>Ga0247841_10012754_pt1 | contig 10885 bp, 12 predicted proteins | sample LaCruzMarch2015__2_FD_192410 | JGI IMG/M metagenome (GOLD analysis project Ga0247841, IMG submission 192410) | Freshwater microbial communities from meromictic Lake La Cruz, Castile-La Mancha, Spain - LaCruzMarch2015_18m | ecosystem: Environmental > Aquatic > Freshwater > Lake | place: Spain...
CATCATCGTTCAAAAATTCGTATCTTAATCATACACCACTTGAGGTCATTTGTCCACCGAGAAAAGGTATGGATAAATCAATCACCCCACCCATCTGGGGCGATTCAAGTTAGTTCTTTTTGTAATACACTTTAGGACCATCGGTGCCGACTTGCTTGATTAAACCTTCCTTTTCCAAATCATCAAGATATCGGCAAGCGGTCGTATCGGAAACATCTAATAGTTTTCTGACATCCTCATTATTTATCTCACTATCGGTTTGACTATTTAGATATTCTTTAAGTTTGGTAATGTTTTCACTTTTGATTAGCTCGGCATCGTTCACAAAACTTTCTCCTTTTTTCCGCTTGCCGATAAAATATCCGGCAATCCCGCCGACAATTATTCCAATGGCTATATAGACAATAGTGTTCATCATAATTTCCCTCGGTTATTTATTTTCGACAGGTCTTCCAAAATAATTATTTAAAGCCCATGATAAATGATGACGCCCCCAATCTGACATTGTGACGATTTTGTTTTTTTTATAATTATCAATTACCGCACGAGGAACATAATAGATCGTTTGAAAATCTGCGATCGATTCTTCAATGACTCCATCAAGAGGTGGTAAATAAAACCAATAACCTGTTTTTCGCTTTTTTATGGAATCTGTATCGTCCGAATTAAAACTAAATTCATCCATTTTATAAACCGGACAAATGATCGCATTTTTACGCCGTTGAATATCACATGTTTGAGAAAGAATTATTATAGTATTAAGCTTCGCGTTAATTTCTATTTTTGCCTCTGTCTTAGAAATTACATTTTCTAGATTTATATGTTCGTCGAAAATAAAAAACGGAAAATCCTTTATTAGATCGCCTTGGTAGAAAATTTCATAATTAAGTTCTGTTGTCTGAACATACATAACTTCTTACTGTAAGCTTTTTGTTTCAAAAGCTTTTTTATAGAAATTATCCTCGGTTTCTTGTGAAATCGTTTCGGAATCTGCAACCGAAATATCTGTAAATTTTATTGAGGTTTCTCCGAATTTATAATTTACCACAGTATCCGAAGCAACAGCCGATGTCGCTAGTTGGGTTGTTTTTTCGTTGCTGCCTATGCTCGTTTGCATTGAATCATAAATCATTATGACACCTCCCTTTAGTCCATTGACCATTTATTTGATGTGTTATTAATTAGTATCTGCTGTTTGCCAGAGGGATCGGGGATTTTTGTAATTAAGTAATCTGATTTAAAGGAATAATTTGCGACAGTGCTATAAACTAAGGCTCTTTTTAAACCATATGCTTTTTCTTGTTCATCCCCCAATAAAACCAATGGGTTGAAATCTTCTTTAAGTTCTAATAAATTTGCCGATTCGGTAAAGAGTTGGTCTGCCAGCTCTTTAGTTTTTGTGTCTGCGAATTCGATCATATTACCGAATCCGACAGTTATTTTTGCTTCCTGACGGTTGATCAAGTGTCTATGAGAATAAAGTTTTTGCGTTAGATGTTCAATAATTTCTTTGCTTTGCTTATCAGATACATGTTGTTTGTGCAGCTCAAGCATACTTTTTGCTATATGCCTTATTAGTGCATGTGCTCTATTAACAGACCCAAGTGTTGTCGGGCTTATCTCTTTGGTCAGCTCTTTCATAATATCGGCCAAAGCGGACTGTTCAGCAATTCCAATTTTCTCTTTTGCAAAATCAATATAACCAATAATATCTTCTATTTCTAAATGTTTGATTTGTTTCTTCCCGTCATCAACAATATTTGTTGCAGGATCAATCGGGCTCAGCAAAGAATAAGGCATCATCACGATTTTATCAGCCCCCATCGCCATAAGTGTACCAGCACTCAATGCTTTTTCTAAAACGATTACCTCAAAAATAGTACAGTATTCACGAATCAAATTGACTATGGGCCAGGGAGCTTCAAGCTGGCCGCCACTAGTATTTAAGATTAAAGAAATTTTTTTATTTTTTTGACCAAGCTTTTCTAATATTTCTTTCAATAACGGCAAAACTTCGGTAGCGACTTGCGTCCCAAATTGGGGAGGTTTTTCGCCAGTAAAATATAAGATCGCTTTTGAGCCCCGTTCTTCTTCTAGTTGTTCTATAATCGTTTTTTTGCTAACAGAAACCTTTGAGTTAGCTTTATTTTTTGTAGCCATGTTTACATTTTACCAATCTTAAAAATAATTATCAATCATGAAGTTGTCTTGATTCTTTTAATAGCATTATTGCTCTTCTAAAAAACTAATTAATTTCTCCACAACATCATTTTCTGATTCCTTGATTTCATGCTCCCAAATTCTAAATACTTTCCAATCTTTATTGATGTAATGCTTGCTAACTTCTATATCTCTTAATTTATTTCTTTTGACTTTATCTTGCCAGTATTTCTTCTTTGTTTTTGGCAATCGGCAATGATCGGGACATCCGTGCCAAAAACAAGAATCGAGAAAGATTACGGTTTTATATTTCTTCAGCACCAAATCCGGTTTGCCAAAATATTTTTTAGGATTCTTTCTGTAACGAAATCCTTTTACCCAAAGCGCTTTTCTAAAAGACACCTCCATTTTCGTATCTTTACTTCGGACTGCACTCATTATCTCGCTTCTTTTTTCTCTACTAACCGTATCAGCCATTTTCCCTACTTGTCGAAAAGCATGACTGGGTTGATTTTAAATTGCAACATATTTGCCGATTCTCTACCATTATCGCCGCCTTTTCTCTGTATTGTTATTTGACCGATTTTCAAACTTCCTTGACTAGTAATTCTTACCGGCCCATCGGCAAATATATTCATCGCATGGTTTATCGACTTTAAAACCCATCTACTTTCATTATCAACTATCAAGGCCACAAGCATCCACCCTGCTGAAAATTTACCTCTACCTTTCAATATATCGGAGACAACCAAAATTTTGTTTTTAGAAAAATAGCTAACAATTTTGTTCTGATCGCTTTCGCTCATTTCGTTCAAAAACATTCTTCTTTGGTCTTTTAACCCCGACGCTGTCGGAGAAATCTCGCCAGTAAAAATCTTCAAGATATTGGTTATATCCGCAGGCAACTCCCACATTTCAACATACTTATCAATACGCCTCTTGTCTATTTGATTAAACCCCTGAGAGTTGCTAACTAATTTAATTGATAAGTTCTCGGCGGCAATCGCTTTCTTCAAATAAATCGTTATCTGCACTTGAACATCGGTTTTATAGCCGTGAAGCTTCATCGCTTCAACTTTTTCTATTTCTTTAATCGGATAGCCCATGATGTTTAACCATTTTTGAGAGTCCTCGTCGGTTTCCCAATTATTGAATTTATCGACAATATCATCCTCGTTCTTAAATCCGTTTTTAGCTGTTTGCGAGCCAAGTTTGACTAATTCTTCATTGTTCATTTTTATTCCTTTATATAATTAAATAGATTTTCACCGATTGCACATATTGTGCTAACCGTCATAGCATTTCCGGCCTGGCTTAAAAGGTAAATATCCGCTATCCTACCTTTTGTCTTATCAGCTAGCTCTTTTGGAAAACCTTGGAGTAGAAGGGACTCATAGCCAGACAACTTTCTGAATTTCCCATTTTTAACATAAAGCACGCCGTGACGACCAGTTCTGAGTGTCGGTACTTTCCCCCTGTACAATCTCAAATCTGATTGTCGGGTGTCAAGGACTAAAAAATCTTCTTTCAACATATTTTCAACTAGAAATAAACCACGATTATACTTATTGCTTAAATATCTCTTAAAGGTCTCGAAAGATTTTATTTTCTCGTCAAGTTTCAATTCGTTCTCATCAATCAAGTAATCAATCAGATCAGGTGTTTTCATCTGCTTCGGCCACTCGAATTGTTTATTTTCGGGAACTAAATCTTTCCGTATCCCAACAAAATATATCCTTTCTCTCATCTGTGGAACGCCGTGGTCTAAACTATTCAAAACTCGATGATAAACCTTGTAGCCGGCATTATCTAATTCTTCCAGAATTATTTTTAGCGTTCTACCACCTTCGTGGTTAGTTAAACCTTTAACATTCTCAAGTAAAAAATACTTCAGGTTTTTCGCTTTCATTATTTTAATCAGTCCATAAATAATCTGTCCTCTGTGGTCGTCCATTCCTTTTCGCTGACCGATAACGGAAAAAGATTGGCAGGGAAAACCAGCTATCATTAGATCAAAGTTGGGCAACTCGTCGGTGTCAATCTTCATTAAATCGCCATAATTTTTTTCTTCTTGACCAAAAAATTCTCGATATGTTCTCTCGGCGTACTTGTCTATTTCCGAAAAGCCAACGCATTTTAAACCAAGTTTTTCTAGTCCAAGACGACCAGCTCCAATACCGGCACAAAAGTCAATAAATTTTAGATGGGTTTTTGTGTTCATCTTATTTTTTGATCAAATCGTTAACGCCAACATCTAAAGCTAGAGCAATCTTTGATAAAGTTTCGATTGTAGGGTTAGGACTCGTTCCTGACTCAACATTCACAACTGTGTTAAGGGACAAATCTGCTAATTTTGAAAGTCGATCTTGGGAAATTCCTTTTTCTTGCCTTATCTTTTTGATATTTTCGCCGATATTCGGCAAGTGGTTGTTGTTTGACATAATGGTTGTTGGGATATACTATTATAATGTATAGGTTTTATTGTATCCGTTCTTTCATATCTATTTTAATGATAATGCTTCCCGCTACTTTGGTCAACTTTTTAAGGGAGTTTTAACGCGCGCACGGGTGGGTGGGGCAAGCGTTATTTATATTTTTTTTCTTTCCCAATTTTTTTCTCCCACTCGCTCCCCAAAAGCGGGCGGGCAAAAAGGAAGGGGTGTGGGGAGGGAATTTTTGCCAACGCCCGCTCTCCGCCACCGGCGGAGTATCGGTGGGGTGGGGAATTTGGCGGCGGCATCATTATCATTATTGCGAACTTTTTCCTTCAAAAAAAGTTCGCACATCGTTTAACAAATTCGACCAAAAAATGACCGGCAAATTTGCTGGGCATTTTTTTTGATAAAACATTGTCAGGGTCTGGATAATTGTGTACTCTGGTAATTAGGGGGAGAACACCCCAATATTATGAAAGGGGGGCATGAAAGATGCTCCGTCGATTCGGGTTCTTTGTTGTTGGCAGTTTGCTGCTGCCTTTGCTTGTCGGTTGCGGTGGTGGCGGAGTCGAACCGCCCAACCCGCCGGCCAATGTCACCGAGGTCACTGTCGAACCAGACATTGAAACTCAGGCTGATCTGGGCGACTGGACAATGGTCGTCCCGGTTGGAACGTTTCCAGACGGGGCACACATTACTATCGAGAAAAGCTCTCCGGTAGAATTGCCCCACGACTTCTCGCCGGTTGCTCTAGATGCCGGCGTTTCAATCACGGCGGATCACACGCCAGAGGGTCCGATCTACATCGACGTCGGAGCTGGCAGAGCTTCCAATGACGTCCTTTTCTATCTCCAATGGGTAGGCGGAAAATGGCAGATTCTGGCTGGAGGCGCCCGTAATACGGCGCGACTGGTTCTCGACAAGACCAAGTTCATCGCCGGGAATATTAGCGGTGTTCTTGGCTCCGTTATCTGGACACCACCGAGTTCAGAGGTGAAAATAGTTGAACTGGCAAGGACGGCGAGTCCAACCCGGAACTCCAGGACGGTACTTTTAGTACACGGGTTCAATGGAAACGTCCATCAGCTTCAAGCGCTGGCGAACGCGCTCTGTTCCGAGGGTGGGTATGAAGTCGTTTTTGGATTACAATACGACTATCGGCAGGATATAAGTATCACGGCCAGGAGTTTATACGACTGTCTGAACGCTCTTTATGCAAATTGGAACTACACCGATATTGTGGCGCACTCCGCCGGGGTGATCGTCAGCCGGTATATGGTCGAGAAGATCGGCCGGCCCGAAGGCCTCCACTACTTTTACGGAGTTTGCGGGCCCAATCGGGGTTCGCTTTGGGCCAATGTCGGCGAGTTCCTTCGAGTGGTACAAGCCGACTGGCTGAACACCACGTATGGAACAGGCGAACTCGATAGCGGTGTTGGGATATCGGTCGTTGACTCGCCATCAGTCCCTCAGTTGACGAATGATTCGTCATTCCTGCGGGATCTAAATGGTTATTATCCGGCCGAGCGGACCAATGTCATGTATCGATTAATCGGAGCAGAGCTGGACGAAATAGTCGGAGAATCCTCAGGCCGAGGCGAGGGGATCGATTTTTCTCGGAAGCTGACGTTGGGAACCCTGCGGCTTTCGGAATTCGCGGACCACAACGGCTTGGTTCGCGATAGCGCCGGCATCAATCTGCTGGTGCATGACATCTGGGGTATCCAGGGATTTTGCGATCTCCGGGATCAATTCATCGGCATTGTGCGCAATGCCGGGGAGGAATGGCAATACACCTTAACAATCCGGAATTACAGCAGCGGTACGCACGCCTCCACTGCCGTAATCGTTGATCTGGCCATGGAGGAATATGATTACTACGGCGTTTGGCAGGATACTCGCTGGTATAACATGGCGACGGGCCAGTTCGAAGTCGGCCAGAAGGCAATGAATTTGACTCTGGGCTCGGGCCAATCGTATAGCATCAGCCGGGTTGTGCCGGTTGATTTGTCGCTCTCAGCGGCTCAAAGACCGTGTACTAAGGTCTACATGCTAAGGTACAACCAGGAGGGGGTTGGCGCCTGGACGTACTCCTGGGACGTGTGCCATGTCTACAATGGCCAGTTTCCGTACTCGCCAGTACTCCGTTCAAGCTCAAGGAAGTAATGTGTAATGTCCTCTGCTCCGCCTTGGTGATTTGCCAAGGCGGAGCAGAACAATGGCCTGCCGTGAACCGAACTTCGTCCTGGCGCATGGTTTACGAAATCAACCGAATGTGATATAGTTTTTTTATCCCCCTTCGCTCGGCTCGGTTCGCTTGGGCGAACTTCACAGAGCTACGGAGGGATTCCACCTTGGTTTATAAACTTGGGGGATAACCCTTCCGCAGGTCGATTCAGCGACCGTAGGAGGGTATATATTAGTAGGCCACGGGCTTTGCCCGTGGGATTCCATTGCGCGGGCGTAGTATAGCGGTTATTATGCGAGTTTTCCAAACTTGAGACAGGGGTTCGACTCCCCTCACCCGCTCCAAGCCCCGCTTTGCGGGGAAATCAGAAATTCGAATATCGAAATCCTAATCTATTTTATCAATTGGGATTTGGACATTTGGGATTTGTTTAGAAATTAGAAATTAGGTAATTAGAAATTCCCTGTGAAACAGGGCGATATGGCGGCCATAGTGAAGTGGTTATCACGGCAGTTTGTGGCACTGCAATGATGGGTTCAATTCCCGTTGGCCGCCCCATTGACGAGTCAATCTGCAAGATTGGCTGGTCAATGGGTGATGTTTGAAGGAAATTGAACCAGGGAAGGGGTCGGGAAACGGGAGTTTCCCGTGTTGGAAGGTACTGGAAACCGTGGGTTTCCAGAAGCCTGCCCCCGATAACATCGGGGAGAGCGGCTTGTGAATTTCCCGTTGGCCGCCCCATTGAAAAATTTATCATTGACCATTTTTCATTTACTAATTAATTAATAATTTTTGTTAATGCCCCCGTAGTGAAGTGGATATCACGCAAGTCTTCGGAACTTGTAGCACAGGTTCGAATCCTGTCGGGGGTACCACGCTCCGATAAATCGGGGCAAGTCGAAAGCCTAAAGTTAAAAGTAAAAAGTGACTTTATGACTTTATAGACTTTCAACTTTATGACTAATTAGCCCCAGTAGCTCAGTGGACAGAGCAACTCCCCTAAAGTACAAACTTTGTTTGACTTCAGGGCGAGCCTTCTAAGTTTACCCTGTCAAATATGCGCCTGTAGCTCAGTGGATAGAGCAACTGCCTTCTAAGCAGTAGGTCGAAGGTCCGATTCCTTCCAGGCGTACCAATGAAATTTGACAGGGGAGAAGGTCGCAGAGCCTGTCCTGAGCGAAGCCGAATGGATTCGATTCCTGCCGCGGGTACCAGATTAGAACTGAGATCTTAGAGCTGAGAATTTAGAAAAATAATGATATACTCAGTTCACAGTTCTCAATTCTCATAACTATTCTGGATCGGTAGCTCAATTGGTAGATTTACCCTGCACCAGCCTGGCGGGCCCGTAGCTCAATGGTAGAGCAGTGGCCTCTTAAGCCATTGGTTGAGAGTTCGATTCTCTCCGGACCCACCAGCTTGGTGCAGGGGCAGTGGCCATAAACCAGAACATGGTTCGGTTCATGGCAAGCCTCTTAAGCCATTGGTTCCGGGTCCGAGTCCCGGCCGATCCACCACCCCACGTCGGTCGCCAAGGCGACCTATGCGGGGTGCCCCGCGAAGGTTTACCGAAGTGGGGCTTACAATTCAAATATGTTATGGCCTCATCGTCTAGTGGTTAGGACGCCAGGTTTTCATCCTGGTAACAGGGGTTCGATTCCCCTTGAGGCTACCAAATGGGACATGATTGTTCAAGACATCCAAAATACTGGTGTAGAAGGGGCTAATTTGGGTGTTCGAATAGCCATTTCCCGACCATAGCAATCCAGAGGGGTATATCGAACACAACAAGATTCTCTTCTGTTCCAAGTCCGAATCGATATAGGTTTGTGAGATGTCAGTCAGTTTATTTTTAACAAATTTCGAAATTGCCTCTAAATTATATTTTTGAATCAGCTCGTCGTTCTTAGCGATTTGAAGGGTTTTAATTTTCTCTTCCACGATTTTATTTTGTTCTCTAAAGATTTCATCGGAATAAATTCCGGCGACATTCTTTTCGATTAAGGCCTGGCGAAATTTATACAATTCGGAAAGTTCGCCGTCGGCTTGGTCTCTTCGTTTTTGCCAACTGGCAATTCTTTCGTAATATTTTTTGCGCATCCAAGCATTAAACAATTCTACCGTTTGATCGGTCAATTTGATATTTTCTAATTTCTCAATCGTTGCCGATTCCATTGTATCAACAGCAACATTTGAAGCTGACCCGCCACAACGATTTCGGCAAAAATAATAGCCGTAGCGTTTTCGCTTGCCTTTGCTCCAACCGCCCGTAAACGAAGTCCCGCATTTTGCGCATTTTACAATCCGGCGCAAGGGAAAATCAGGATTATCTTTGTTTCTTCGCATGAGCGGCATCGAAATACTGTGATTCCTGCCGTCTAGAATCGCTTGTACTTTGTAATATTGCTCTTCGGTAATCATCGGCGTGTGCTGACCGTTGACTTCTTCGCCGTATCTTTGAGAAATTATTTTTCCGGCATAGAATTTATTACGAAAAAATCTGTTGACGGTTTGTGGCCTCAGTATGAATTCTTTACCTTTTTCTTTTCGGCCGCCCCTTAAACCCTGTTTATTCATAATCACGGCCATTTCCCGCAGAGTTTTTGTGCCGGTGGCCATTAGATCCCAAGCCGACTTCATCTTGTCAAAAGTCTCACCATCTTTAATGGCATAGCCGTTTTGATTTACATAACCGAGTGGAACATATCCATGGTTTAATCCGCTTAGAAATCTGGCTCTGAGTCCGTTTCTGCTTCGTTCGCCACGCACGTCATTATCCATTTGGGCAAAACCGGCTAGCATTGTTTCAACAAATTTTTCTGTCGGGCTGTTGCCGGTCGGCTCGGTGGCTGAGACTAATTTAATTTCACATTCAGCTAATTTTTTCCTGATTGCCAGGTAATCTGCTGTTTGGCGAGAGATACGATCTAACCGATAAACAATGACCGCACCGATATCTTTTTTATTCTTTCGGCAAAATTCTAGCATTTTAATTAACACCGGTCTGCCTTGAATAGTTTTTGCCGATCGGCCCTCCTCACGAAAAACTTCCAGGACTTCCAACCCCCTTCTTTCAGCTTCCTTTCGGCAAATATCTTCTTGGGTATCAAGCGAATAATTATCAACCTGTTCTTCAGTTGATACTCGCAGATAAATTAAAGCTTTGCCTGACGTCTGCTGTACTTTCCCAAATTGTTCCATTTAGCCCTCCTTTAATAATTGTTTTAATGTTTTATTTTCAAAAAGTTGCTTCTCAAAAATTTCCAGCCAAGATTCAAGCAGGGTTTGAAATTCGGTAATATAGGTTTTTAGTTCTTCATCGGAAAGACTAACGACCGCTTCTCCCAAAATCTGTCTAGCCTGTTGGATTCGATTTTCCTCTTTGTTTCCGACAAATAAATTACTAAGAGCCGATTCAAGGGTTGCTTTTTGGTCAAAGAGTTCATTAATGACCGGTTTCCTTGGTAATACAGTTGTTCGATTAGTTTGAGTGGACGGAATGACAAAAGTCGGAGCAATAAATGCCTCGATATTTAAAAGTTGTGTTTGAACTGGTGCCATTTGCCCTCCTAACTATATTTATATATATAGCATACTATAGATATATTTATAGTGTCAAGAGGGTAATTAACAGGTTGGAGAGCCAGTAAAGTTCTTGTTATCCACAGAATCGAACACTAAAAATTACGGATCGCCGGCTAAAAATGTTCTGGGGTTGACCGGTATCCCAAATACTCTGATTTCAAAATGAAGATGAGGGCCGGTTGACCAGCCAGTCGTGCCGCGAGTGCCGATCACCTCTCCCACGCCGATAGGCTGGCCTTTGATCACATTCAAGGTATCTAGATGACCATAGACAGAAGTAATATGGTGGCCATGGTCGATAATTACATGTTTGCCGTATCCGGTCAGAGTCTGGTCGGCATAAGTGACGGTGCCGGTCATGAATGCGGCCACCGGAGTGCCGACTTCACGAGTCGGACTGGCAATATCAATACCAGAATGAAAGAGCTGATAAGGACCTACATTCTAATTCGAACCGTTACACCCCAGAACTTCTCGTACGGCATCTTGTAACCGAGCCTCTTCCTCGGGCGGTAGT
>Ga0247841_10012755_pt1 | contig 10884 bp, 13 predicted proteins | sample LaCruzMarch2015__2_FD_192410 | JGI IMG/M metagenome (GOLD analysis project Ga0247841, IMG submission 192410) | Freshwater microbial communities from meromictic Lake La Cruz, Castile-La Mancha, Spain - LaCruzMarch2015_18m | ecosystem: Environmental > Aquatic > Freshwater > Lake | place: Spain...
AGAGCTTCCAGGCACAATTTGCTCTTCCAATGAAATTTGTTCTGGAACAACCCTAACAAGTTCAGATGGTCCCTGCTGCACAAAGAGCTGTTCAGCCCAATCTTCAGGATTTAATTATTCATACATTGGATATTTTATTGTGCTTGTAGTTTTAATAGGATTAGTTATTCTTGCAGGAAGATATCTTAAAGCCAAGCCAAATAAAAATCTTCTAGAAAAATCACTCGGCGAAAACCAACAAAAAAAGAAATAATTACTTTTTCTTCTTGCTCTTTTTACTTGCTTTCTTATTCTCTTTTGCGTCCTCTTTAGCCTTATCTACAACTCTTTTTATGTCTGGAACGCTCCCATCAGGTTTCTTAAACAAATGTGGAGCAACTTCGTACAACTTCTTCATCATGATATCCTTTTCAATCATACTATTTTTAGCAATTGCATCATACTGGTGTAATTTTTGCACAAGCGCATTTGCCATTTCATTTAAATCTCTATTCGTAAAAGCTATTTCTTCAGGCCTAACAAGCTCAATGTGTGCAGGCATATAATTAAATATAATTTGCAAGTAATTTGCTATTGAATCCAATTCCAAGCTTACTTCAGCAAATGCACTAAACAAATCCTTTGTATTTTCAAGTTTAATAGGTTCATGGACTTCTTTTCCAATAAGTTTAACACCCTTATCGGAAGCAATCTTCATAATCAAATTAGTAAGACTCTGCTTAACGTGTTCTGGAGGCCGCCCCATTATTTCAAATATTAAATTTACCTGTAATTTCATGAAAACCAAAAGGAAAAGCCATTTTTAAATTATAGCATTTACAATATCCTAAGAGCAAGTAGAATTATAATGATCACGCACAAAACTACAAACCCATATATCAAAATCAGCCTTGTCCCAAAATAGGAAGTAGTATGGGCTGGCTTATTTTCAAGAATAATAGGCTTATCACTCTCTTCAACTTCATATTCCATAACGGCATTACCATTCAACTGCACACTCTCTATAACTTTATTATTGCTCTTCATAGTCATATTCTCACTCATCTCATTATTCAATAATTCATCACCCTCCACACTAATCTTCTCTTCATATTTCATAAGAACAGTAATATCTTTACAAACCTCTTCAAGCCCACTGCTCTTTCCAGACGGACGAAGTTTGACGCATAACTTGCCAGAGCCAGTGTAATTTTCAACAATCAAATTAAAAGAATTTTGCGAAGGATATGCAGAATTAAAGTAATACATTGAGCTCTGCCATTTTTCAGCATATATTCTCGAAACAATTTTCTCGTTTTCATTCAGAATATATACTTTAACATCATAAGTTCCAGCAACATCCACATCATTTATTTCAACATTAAATTCAGTGTTTTGATATATTTTTTCAGGGAAATCAAAATTAATATTTATTGCAGAAACAAAGTTTAAGCAAAATAAAAACAAAAATAATAAAACCAAATACAAATATCTCCAGCTAATATCCATAGCTTTCATATCCAACCACCTCCAACTTCTCATTAAACAAATACAGGCTGTCCCTGTCGTCATTCCACACATTTTCAGCATTCCAGAACAAATCAGTTTCATTGTTTTCTCCAGATAGAGAGTGTAACCTCATTTCACCCAATAAAATCTCTGGAAAAACAAAAGTCTTTCTGCTTTCATCCTTTAGCATCCAACCCTCAACATTAACCGAGTCACAGCGATTTTTTATTTCCACAATTTCATTTTTCTCATCTATATTAAAATCAAAGCACCCGTAAAATTCTGATTTCTTCCATATTCCCAATCCATTTGAAATTGCATTTTTCTCAGCCCCATCAAAATCCTTTAATTCATTCTCATCAACAAGAAACTTTGACGCATATCCAAGTTTAACTAAATTCAAATTGATATATTCTGGAGAATATATCCTCGCAAGATATCTATTATATTTATCCAATCCAATAAATTCCAACTTTAATGTCTGATTCTCAAATCTTTTCATAAAATTGGTGGACAAGGCAGAATTTGAGAAATCTTTTTCTGGAGAATTTATATTCAATAGTCTAATTGTTCTCCCATCATCCAAAACAACCGTATCTCCATCAATAACCCTTTGGACAATTACATTTTCAAAGTTTTGTTCCCGATGATTTAGGATATAGTAATCTCCAAATATAATTAAGGTAATAAGAATTGCAAATATCATAGAGTATTTCTTATTCATCCTCTATTTCTCAATAGAATTAGAAATAACTAATTAATATATCTTTTCAAACAGTAAATTTACCATCTTTGTAAATGACCATCTCACTTCCATCTTCCAATGTAGCAGTTACAACTCTATTTTCTGTGGAGACAATATCGGTATGAATAGCAGATTCATTATACCCCAATTTATCCCATTCTTCTTGGCTAACCTTGCTTGGGTCCCCAGGATAAGAGTCTTTGTAAGACTTTCCAAGAGCAATGTGTGTGTTTCCATATTTTCCTCCAACATTTTCATCATACAATGTTTCTCCCATAAACTTAGTTATTCTAGATAATCTGCAATCAGTCAATGAAAACTCTCCTATCTTATCAGCATTTTCAACAGAAATCATTTCCTTCAAAACCTTTTCTCCCTTCTCAGCCTTAGATAACACAACTTTCCCATCTTTAAACTCCAAATAAGCCTTGTCAATTATATTTCCATAGCTATAAAGAGGCTCAGTAAATTGTATCTTCCCATTAGTTCCAGTCCAATCAGGAGAAATAAACAATTCAAAGCTAGGAATATTTCTTCCAGAACCACCAAGCCATTTTCTTCCTTTCCCAAGTTTAACAGTCAAATCAGTACTTTCAGATTTAACATGCACTTTTTCTATTTTCAAACTATCTAATTTGCTTCTTACTCTTTCAATCTCAGCAAATATCTCCTTCCATTTTGCAACTGGATCTTTTTCATCCAGATAGCAGGCTTTTATTATTTCTTCCCAATATTCCTCAACAGACAAATTAACTTCCTTTGCCATCTGCTCAGTCCCATATAATCCAGCAGTCCAGGTGAACTTCCCCCTGTTTTCTTTTTCATCCCTCCAATCCATATATGGTTTCCATGCTTTTTGGCGGAGCATTATTCTCTTAGGGTCAATGCTCTCCAATTCATGCTTATCACTCTCAGCACCAATAAATAAGATATGGTCAATTGCATCCACTCTAGCTTTTATATAATTCCCTGGAAAAAAAGAAAGCTGTTCATCGCTTGCCAACTCAAAATATTCCTTAGATATCTCATCAGGAGAATATTGTAATATCATATTCCCTCCTGCCTTTAATATTGCTCTCTGTAAAGCAATCAGCATAGGTTTAGCACATTCAGGAACTTGCACAAACACAACCTCTCCCTTTTTTATTCCCTCTCCCGAATTAAGTGCAAAATTAACTAGAACATTCGCATATTTCTCCAATATCTCATCGCTTGGCTTATACATAAAACTTGAAGCAATAAAGCCTTTTTAATCATTTCCAAATTTCAGTTAAATTTATAATCCCAACTTCCAAGAAATAATCATGGAAAACGCACATTGGTTTATAGAACTGTACTCTAAATCTAGCCAGCGCTCTGCTGACAGGAGGTTGTATCCCATGACAGACACAATCTTCAAAACCTATTTGCAATAAGCGTATACGACTTTCTCACAGATTATAAAGAACAAGCAAGACTAAAAGAATTATCCTCATTAAAATCCCTAAACGATTTAGAAAAAATATCCTCCGAAGCTTTTCTCCTCGACGGATTCCAAAATACCTCTCTCTTCCTAGAAAGAATGCAAACTAAATTAGACAAAAGACTATTCAATAGATTAGAAGGTTATCTAAGAGTAATAGTCAAACCTCATCAAACTCCAGGAAGAGTTACTTTTATAAATTATAAAAACAGGAGATAGATATGGATAAAAAAGAAATGAAAGAAAAGAGGGAAGACGTTGCTAAACTTAAGGGAATAAGTGTAACAAAAGCAGAGAATTTCTCCCAATGGTACACAGATATTGTTCAAAAAGCCGAATTGGCAGACATAAGATATAATGTCAAGGGATTTTTAGTTTTCCAGCCCTGGTCTGTTTTGTGCATGGAAAAAATGTATGCTCATCTGGAAAAAGCTCTTCAAAGAAAGGGGCACAAACCCTATTTCTATCCAACTCTAATTCCAGAATCAAATTTAACAAAGGAAGCTAAACACGTAGAAGGCTTCACTCCCGAAGTATTCTGGGTTACAGAGGCAGGAACAACCAAATTTGAAGAAAGACTTGCCCTTAGGCCAACTTCAGAAACCGCCTTCTATCAAATGTTTTCTCTCTGGATAAGAAGCTACAAAGATTTACCCTTCAAAACCTATCAGAGAGCAAACGTTTTCAGATATGAAACAAAAGCAACCAGACCTTTCCTAAGAAGCAGAGAATTTCATTGGATTGAAGCCCACTGTGCCCATGAAACAAAAGAAGATGCAATGAAACAAGTTTACGAAGACATGGAAACAACAAAAGAAGTTCTGCACGATATTTTCGGATTGCCTTTCATTTTCTTCGAAAGACCTGCCTGGGATAAATTTCCAGGAGCAGACAGAACTTTTGCAGCAGATGTTCTAAATCCAGATGGAAAAGTCGTTCAGCAACCTTCAACTCATTTACTAAGTCAAGAATTTCCAAAAGGATTTAATGTAATGTTTAGAGATAAAGACGGAAAAGACAAATATCCTTGGATTACCTGCTACGGTCCAGCAGTTTCTAGAATAATGGCTTCAGTTGTGATTGTTCACGGAGATGATAAAGGCCTTCGTTTCCCCTGGGATATTGCCCCAGTTCAAGTGCAAATCGTTCCAATAAAAAACGATGAGAAATTAATAAAGAAGGCTAAAGATTTGAAGAAAGAAATTGAAACAATTGCCTCCGTAGATATTGATTTAACCGACAAATCACCTGGAGAGAAGTTCAATCATTGGGAAATGAAAGGAGTTCCAATAAGAATAGACATAGGACCAAAAGACATAGAATCAAAGAAATTAACCGTCTTCAGAAGAGACCTGGATAAGAAAGAAGTAATTCCCGAAAAAGAAATAATGGATTATGTAAAAAAAGTTGCAAAAGAATCAACAGCCAATTTAACCAAGCAAGCAGATAAGTTATTTGACTCCAGAATAAAAGATGTGAAAAACAAAGATGAAATGAAGAAAGCAATAGACTCAGGAAAAATTGCCAGATGCAATTTCTGTTCCGTAGACATGCAGGGAGCAAAATGCGCAGAAATAGTCGAAAAAGAAATAGGCGCAACAGTTAGAGGAACAAAATTGGAAGAAGAAAAAGCAAAAGGCAATTGTGCCATATGTGGAAAGAAAGCCTCCGCAGTAGTTTATGTTGCAAGACAATACTAACATTTAAAAACCAATTCTAGTGCATATTATCGTGAGTCGGGCAGCTGATCACGGAACTTTGCCATTAAATTGGTAAGAATTGAAATGAATTCTAAGTTCTGAGGAAGGTCCGGACATCTCTGTATGATTAATTTCATATAGGACAAGGAGATCCGCCGAAAGACGGATAGCTGTAAAGTTAAGCTCCACTACAGAAACGACACAGCCATTATTGAGCTATGAACTATGCAGGAAGCTACGAGATAATGGATATGATGAAACGAGTGCCTTCTCCGATGCAAGTGCCCAAGCCGCACGCATGTCTTGGTACGCAAGTATTAAGCACAGAAAAGAGCAATCTTTTCTGCAGACTGATGTCAGCACGTCGCAAGACGACAGAATCTGGCCTACGTCCGACTCACAACCTTTTTTAATCCTAATTCCATAGAAGATTATGGTACTTTTTGAAAAAGATGAACTCAAATTACTTTGGCCTTTTTATCTTAATGCCTTTCTTGGAATATCTTTGTTTATTTTTATTCCGTTTGAAGTACTTTATTTTCAATCAATAGGTTTCACTCTAACCCAAATTGGTTTTCTTACAGGTGCAGTCGCTCTTTTCTCTTTTCTCTTTGAAATTCCAACCGGAGCAATTGCAGATATATATGGGCGAAAAGTTTCAGTAGTTATTGGCTTTCTATTAAACGGAATTCTATTCGGATTTATATATTTCTTAACATCTTTTTACGGAGCACTAATAGTCTATTCTTTAATAGGGGTAGCTAGAACTCTAAGCTCGGGAAGCTTTGATGCTTGGGTAATTGATTTAGTTAAACAAAAGAAGAGAGAAAATCTCATCAAAGAATATTTTTCAAAATACCACGCTCTTGGAGGAATAGGCGTAATAATTGCCGGTTTATTGGGAACATTTATCGTTGCACAGTATGGACTTAAATTCATCTGGTTCGTTACTTGTTTTGGAGGAATATTATCTGCATTAATTATTTTATTCTTTTCTAAAGAAAAATTTACTCGTTCAAATGTTAAGATTAAAGAATCATTCAACCAATTATATGTCCAAAGCAGAGATTCAATAAAATATAGTTACAAACATAAAATTTTATTTGTTCTTCTCTTAATAACTCTTATATTGCCTTTCATAAATAGTCTCTCTGCATTTCTGAGTTGGACACCATTACTTTATCAATCAGGTTTAAAGGAGGCTTATTTCGGTTATCTCTGGGGAGTTTTAGGTATTCTCGGTGCTCTTGCATCAATTTTATCGCCAAAATTAACCAAAAAATTCAAAGAAAGAAATGTCCTAATTGTAACTTCGTTTTTAGCTTTAATCTTCTCGGCTCTAGTTCTCGCATTCAATAATCTATATGCTCTTCTTGCATTATTTTTCATAGGCTCTGCAATATTTAGCTTTGAATATCCTATCTGGAATACCTATTTCCACAAATTTATTCCTTCAAAGATGAGGGCTACGATTGGTTCGATAAATGGAATGCTTTACTGCCTATCTGCAGCAATAAGTATGCCTCTGGCTGGATTCTTAGTAGATAAAATAGGTTCAAAATATACCATCTTAATTTCAGGACTTCTAATGATTCCCGTAATAATTCTCTATTTGTCCATCAAAGAAAAATCTTCTAAAAACATTTAAAAGCGATTATACACTCCCTTTTGCATGGGAGTGTAGCTCAGTGGGAGAGCACACGACTGAAGCTCGTGGTGTCGGGGGTCCGATTCCCTCCACTCCCATTTCACAAAAGATGGTAAAACTAGAAACAAAAAGATTAATTCTAAGAGCACCAAGAATTTCAGATTGGAAAGATATTGTAGAAGGAATCGGAGATTTAGAAGTATCAAAAACATTGGCAGGTGTGCCCTATCCATACGCGAAAAAAGATGCTATTTGGTGGATAAAAAGAAAAATTAAAGCTTGGAGAAAAAATAAAAGCGAAAATAAGGAATTTGTTATAGAACTCAAATCTGAGAATAAGGTTATCGGTGCGACAGGTCTTCATAAAATTGATTGGAATATAGGTTCAGCAAATAGTGGTTCATGGATTGCACGAAAATACTGGAGACAAGGATTTATTACCGAAGCAAAAATCGCGATAAACGATTGGGCATTCAATAAGCTTAAATTTCAGAGACTTGAATCAAGAGCATTTGTTGTGAATACTGCCTCAAATGAAATGTCAAAAAAATATGGTTACCGTTTTGTAGGAATATTAAAAAGAGTAATAAAAGCCAAATCCACTGGAAAGATACATGATGAAAACGTCTATGAGTTGTTAAAAGAAGATTGGAAGAAAAATCGTAAAAAACTAGTTTAAATAATAACTTCTAATAATTCAAAAGAGAAAAAGAATAAAAAAAGAAAAAAAATAAAAATAACTAGGTTTTAGTTTCTCGCTAAGACAAAGACGTGCTTTATCGCAACGATAATTGTAGCAGGGACGAACAAAGTTAATAGTGCTTGTAATACTGATCCAAGAACGGGAACTCCGCTCACTGCACCCTGTCCAAATGCGCTTGCAATTATTAAAACTGTAGCAGCCATCAAGAAAGGACTGACTTCTTTATCAGCAATGTTTAGTAAACCAACGATTAATCCAAGTAAAACAAGGATGAATACCATTGCCGCGTTTGGTCTTCCAACCAAGCCCAGAATTACAGCTAAAACAACACCTATTAAAAACGCCCAACTTCCAACAACATTTTTTTTGGCCATAATGTACCTCCTTATGAACTATCAAGCAAAATCCTCTTTAAATATCTTTTCAAAATCGAGATTAAACAATTTCAATTAATAATCAATATCTAAATCGCGTACATCGGATAATTCAACATATTCTATCAAATATAAGTAAGGTTTATAAAAGCAAATAACTAAATAAAAGCATGGCAAAAGAGGCTAGTGAAAATATAAGTTATACAGGTGTAGTTTCTTTCATATTGGGTTTATTGAGCTTGGCAATTCCAATCTCTGGTTTAATTCTAGCACTATTTGGATTAATTTTTGGAATAGTTCAATTAAGCAAAGGAAAAAATTCCTGGGCAATTTGGGGAATAGTTCTTTCACTTCTTGGAATAGCACTTAACATAATGCTCGTGCTTGGATTAGTTAACCTTCTATCTGAAGTAGCTGCAAAAGTTCAAGAAATGCAATCAGCAGGATTATTATCAGGACAACTTCCACCAATACCACAATGATGAATAAAAAAGGCGCAATCGAGCTTTCAATAAGCACAATAGTCATAATTGTTCTAGCAATGTCCATGCTTATTCTCGGATTGGTCTTAGTAAGAAGCATTTTCAAGGGTTCAACAGATAACGTTCTAACAATGAATGATAATGTTAAGGAAGAGATAAGAAAATTATTCCAAGACGTAGGACAGAGATATGTTCTTAGACTTTCAGGAGAAACAGCAACAATTCCACAGGGTTCGGACTTCGGGGTGGCATTTGGAATAAAGAACACCGTTCAGGGAGATCCGAATGCGCGGAATTTCAGATATCATGTTGAATTGGCTGACGAACCAACTAATTTGAAGAAGAATTGCGGAGTAGATGTAAACACGGCAATGAGCTGGGTACGATTCGGAACTGGAGAGATGTCAATAGAACCTGGAAATACAGAATCAGATAGAATAATGTTAAGCATTCCTGACAACGCTCCCCTATGCACTACCAAGTATAAGATTGTAGTTGAGCAGCAAGATAATATCGATCTTTCAAAGTGGACAGTTTATACTCAACCATTCTTCTTCGTTAAGATAGAAAGCAAAGGAATATTTTAAGATAGCAAACGCTTATAAAATGCCTTTTTTTATATAGATAATGGCAAAAAAACAAGAATCAGAATCTTTAGTAGGAGACTATCACAAGTTCAGATGGTTTTACACCTCCTCTGGAAAATTAGTAGTTGGAGGAAAGTCAGCTGCACAAAATGATTTTCTACTTATGACTCTTAAGGAAAATGGAAAAGAGCTAATGGTAATGCACACCAGTGAACCAGGAAGCCCTTTTTCAGTCATTCTTGCAGATTTAAACAAGATAAAAGAGACAGATTTGATAGAGTGCGCTATTTTTACTGGCTGTTTTTCAAGAGCCTGGCGTTCTAGAAAAATGAAAACAATGGTAGATATGTTCAAACTCTCTCAACTTTACAAATCAAAAGAGATGAAAGAAGGAACTCAGGGAGTAAATGGTAAAATCGAAAGAATATTGGTTAAATTAGAACTTGGACTAACCAGACAAAATGGAATTCTAAGGGCAGTGCCTCTTCAAAGTATAAAGTCAAAAAAACCCCTCATAAGAGTTCTTCCTGGAAACATAGAAAAATCAGATATCTCTGCAAAGCTCGAATTGGAATTGGATGACGTTTTCGATCAAGAGGAATTGCTTTCTGCTTTGCCCGCTGGAGGAGTCAGCCTAGTAAAATGAATTTTTCAGCAGCACCATTTCAAATAGGGAAGCAAGGTCTTACTGAAAATGCAATCGTTTCCATAAATAATGCACTAAAATATCATTCCCAAGTAAGAATCTCCGTACTCAAATCAGCAACCAGAGATAAAGCAGAAATAATAAAATTAGCAGAAAAAATTACTGAAAAAACAGAAAATCACAGCGCCTTCAAGATTATAGGTTTCACAATTATCCTAATACGACTCGGAAAAAGAACAAAATCTGAAAAGGCCGAAATGATAAAAAAGATGACCAAAACAGAGAAAGAAGAAATGCAAAAAAGACTTGCTCTCCAAAGAAAAGTTGCATTGAAGCATGCAAAGAAATAACGTCTAAGGAGCACCCTTTGGCAAGGAATCAACTAAACCCTTCATACGTATTCGGTATTTCTCAGCTACAACTGCAGTTAATTCTTTTTCTAGTTCTTCAACAGGTTTTTGAAAAGACTGTAGTCTTACAGTCATATCTCTAGTCTTTACAGGATTAACAGGGTGGTTATAATCATCTTTAACAATAACATATGAAATAGATATTCCATCGGGATGTAATCCAGCATATCTCTGAAAAAATCCTTCTCGAGTTTCAACTGCACCACTACTTATCCTAGCAGTACTTGCTCGTATATGGCCTGCCAACTTAGAAGCAACTGCATTCATCATGCCGTTATACTCTCTATCGCTACTATTCATACGAGGTCCATTAAGCAAAAGCTGACTTATAAAAAATGTACTGGCAAATTTAGGTTGTGGTTTATTCATATTTTTTAGGTCAAATTCAATAATTTAAACCTTTCGTTTCAAATCAAAAGCTTTATAAGTGCTAATTTTCTAAGCAGATTAGGTTGAACAGTCCAAAGGACTGGTCTAATGCTGCAAAGCATGGCCTATTACACACAATGACAGACGTAAGATTAATTGAATCTGGAAAGTACAACATCGCTTTAGCAGAAGCTCTAAAGAAGCTTCCAGAATTTGAAAAGCCAAGTTGGATAGATTTCGTCAAAACTGGACCAAACAAAGTAAGGCCGA
>Ga0247841_10012756_pt1 | contig 10884 bp, 8 predicted proteins | sample LaCruzMarch2015__2_FD_192410 | JGI IMG/M metagenome (GOLD analysis project Ga0247841, IMG submission 192410) | Freshwater microbial communities from meromictic Lake La Cruz, Castile-La Mancha, Spain - LaCruzMarch2015_18m | ecosystem: Environmental > Aquatic > Freshwater > Lake | place: Spain...
TTGGGCAAGCTGGATGTATATGCGCAAATATTCCCACAATGCTTCCATGTTGGCACAAATCTTGGTTACAGCCAGTAAACGCGCATCTGCGTCCACTCTTCAAGCAAATTATTTTTTGTACTCTCGATGAAAATTCGGACCGCCCGCGGGGACCGGACGATGAAGAAACCACAACTAATATAACGATACGACTATTTATAAATCTGGGTTTTGGGTACTGCGATACCATCTACGTTGTCTATACCGACATATTGCCCCCCAGGATATCCCGAATAGCTCCGATAAACTTTTTTTTTATTTTGTCCAGACGCGTATCCCCCAGCCTATCACGCCGTGTCCTGAATTTAGAATAAATTTGATGTGTTTTTTTCTTAGGCGGGCGATTACTGCGTTAAGTTTCTTTAACGAAGCCGCGTTTCGTTTTTCGTCTGTTCCTATCCCGCTGCTAATATGGATAACGCATTTGAGTCCGACCCATTCGAGCTTATAATCCGTGTATCCGTTTTTAAACCCGTATTTTTCGCCCGCATGATACGCGTCGTGAATTGTCTTGAATTGTTTTTTTTGGCTCCAGTCCGGCTCGAATGGTTTTCTATCAAAGATGATACGGACCGCATCTTTTGGGCGCAGTGCGTAGTCGTCATTATCCTCCATTCTCTCATTGTTTATGACGATAGCTTTAAGCATTCGTTTGTCTGCTTCCGGATTATTCATGACAGCGGCATCCCAAATCGCGTACCAAGAACGCTCGTTCGGCTGAGAAAATTCCTCCCGTTCCGCGTCTCGGAGAACTTCGCGGCCAGACATTTCGACCACAACATTGCGGCCATTTCGTGCAACCTTCTTTTTAGCGGCAGTCTTCCCCAAGCCAATCACCACCATAGTACTTGAAGCGTTTAAGTCGTTCCCCCGTTCGTAACACTTAATCACTCGTAAGTTATCTCCCCGTCTATATCTACGCGTGCCACTTTCCAGTCATACGCTCCGTTTTCAACCGCCTTCCGTACTTCTCGGCGGACAGCGTTCAGCTGGGCATTAATCGTCTTTTTTGAGAGAAACATGACATCATCCAGCTTTTCATCCTTTAAGCCGTCGAAGACCACGAAATCGATAGGGTGTGTGACTAGCTTAATGTCATAGGGGTTCAGCTTGAGCCGAGAGAGACAGGGTTCCATCGCCTTGCAGATCACTGACTGCAACTTCCTGCTCCCGCGTGCAGCCGCCTCATCGCGGAGCATTTGCTCCTTCTCCTCAAACTTTTGTGTCTTCTCATCAAGGGCCTGCATTTTAGCTTCAAAGGAGTCTAGCCAAGTTAAGGGAGTGCGACCCTTGTAACGCAGGCGTAAGTCGCTCAGGCGGTGCAGCCCGCCGCATTTGGGGCACACGCAGAGAATAGTCCTAAAGGACTGGAACGTGTCAAGCAGCGAGGCCATCATTCCACCTCCTTGTAGCTGACTTTCTTCGCCTCAACGGCTTCCTTCACCTGCTTCTGGTGGCCGTTAAGGCGGCTTCCGCCCGTCTTTATCTCCATAAACGAGATGGAAGCTAGCTTTCCTTCCGTTAGGCCATTGAACGCCAGGAAGTCAATGGGCTCGTAAAGCGGTCGGCAGTCTGACGCCGCAATGCCGAACGCGGCGTGGGTCGGAATGATTTTTTCGATTATCTTGCCGAAACCGACCTCCATCGCCTTCTTTTCCGCTCCTTCCATAGCCGACAGCTTCCTCTTCTTCAAATCGTCGATCTTCTCCTTCAGGTCCTCTAGCCACGCAGTCTTCACTTCATCCGCTTTTGGCGGAAACTTGCCTAGACCATCAAACAGAACTGCATCCGACAACTTGAACTCTTCTCCGCAAGGGCATTCGGCAACAAGCCCGCACGACTTCAACTCCCTTATCAACTGCTCAGTCTTCACCCACACCACCTTTTACTAAGCATGTCCGCAGTTCTTTACTCCCTTCTCTTCGTAGGTATTAATATTCTGGTAGAAATTTGGGCTTGAAGTGATTCGTTTCAACCTTGCCTCGGACATGGGTGCAAGGAATTAAACGCGCTATTACGTCACGCCTAAGAAATTACGGATTTATCCATGAACAAGCAGATTTCCGTTAAACTTTATAACGTACCGTAATCAAACCTTCTCTGCTTGAAGCATAGAGCGCGATGAAATGAACGAAACAATCAGCAGACTCAAGAGATTGAAACGAGTCACTCTTAAAAGTGAAGGGGAACTTCGACCACTCAGGTTGCTCCTAGACCAATATTTGCGTAATATCTCGCTCATGCGCAATAACGAAGAGAATCTTAAGGGCGATCTCAAGGAATTATTATCGCGGCGGGTCAATCGTTACATCAACATCAAAGAGAACGACATTGATCTGGCGATTTATTCAACTCAAGAAAAGAGCAAGAAGATGGAAGTACAGGTTCTTATCGAAACAAAAATGCCGAACTCGCAAGAAATGATTTGCCCGGACAATTTTAACAAAAAGGCCCTGCACGAAGCCGCGCGGTATTACCTTAATGAACGATATAACGGCAATCGCAATATTGAGAAAATAATAATTACTGATTTCAACAACTTCTACATCATTCCTGGCGAGCAATTTGACCAAAAATTTGCTCGTAACCGAACTGTTAAATCGATTTTTGAAACGCACATTAACCCGAAAGGTGACAAAAGTACAGGAATCGCAAATTGGTTTTATACAGAACTAGAAAAGACAATTGAACAAGACCCAAGTAAATTCCAATTCGAGTCCATCGTTTCGTTTAACATCTTGGACCTGATCAACGGCGCAGCGGAATTTACGCCATTTTCTAACGACGAACGCCTCAACGTTCTGGACAATATTTTCTCTCCGGAATTTCTTTTAGGCGAGTCCGAAGAAATACAAAATGCAAATCGGCTTAATGCTAATTTCTATAATGAGCTTCTCGGGCTTATCGGAGTCGAAGAAGTTGAAAAAGATGGAAAGCGTATAATCCAAATGGATGATGACCAACCGAACTCGTTAATAAAATACATCCACAAGCAACTCGCGGATTGCGGGGATGTTGCGGTCGCAGAAAGTCAACTTTTTGATCACTCCTTGGGCGTCGCAATAACTTGGTTCAACCGTTTGATATTCCTAAAACTTTTCGAATCGTATCTATTAAAAATAAATAATCCTTCACGAGAAGAAGAATTCCCCTACCGGATATTTACCCCTCAAAAGATTAGTGATTTCCGTGATCTAGAAACGCTCTTTTTCGAAGTGCTTTCAAAACCCGATTCCAAGGTGAGAGAGTTTGAAAAGATACCCTATCTAAATAGTTCGCTGTTCGAAAGAACCCGTGATGAAAACTTCGTACACATAAGCAGTGTGCCAAACTTCGATTATAACGGGAAACCGTACATATCTCAATTGCTGGACTTTCTTAATCGATATGACTATTCCGCAGAAGGCGGTAAAAAATCCGAACAACTAATCAATTCTTCAGTCCTAGGCCTTATCTTCGAGAAGATAAATGGTTACAAAGAAGGCAGTTATTACACGCCGAGCCAAATAACTGAATTTATTGCGCGGGAAACAATCCAACGTCGTGCATTGGACAAGATTAATGATTTCATCGGGAAAAAGGGTTATAAAAAGCAGGATTCAATCGAAGATCTAAGAGATATGCTTGTGAAGAAGGCAGATGATAGCCCTCTCCTGAAAGCAGTGTCCGAAGTTATTGATTCGTTAAAAATAATCGATCCTGCTGTAGGAAGTGGCCATTTCCTAGTATCTGCGCTAAATGAGCTGCTAATCCTAAAATCCCAACTTGGCCTTATTTATCTCGACGGGAAGTACCAGCCATTAAAAGTCAAATATGACGAGTACCGCGAAATTCGTTTTTATATGCAAACCGAAGAAGATTTGGTCTACCAGCGAACAAACGGCCACTTCTCAAATGCAGATATTTGGGGGGGTATATTCCGTCTAAAACAACAGATAATCGAAAAGCAACTATTCGGAGTTGATATCAATCCGAACAGCGTTTTGATTTGCCGTCTACGGTTATGGGTTGAGCTTCTCAAAAATGCGTATTACAGCGATGAAAAGAACCAGAGATTCGAAGCGCTTCCTAATCTAGACATTAACATAAAAACAGGGGATAGCCTGTTGAGCCAAATCGAATTCGGTAGCCAAAACAAGAAGATATACCACATCTCCGATCAAATGAAGGATTACCGGAAACTTGTCCGGGAATATTATACCGCGCCAAACAAGAAAGCGAAACAACAGTTAGATAAACAGATAGTAGATATCAAACGACGCGTTAAAACCAGTTTTATAATCGAAAAGATAGCAGAAAAGAAAAGGAAACTTAAGAAAATTGAAGACGACGAAAAACAATCCCGTCTAGAAACCAGCTATGTAACTCGAGTACCCAAAGCCGAGAAAAACAAGATATTCGACCAAATTACACGATTAGAACAGCAGCGCGAAACGGGGGACAATACCTTTGAATGGGCAATTGAATTTCCTGAAGCACTTGATGACGAAGGAAACTATGTTGGTTTTGATATTGTAATCATGAACCCGCCGTATATGGATCCAAAGCAGATAAAGAAAAGCGGGATGTACTCAGATCCGCAGATACAACTTCTAAATCAACATTACGTAAGCGATAACAGAAAAGCCGTCCAATTCGGGGATATGTACGCGTTATTCGTACTCCGCTCTTTCGAGATCCTCGCTGCTGACGGTTTGCTTGGATTGATAACCAGCGATACATTCTTGACGATTGGAAGATTTGAATGGTTCCGAGAAAGACTTCTAAAGTCTCAAATCGATATCTGGGCGCCTTTAAGCTCAGACGTATTCAAGAATCTGGGTGGCGGTCCAAGTGTTTTAACAAGTATCTTCATCGTACGTAATCACGAGAAGCATGGTCTTACTCTTGTATGCAATCGTTTTAGGAAATTCACTGAAACAAACTTGAACACCGCGAATTTCTTACAGATCGACGCCGATTTGTTCAAACAGAGCATACGCTCCAGCTTTTTTACTCAAACAAAATCGAATATAGAAATCTTCAAAAAAATAATTAATGTTTATAAAAATGACCCTAGTTTCCGATTGCTCGGGGGAGACGGTGGCCTTGTTTCCGGTGAGCAAGGTATGGCCACTGGCAATAACAGCGAAAATCTTGCAGTTCTGGATATACCTGAGAATAAAGAATACACTGAGATCGCCAAGCAGTTTATCGCCAAATATAGCAATCGATTGAACGAGGAAAGTAAATCGGGACGTCTCCACGGTAAGATATGGAGGATTATTACCCGAGACAAGATTAGACAGGATTCTGAACTTAATTCTGATGAAAAAGCAAACGGCATTATCGGCGAAAAGTGCTGGGTTCACTACGTGAAGGGAGACGATAAAGGGAACAGATGGTGGGCTAATAGCCCGTATTACATTAATTGGTCAAAGAATAACGTACTGGCCCTGAAAAACTCGGACAAAGCGAGGTGGCAAGGCGTATCACTTTTCTTTAAACCGGGTCTGTGCTGGAATCTCACTTCCGGGGATAAGCTTCAAGCAGATACAAAATTCCGGATTTTTGAACAAGGTGTACATGACATAAATGCGATGAAAATTATCGGCCCAATCTGGCTTCTCGGTTATCTCAATACAAAGCTAATCTCGGAGATAAAATACAATTTTCTGAATTCCACAATCGCCAACCAGCTCGATGACATAAAATCGTTACCTATCAAGCTACCATCAAAAGAAGACCAAGAATATATTGAACAACGAGTAAAAATATTAACCCAAATGAAGAAAGCAGGGTTGGTTTCCGCGAAGCTCGAAAAGCAAAATGTTAGTATCGATGAACTCGAGACTGAGTTGGAAAATAAAATCTGCGACATTTATGGTGTGGACTCCTCCGTATTCGAGTAGTATTCTTTCTGTATTCATTATCTTTTTTTGCCAGCTATGCAAGCTTTTCACTGCGGCTACGCGCACTGCCATTAATAACTAAATTAGTATCGCCTTCATTAGGAGCGGATTCTCCTCTCCTCGGGATATACCTCATTTCCGCGGAAATGGTTCTTGGTCGTTGCTTAGGTTTATATATTTCTTTATCTCCGTTTTCTTGGAGGGAAATATATGGTGGGATTGTTGTCCAAGTCGGACAAGGCTGGGAGGCCGAGAATCGTTGTGAGGGAAGGGGTTTTGTTGCCGGGGTTCACTCCGATCGAGCTGTTGCACCGCGAGACTGAGACGCAGGCGATAATCGAGGGGGTTTCGCCGTTGCTTGAAGGTCGGCAGCCTGAGAACTTCTTCATTTACGGCGTTTCGGGAACCGGGAAAACCACTTGTGTTAAACACGCCTTGGCCCGCTTGGCGAGTCAATCCTCCAATATACGCGTTGTTTACGTAAATTGCTGGCGTTATTACACGCGGATGGCGGTTTACTCGTTGATCATCCAGGCTTTGGAGGAAATGCTTCCAAGGCGAGGTCTCGCCACGGACGAGGTCTTCAACCGTATCGTGGAGGTTATGGGTAAGAACAACCTGCGGGTAATCGTCATTTTGGATGAGTTGGACGGTTTGTTCTTTCGCAAGGAGGAGAAGCTGCTCCGCGAGCTCGCCCAAGCGGGTGACGGAAAGCCGTTGTTCGGGATAATCGGGGTTTCCAGCAACCGAGGCCTTTTGAAGGGCAGGAATGAGAGCGGGATCCGGTTAGCGGAGCTCGAATTCAAGCCCTTCAACCTGCCGCAGATGACCGCAATCTTGGAAGAGCGAGCGGGAGCGGGGTTGGCCCCGGATTCTTGGGGTTCGGAAGCCATCCAAAGGTGCGCTCAGCGGACGCTGAGGCAGGGCGGTGACGTGGGCGTTGGTCTTTCGCTTCTCAGGAAGGCGGCTAAGGAGGCGGAAAAGGCCGGCAGGAGCCGTTTGACTGTTGAAGACGTTGCAAAGGCCGAGGAAGCCGGGTCGCGAGCTTGCGGGGCGTCTGGAGCGCGTGAGGACAGTCTTCTGGAATCGAGGTTTGGGGGTTTGAGCGAAGAGGAGCACATGCTTTTGGAGGTTTTGAAGGAAGGGGAGCTGACGTCTTCAGCCGTTTATGACGCGTTTTGCCGGTTGGAGATCCGGACGAAGCGGCAGATTCGGAATTATTTGAAGGCGCTTGAAGCCAAGGGGCTTATCGTGTCCGAGAAATTGCCGGGAAACAACCCGGTAATAAACGGAAAGAAGTTTCGTTTGAAGCATGAGGTGATAGGAGATGAAGGGAGAAACATTAGTAGCCAAAAATACGGTTCGGACGTTGTTGAAACAAAACGGGAAACGCATTGCGACCGCGACATTCGAGGCGATAGACGAGAAAGTCCGAGCGCTCTTATTGCAGGCTGCTAAGCGCGCGGAAGGAAATAGAAGGACGACAGTAATGCCGCAAGACGTATAATTTTCGAGAACTCGCGGGATTCGCCACGATCGGGGAAGACGCGGCGATGGATTAAATTTTTGGGATTCTAATCGCGTGAGTGAAACTCACGTCTTTAGCGAGCCCGTGCTTCTTGGCGGTCTTTAGGAGGAGGTTGGTTATCTCTAGGTCTTGGACTGAAAGCCCGGTTGAATCAAAGATGGTGATCTCCTCATCGACTTGCCGGCCTGCTTTCTGGTTTAGGAGTACTTCGCCTAGGCGAGCGTGAACTTGTTCAGGTTCATAAGTCTTGGATCTGATGGGCAGATTGATTTCTCCGTCAGTTGTCGCTTGGTCTAAGTCGTCGACTACGACTGTAGCGTTTTGGATGATGCCGTCCTCGAGTTCGCGCTTGCCAGGAGTGTCGGCGCCGACCGCGTTGATATGGACGCCGGGAGCTAGCCAATCCTTTTTCACAACGACCTCGTCCCCATAGGTGCAGGTTGTTATCACGTCCGATTTCTTTGCGGCTTCTTCTGCGGTTGTCGAGATAGCGTCGACTCCATATTTTGCGCTTATTTTCTCGGCTAGTTTTTGGGCGCGTTGGGGAATGCGATCGACTAAGTAAACGGTTTCAGGCTGGAGAGAGGTAACGAGTGCGTGGCTGTGGGCTTCTCCGACCATACCCGCTCCGATGATCGCGATTGCGGATGGTTTCTTGTTGGCGAGGTGTTTGGTAGCCACTGCGGACGCCGCGGCGGTCCGAAGAGGAGTAAGGTAGGTTCCGTCAATGATTGCGTGGGGGAACCCGGTTTTTTCGTCTACGAGGACTATGGTGGCCATGACGGATGGGAGGCCGGTTTCGCGGTTTTTGGCGTGGAAGTTGACGGTTTTCACGCAAGCGGTCGAGTTAGTTGCGTCCCGGGCGATCATGGCTTCGACGCAGTTGGTGCCGAAGAGGAAGCCGGCGCGGGCTTTCATCTCCATTTTGCCGTTCTGGAGCTTCTTGAAACACTCCTCCATCGCTGTGATAGAGGCGCGGGTGAATTCGTCTTCTCCTTCTAGCTCAATGATTTTTTGTACGTCTTCGCTTGAAAGCAATTTAACCATCTCGAGCACCTTTCTTAGGCAACCATTCCGAATTATTGTAAATCTCGCTAACGCAAACATGTCTTACCGGCGAGAGTCCGCAGAGGATTTCGCTCAGCCATGCGCTCTCAACCCGCGCAGCTCCTTTGAAGGTGCCCTCCATCTCCCGCATCTTCGCGTAACACGCGCCAACGTCTTTGGCGGAAACCCATAGGAACGCGTCGGCATTCCCGTTTGTCTCAACGCACAAAGCGTAGGAATTTCCGGTTATGCCGGGTTCGTCTTGCTCCATCAAGTCCCGAGCTCCTTTAGCCTGCTCCGCGTACTCCAAGCTGTATTCGAAGTTCATGAAAAACGGTAACTCGCACTGATTCGGCGCTTTCTGGATGACTGCCGTAAATCGCTTGACGTACCCCTTCTTGAGAATCATGTCGAAGTTGTACCGCGCCGCCATCGGCGTCATTCCGAGGCTCTTGCCTAGCCGGTCCAAAGGAATCCGGGCATCTTCGGATAAAGCTTCAAGCATGCGTTTCTGTTGGGCCGGAATCTCAAGCTCCTCCAGCACGGCTTTACGCAACGGGAATAAGCCGATTCTGGAGAGGATGGCGTTTGAAGCCTTCCATGACACGAGGACGTCTTTGAGGGAAGCCCGCGCCAAGAACTCCCAGCGCAGGTACTCCATCTGATTCCGAGCAGTCGTGAAAATCAATAGATTGAAGTCGCCCTCGCATAAAGCAGCGAATTGGACGACGCGCGGCTCGCAGAAAAGCTTGCGAAGCTTCTCCTTAGACGGCATTTTCTTGAGTTTCACCGCAATCAGGTTGCGATTCTCCAAGCCGAGGGCTTGCGGGTCGAATTCCGGCACGAACCGCAATCCCAAGTCCGCCTCAAGCCGCTCCAGCTTGAGCGCAGCCGTCTGCCTCGTGCAACCCGCCGCCTTTGCGATTTCCTTTATAGTGGCCCGGCTGTTCATGCACACCGCGTTAAGCACGCTCATTGAGACTGCGTCTAGCTCTACCATACTCGGATAATTGTTTATTTAGAAGCAGTATTTAACGGTATGCTTCACCAATACATAACATATTTGTTGTAAAGGTATAAATAGTGTAAAGAGTACAATAGACACAGCGAGACCGTAAGGTTTCGCAGGGTGGTGGGGGAATGGAGTGGTTCGCAACCATATGGAAGTGGACCTTGGTGGTTGAAATGCGTGACGGTTACCTGTCTGCATTCGTCCATGAATGGCGTTCCTTCTAAACCATTAAAACGGGGGGTGGGGGTATGTTCTGGAGTAAAACGCTCGGGAATTTTACGTTGGTCGTAGAAATGTCGCGTGACACGCCGTTCGGCGTGAACTTGCACGCGTGGCCGTCATTCTGAGGCGCTTACAGTGCGTGCTTCTGAGACGGTTTTCTTCCTCGTGAAGTCTCGTCCGTGTCCTATTAAGGAACTGGCGGACTTCGTTTTACGCTTCCCCGGCTTGCAAGAAGTGTGGGCAACAGAAGGCACGTACTCATTCATCGCGCGCTTTCAAGCCCCTGAAGGCGCAATCCCCCTTCTTGCAAGCCAACTCTCCAAACACAAAGCAATCCTCCAACTGGAGACCATAAACGCACCAATCTCATTTACTCCCAGGCGCTGCTAATTCATTTTCCGTTTTTCCATTCTCGGTAGCCTAGGTACCGGCGGAGGGGGTAGGTAGAATAGTGGCGTTTTTTTCTAGTGCAAACGCTGTTTCTGGCTTGTGGAACGAGTGATTACTGCTGTTTCAACTGCTCGGAAAAAACTAGGTGAACATGGGTTCGGGGTTAGAACCTGCCTCGGTTGTGGAGGTAGCAGTCGGAAAGACTGCTATACTGCTTTCCGGGGTTTGGGGGTCAATTGTTTCTTGAAATGGGGGAGGAAGCAGTCAAGAGCAGTCTTCCGGGGTTAGCAAAATATTGCGGCTATGGTTTCTTTTATCTTCGGCTTGGTTATCACCGTCGTGAATTTCTGGTAGTCTGCTTCGTATTCGTAGCTCGTGACGATGATATAGTACCCGTTCGGGTATTTCGCTTTCAATCGCGCGAAACGGCTTTCCACCTCCGGGCTTCGCTTCTCTATCCACGATCCAGTCTCGATTTCGAAAGCAATCGGCTTTCCTTTGTGGATTGCGATGATGTCCGGCTCTACGGCATCGTTCAGGATGACGTTTGGGCAGTACTTGAGGATTTCGTCTCTCACGACGCGGACCATAAGGGCGTGGCTGGGGCCTTCGCGGCCGTGCGGTCTCACGAGCCATTGCGGGCCGCGCCCGCCGCCAAAAGGTTCGATTGCCACTGTCCGGTAGCCCATGCTTTGAAGCACGCTGATCTGGTTTGCGTCCAAATCGCTTTCCTTGTAATAATCGAGGTTCACATC
>Ga0247841_10012757_pt1 | contig 10884 bp, 8 predicted proteins | sample LaCruzMarch2015__2_FD_192410 | JGI IMG/M metagenome (GOLD analysis project Ga0247841, IMG submission 192410) | Freshwater microbial communities from meromictic Lake La Cruz, Castile-La Mancha, Spain - LaCruzMarch2015_18m | ecosystem: Environmental > Aquatic > Freshwater > Lake | place: Spain...
TATAAGACCAAATATGAGAAAATGTACCGAAGCTTAATCAGTTTTTCCAAAAGCGATTCCAAGCAGAAAGTTAAATACTTGATAATCGGATTGATCACTTCGATGATTATATGGTGGATATTTTCTATTGTCGGCGGTATGATACCATTGTTGCGATTACTAAAACTATTTATTTGAGTATGATATGAAAGATAAATTACCAAAACCAACGGAAGAAGAGATTGATCAGGCACGAGAAGCTTTTGGCACAAAGTATGATATCGTCATACCAAGGGCAGATCTGGTAAAACTCGTAAACTTAACAAAGGAATTGGAGTGGTGGATCAAAGTTGGCAATAAACCGATCTCGTCAAGCCAAATTACCGATAAAATGATTCACGAACTTCAGGAGCTTACGATAAAGACTAGAGGTGTCGAGATTTCAGAAAAAGAGGCCCGAGAAGGAGCGGAGAGCCTGCTTGTGCTTGCCCCCATGAAGGAGCAGCAGTGCATTTCTGAGTCAATGAGGGCAATTGTTATTTCTCACCGCCTAATCCCGTATGAGCCAGTCGTAGAAGAGAAAACAGCAAAGCTATTCAAACTACAATATGAAACTGATCTGACACAAAGCCAACTTGAACAAGTGATTCAATTATTGACTAGAACTCTTTGGTTTCAGGAAGGACTCGATGAATCTCTTGAGAAATGTCTGGACGACCTTCTGTTATTCGCTGACAAGCAAAAGAGAGGCAAAAGAACGAGCGGTATTAAGTCTCATGATAAAATCCGCAAAGCTATGGATCAATCAATGGAAAGGCTAAGCATTCCGAGTTCCGGCTGGGAAAGATTTTTTAAGGAAAGTTGATTATAAAAAGAAAACGGATGATCATGATGACCATCCTGGCTAGATTATCCGTTTCCCCCTAATTGTTGTTCTCCATTAGAACTCGTGATCACCACGCCCTTCCCACTTATAGAGCATCGACCATGTATCGCCATCGCCATGGTGGCGAAGCAAGTGAATCGTGCCCTTGGCGATCATCCCTTCGCATGGCTCTACAATCAGCGCGGCATAATCGGTGTGAGCCAATGGTCCTGGAGCAGTGTGTCTGATCTCGATCAAAACCACCGTCCTGCCTTTGATGACAGCCATCATGCGTTCACCGAACTCTTTTCCGGTGTGACCCGGAAAGCATACGACGGGGTAATTCCATTTCGATTCGGAATACGCCCGCAGGTCCGGATCGCCGATCAGATCAGGGCCTCCGTATTCCGGCCATTTGTCGTAGCACTGGTATGCATGCATGTAGAGCGTGAAGGGATCCTTGGGTTGAAAAGGATCTTCACTGACAGGTTGTATCATTAGGCTGGTAAACTGGTATCCTGCACGCATCCAGCCTTCACGTTGAGGCAGTTCCTCGGGGTCTTCGTGCTCATATGCACGAATCAGTCGTTCGGCGAATTCAGCCGGATTACTGGTAGTGAAATGCTCTCCATTGAGTAGGAGTGCACCAGCTTCTAGAATCTCGATCTGAGTGCCGAGTGCTATCGGTTCAGGCATGGGTAGCCCCCTTTCACAAGCGGTATTTAGCTACACAGTAGAGAATAATTGCTTCGAAGTCAATCTTCTAGAACTCTTGAGTGCTTAACTTTTCATACACTGCCTTAGAAAAAAGTTTGCCACAATCTTTGTTGTGGCATTTGGCAAAACGACCGGCATCTTTACTCGAAGTTGGTGAACTTGAGATGATACCGGTTTTTGTTACGAACTCGCCACATTTATCGCAAACCTTATATTTCATGTAAAACTCGAAAGAAGAACCATTTTATTACTTCTCGCTCGTAAAAATCTTTAATAACTGCTCCATCTTTTCTTGCAACTCATCAAAAGTGATGATTGTTACATCTTTATTACTTAGCCTGAACAACTCAAATGAATCAATGCGACCCTTATCTTTAAGTTCGCTTGAGCTTCCTATGACCACTAGGCAATTGGAATTTATTGAATCTATATCACTACTGCCTTTAAGACTGTGATAACTTTTCAAGAAAGTAGTCTTCTGATCCATAACCTGTACTAACGACCCTGTTAAACAACTACTCATTGCATATATATTTGGCTTTCGATATGGACTTTTTTGAACTAGTTGAGTTCTGTGTGTTTTTATCTCAATAAAAGAGATGTTTCTAGTAACTTTATTCTTAAAGACGAAATCGACAATTTTGTCTCTCCCTCCCGTGATGTCGTGACCGCCCAAGTTTAACTTATCGGCAAAATAGACAGCGGGATAGGCAAAAACACTGGAAAATAACCAAGTATGTTTTTTGAATAATTGATGCCAACGCTCCTCTAATTTATCTGTGTCAGTTTTCTGTGACATGAGCTCTTTGTATTCCTTGAGAACATCCTCGATATAAATCTTTTCGATAATTTTTCTCGTGGTAATAATTGCTTGTTTTTCGACATCCAGCTTACCAACGACTGACTCAACATCCTCAATGTTCAACTTAAGTGAGGAATCGGAATACTTTTCCATAAATCGTTTTAGCGATCCGGGGGTATACAGATACTTTGTCGGTTTTTCAATTTTTCCAGGAAAAAGATCAGACGCAATCGATTGATATAAAAACCCTTGATCCTTTTTTTGGCTTTCGGACAGTGATTTTGTTTGAAATCTAATTCTTCCAAAATCTCGAAAGCTAATATAAAATATGCCATTATTTAAGGTAGTATCTTTTTCCGTAAACATTACCCCGTTGATCAAATTACCAAGTTTTGACTCAAGAAAACGAAAGAAACCCTCAACCCCCTGAAACTTAGTAAACCCATATCCCGTGGCAAGCTTACCAGAAAAACCTGTGCTTGGAATTTTACCACAATCTGTTCCGATAAACTTAATGGTGGAATATTTTTTCTCAACTTTATTATCCCTCGCATTATACCAAAATGGATACCACTTGATTGTTTTGTTTTTATATCTCTCCATTGCTAAGTATCCTGTGTCTTTGCCGTTTGCAACAAAAGAATACTTATCCTTGGTTTTAAGTTCAACAGTTTTTTTTAATTCTCTTTTTTCTTTAGCCATCTTTAATATCTTTTGTTATGTAAATCATGCAAATCAGCAAAGAGATCATTCAGTCTTTCAACTTTCCCATCAATAAGAATATCAGAGTCCCAAATACATTCGTTGAAAGTGTCTGCGCCTTCTGGTTTTCCGGAATTACTCATCCATATACTAACTAATTTTCCGGTATCACCTGCACTTTTCATCAGTTGTGGCAGCAATTCATTAAGTCTAATATTGCTCTTGTTCCTTAATTGCTTTACCCCTTCACTAATTTGTTCTAGAATTAACAGCTCATTGATTCTGTCTATAATCTCTTCCTGTTCAACCCATTCTCCGTTCATCATTATAGGACAATTTCTCCAGATAAAAAACCAGTCCCCCTTATTATTTCCGAGAGCAGCATTTGGATTATGCTTATATTCGGATAGAAATGTAACAACGCCTTTATTGATTAGGTTTAAGGTGAATTTAGAAAAATTGTTATCTTCCCTCAAAAGCGCATCTTTATAATCTGATAATAGATCAGTGTAATGACTATATTTATCAAGACCAACTACTTCCTCAAGGCCATTAAGTTCTTCAGTGCTGGCTGGAGAATAGCCACAATTGATACATTTAAAGTCCGTTTCAATAACTCTATTTGGGTATGGAAAGTGATCATTCATTAGTGCATGTGACATAACGATTCCATCGCAATCTTTTTTTGGACATTTTTTCTTAAGCATATTTTCCCAGTCTTAGTTAGATTATAGAGCCCTTGTTATTCCCGATGCGAATGCACTCTGGATGTATCGGCAATAATCACAGTTCGGCGAAGCTTCTGGGATGTTGTCGTTGTTCAGGCAGGCATGGGCATCAAAGACTGCTTTCTCGACCCAGGAATCGTCACCTTGGTATGGAATCAGGGAAATTCTGAATTCCAAGCGATTATCAAATTTATCGCAGTCGGTAACCCCGTTGCAGTAGACGAAATAGCCGGTATCTGAAACTTTCAGCCCATTCTTTCTTAACAGCCATTGGTATATCTCCATTTGGCGTTTGTAACCATCTTGCCACGCTTTATCAAGACAGGTGATCTCTTCGTCCTTTGAAGTAGATTTGTAATCAACAACGATGTATTCGCCTTTTGAGTTTATCCAGAGATCATCGATCGCACCGGTGATGATTAAATTGGTCGGCTCGTGCAAATATTGAACGCCGACAAAGTTTTCCCGCCATTTATCTAGCTGCTCATGGCTGACTGGCCGAGCATCAACATCATGTGCAGTAATTAGGGGATGAGGTTTACCTTCAGATCTGAAAATATCAAACTCTTTTTTTAATAGTTTATCGACTGCAGAGTTCAAGGCAAACGGAAATCCTGGCGGCTGACCTACTCCTAGCCGACGGTCAAGATAAAAACACCGAGGACAATTCAAAAAGAGGTCGATCTTTGATCGGCTTAATTTATACGGCTCGCTCGAAGCCGGATCATAAAGGTTTTTGGTTCTTTTAGGGTTATAATATTCTGACATAGTTAAAATAATGTTTGTGTTAAATTTTGCTCTTCGGCTTTCATAGATTCGATGCTTGAAAAAATAATTTTTGGTTTCTTTTCAGTTGGATTCCCAAGTTTATTATTTCGATCAATAACTCCAATTATTTTGCAATCTGAAAAGAGATTGTTCCTAAATCTAACAATACTGCCTTCACTTGGGACACAGGCTAGTACATGATCATTGTAGTTAAAACCGATAATATTTGTATTTTGGTTCCCCTTTGTAATATTACCTTCAAGTTCAACAGCTTGCCCATGAACTAATTCGGGAAAAAGGACTTCTTCTTCCTCGGCAGAATAAAATATGTCTTTTTCATGGAGAGTAATAAATACCTCCTCTAACCTTCCCTCGTTATAAACCCCGATGGATAATTTCCTTTCAGATTCAACTAAGCTAGAAACTTTCGAGAAAAGACGATCTGGACACTCAGAAAAATAATCTACGTACTCCTTTGGCACGTCTAGAATTGCGCCGTTGTCGTTTGGAATGCTGAGTATAGTGTTGTTATTCTTGAAAGTAACATGAGCCAGTTGTTTGCGCTTAAGACTTCCGAGATGTTTCGCTAGCTTGATCATCCATTGAGCCTTGGTCAGTGCACCCTTGAATACATCTTTAAGACCGACGCCTGACTCTTTGAAATCATTTTCTGCCATTAGCTTCCCAGCGGTTCCAAGATATGAAGCAGCAAAAATACCAAGACCAGCTACGATGAGACCGAAAGTGGCATCTGTAATTGCTGCTACCCATGATCCCTTCTCGATCTTCACTGGAATTTCAAAGTCAACTTCACGAAAATGAGGGTCATCTTTGGCGATAAAATATCGAACAAGCTCGTCAAAACCGATAAGAGCCTTTGCTGCCTTTCTAGCATCAAGTAATCCGTCGTCAACTAAACTGCCGCTGTATTTTAGATATCCGATTGTTGTATTCTTATCAGGCATTTTATCTCAAAACTATTTGTTGATTTTCTACATCATATCGATAATTCAGTATTCCGCCATTTATTATTAAACTGACAGCTTGTTCAATCACTTCAAGAGGGGCAATAAACCACTCCCTTGGTACAAATCTCTTTCCACTATCATCATAGATGTCGATGTTGAGACAGGAAGAACCGAAAAAACTGTGCAGTAACTGCTCTAGTTTTTGTGGATTGAAATTATAACACTCAAAAGTCGTTATAATTTTTACGGGTGCCATTAGGAATGTTGGATCCTTGCTCGAGTTCTTCACCCTTTCCTCGATAGGAATTGTTGAGAAACCAATTTTAAAGAGATTAGAGTATGACTGAATTTGCGGGTCAGAACTTAGTGATTTTACAATATAGATATAACCGGTTTGCTTGTCTTCCTCTTGTGGTAATTCCACGATTTCCCGACTTTTTTCTCTAACAATCCAACCGCTATAGTCTTGCAAAGCTTTGACTAGGGATTGAAGTAACATATTTGACTCAGTACCGTTTTCAAAAATAATTCTTAATCTACCATTTAGCTTTTTTTGATCATTTATTTCTAGAGTTCCAACCTTGTCGATAAAACCTAGTATTCCACCAAGCACAAAGAATGATCCTTTTTGAAGCTGGCGGTGTCTTTCCAATCTTCTTAGTCTTAAAGTGCCGTTTTTTAATCCTCTTTGGCAATCAGAAAATAAGCTCTCGAACTTGATAAATTCCTTGCAAGGCCTTCTTCTTGCAATATATTCAGCACTCGTCCTTGAAATTTGTTTGGGTATGTTTTTAATTTTAAATAGACCTCGATCAATATTATCGAGAACACCAATATCATCATCTGCAAAAATATCAGCGATACTTTTAATCTCCTTTGTAGGGATATTTAAAAGATTGAATTCGTCATAATCTGTAAGTATCTTTGCTTTATTTTTGTCTTGTCTTAGTGAAAATAGCCGGGAAGCAAGTAAGTGTTCTTTGATTTCTCCCCCCTGATTGGGCTCATGGTTATGCTCTTTAATAAAATTATTTATCTCCAAAAACGATGAAACTAGCCTTTCGTCTGAAGTGGCTGGCGACGATTTGCTGGTTTTAATATTAAGCAGTCCCAAATCGTCGTCATTAATAATTTTTAATAAATCTTCTCTTTTCATAGCTAAATGTTTTGAGTCACTCTCTGCGTTTTTAGATAAATTAATGCCTCTGCCATTCTGCGCTCTTGGGGATCTAAGCTTTCAATATATGGCTCCTTGCCACTAGCTTTTACAAAAGCTTTAATTTTGGGCCATAGTATCACAGCCTCGTCCTCAGTCATTTGGATCCTCGTAAGATCTATGGTGTCTTTGATTGTTTTTAGTGTCTTCACATTTACCGATTTAGATAAAATTTCAAAAGCCTTTTGGAATGGATTAATCTGATCAATTAGATCAATGCTTAAGTCATCAATATTAACAAATGTCCCAGCCATCCTAATAAACCGTTTGTCGCCGACTTCCTTTAATTTACCATTTTTGATAGCTGAATCGACCACAATATATTGGCGCACTTCCTCGAGCTCGTTATCGTCGAGGTCGGGATATTTTTTCTGTATAATTTTAGGAATTAGGACTTTGTTAATAATCTCTGGGTCGACAGTCCCCGGCAGTGCCTTAACAATTGCATCGTCTTGCAATATCGAGGCTTTCAAATCGTTCAGATCTGACTCAACAATATCTTTTACTCGTTGAGAGGTTGGTTGTTTAAAACCTCGAATCACTATTTCGCCGGGACCAGCAACTTCGTCTGAGACTTTAGTTTTGAATTTAAAATTTGGAGCTAAGACTTGTTCCATCAGTAGCGAACAAGTAATCGCTTTAAGCATATTATTAACTGCTATTTTCACCTCGTCATTGCTTGCATCTGGCTCAGCAATCAAATTTGTAAATTGTGCATGTGTTTTATTTTTACTATCCCTTGTGCATCGTCCAATTATTTGAATAATCTCTGTTAGTGACCCCCGATAACCAACAGTAAGTGCATGTTCGCAGTATGGCCAATCAAAACCTTCTTTGGCCATGCCCAATGCTATTATAAGATCCATGTCCTCAGCATTTTTCATGTTTCTGAGATATTCAACAATAAGGTCTCGATTTTTTGGATTGTCATCGACTAAATTTGCGATTTTTATTTTTCGTCCGTCTGTTTTTCGCTTTAAATATATCACGCCCGTTTTATTATCTTGGTATTCTACTGTTCCAATTTGGTCTAATATTGTGTCTACTTCATTATATTTTTCTTTTGTGGATTCGCCTGCATTAACATTCGGAATATGCAAGATTGTCTTTTTGTTGGTGTCTAGGACATCGGAGATTGCCGAAGTATAACGTTTTTGATAGAAGTGATAACCAATTCCAAGAGATTTCAAATAGGTATAACCATTAAGTTGCTCATAATAATTATAAGTAACTTTTTGAAAATGCGACTCATCCTCTGGCATAAGGACGGGTATTGTATCGCCACGGAAATATGACCCTGTCATTGCTATCACATGGGCGCTTGATTTATTCATGACTGAATGAAGTAGATGTCCTAAGCGATTATTTTCCTTATCAGCAGAAACATGATGAAATTCATCTATAGCAAGTAGGGTGTTATTAAACTTTGATTCGTCGGTCTGTTCAAAGGCGTATCGAAGGGTGGAATGAGTACAAATTAATATTTGTTCATTTCCTTCTTCCATAAAACGAATGAAGGCCTGAACTTTGCTTTTTTCGCCACCTGCGGTACAAAGGTTATATTTTGCTCTTGGATTCCAATCAGCAAAAAAACCATTTGTCGTTAAATCAGTTTCAACAAAAGAACCGCCGATAGATTTCTCGGGAACTGCTACTATAACTTTTTTAATACCTTGGTTTTGGAGCTTATCAAGAGCAATAAACATAAGCGCTCTGGATTTGCCAGAAGCTGGCGGAGCCTTGATAAGTAAATATTGGGCATCTCTAAATTGGTATGCTTTTGACTGCATTTCTCTCATACCAAATTCATTAGTCTTGGTACTATCGCCGGTTTGTTTATACTCAATATCAACTAGATTAGGCATGGCATTAATCTCGATTATATTTTTCTTTATTGGTTAATTGATTATAAAGATTAAATAGATATCCTAGTCTCTCCTCGTCATCGATGAAGGGCTTAGAACGATAGCACCTCTCAACTGCTAAGTCGAGATATCGGTGAGCTTCTTTGAGTCCTTTAGGCATTTTCAAAGGGTCATATAATTCTGCAATTGTTTTTTCGGAATGGACTTCTCTTTCACCAAGCACCTCATAAACATGCATTTCGATCTCTTCCTTTTGCTTAAAGGTCAGGGATGGTATTGGAAACGTATTATAGCATTGTCTAGCAGAGTATCTGTAATCGGTTTTTAACCTTCCTGCCAGTGTTTGGACCCATACCATATGCATGCGCGAGGAGATAATGCCAAAAATCCAAGGCTCCGCGTTATATATTGCTTGCGCAGAGTCTAATATTATTGAATTGTCATCTAAAAATCCAAAGGGTATATAGTCGCGTCTTTCCGAGGAAACTCTCGGAATGATTATTGAGTTCCCTTTCTCTTGTCTAACTTCACCAAATCTATAAGGAAGAGATGCTAGTTCTCTTGTGGCTTTTCTTTTACTCTTTAATCTATATGCTTCTACGGCATGGACTCTCTTTTGAACAAAGTCGTTTTTTTGTGCTTCGTCCCACTGGCTCCGGGTAACCCAGAGACAATACCGCTTTATGCCTCGAATAAATTCTTGGGCACCGTAGGCTTGTTTAACAAAATTATCCAAATTTAGATTTTTCTGCTTCTCTTCCAAAAAGTCTTTTTCATTAAGAAATAGATTTCCACCATCATTAGCCATGCTACCAAATTTAATCGGTGGAATATCTGAAACAGCCCTTTTTCTTTCCTCGATGTAAATATCTGGTCCATCTAATAAATACGCGTTAATATTGTTGGGATTGTGTACGATGTTGTTATCGTATATATATTTCTGTGCTTTTGAGATATTTCGAATACCAATAATTACGCATATTACCCCGGCATTTTTTTTCGCGTTATTTAACCATTTAAATGATCGATAAGCAAAATCTATTTCGAGATCTCTATCTAAGACATGTGGCCATAATATCGAAACCTGTGTGCCCTGGCTTATAGAATTAGTAGATACGAATGCAAACTTAGTGTCTGATCCTTTAATATATTCAGAAGCTTTGATAAACCAGCAGGCGATATAATCAAGATTATTATAGCCATGAATATTGCCGCAGCAAATCTTCATATCCTTTTTTTGTTCAGGATCTTGCATTCTCGCACCAAGATACGGCGGATTACCTAAAATAAAAATTTCGCCACTACCTTTGGGACAAATTTCTTCCCAATCAACTCTTGTTGCATTATCACATACAATATGGCCGCCTGCTTTTAATGGTAAGGTTGGATTTTTTTTGCCGAATTGCTGTTCAAACTCAACGTTCATCTGGTGTTCGGCAATATATAAAGATAAACTTGTGATTTGGCAAGCAAAGTCTTCTTTTTCAATTCCATAAAAGTTTTTGAGATTGCTTGGAAGATAAGATACAGATCTTAGCTCTTTCAAAATTTTCATCTCTAAGCGTCTCAATTCCTTATAAGCGATTATGAGAAAGTTACCAGACCCGCAAGCCGGATCCAGAAATTTGATTTTAGAAATTCTACTAAGCAGAGCAAAGAGTTTTTGTTTATTGCCAATACTATGCTCAAATTCTTCATTTAGCTCATCTAGAAACAAGGGTTTAATCACCTTCATGATATTTGGCACAGAGGTATAATGCATTCCAATGTTCCCACGTTCTTGGGGATCAACGACGGCTTGCATCATGGAGCCAAAGATATCGGGGTTAATTTGAGACCAATCTAGTTCACCGCACTGAATCAAGATTTGACGTGACTTACCACTGAATTTTGGAATCCAATGATTTTCTTTAAATAGACCTCCATTAACATAAGGAAAATCATTCAAGTAATTTGGCAGCCCATCTCTATTTTCAGTATTTAAGATATTGAACAAATGTGACAAGTATCGGTCTAGATCAGTGCCGTCGGATTGAGTGTGGGAGGCTATGGAATTTGTAAATATTTTGTTTTTAAAAATATTAGTATCTTCAGCAAAAAAACAGAAAAGAATTCTTGAAAGAAAAACGTTTAAGTCATGCCTTCTTTGCGAGTCATAAATTTTATTCTCATCGAGAATACTATCGTATAACTTAGCCATTTTTTCGGCCGCCTTACGATCAGCAGGATTCTCCTTCGCATATCGGTGTTTTTCCATCCCAGACCAAGGCAAGA
>Ga0247841_10012758_pt1 | contig 10883 bp, 8 predicted proteins | sample LaCruzMarch2015__2_FD_192410 | JGI IMG/M metagenome (GOLD analysis project Ga0247841, IMG submission 192410) | Freshwater microbial communities from meromictic Lake La Cruz, Castile-La Mancha, Spain - LaCruzMarch2015_18m | ecosystem: Environmental > Aquatic > Freshwater > Lake | place: Spain...
TGCGACAAGCCCGCTGCCCCGGAAGCCGATGAGAAGCTGGCTTACTATGATGAATGGGACTTCCGTGAAAAACGCTATGTCCCCGCCTGGTGCTGCGTCCGGGAGAAGGTCCTGGGAGAGGGCAGCAGCTATTTCTATGATAAGACTCTGGAAAACCGCAGGACCCTGGCTGCCGAGATCAAGCGTCAATTCGAGAGGCTTCCGGCCGAAATGCTCTACAAGGCCAAAAACCTGGATGACGGGGACGAGTACGACCTCGACCTGGTCATCGGAGAGCTGATGGACAAGAGGGCCGGGCAGACACCTTCAGGCAAGGTTTATACCAAGAAGAAGAAAATCCAGCGCGACGTTGCGGTAGCATTTCTACTGGACATGAGCGGATCAACGGCCGACCTCATCAGCAAGAACCGCCCAACCATGCAATACGAGGATTCAATCAGGTACAATTTCATGAAATTCGTCCAGCAGCCGCGCCGCCGCATCATCGACATCGAGAAAGAGAGTATCGTCCTGCTCTGCCAGGCCATCGAGACGTTGGGTGACAATTACGGTATTTACGGCTTCTCGGGCCACGGTCGCGCCAACGTGCAGTTCCTGGTTATCAAGGACCTCAACGAAGCTTTCGGCGAGAGAATCAAGCGGCGGGTCGACCAGATAGCACCCATCCACGGCACCCGCATGGGCCCGGCCATACGCCATACCATTGCCAGACTTGACGCCTGCGGAAGCAGTCTCAAACTGCTCTTTCTCGTAAGCGACGGATACCCCCAGGATTCCCTGTACGGCTACGATGATGATGACAAAGAATACGCCATCAACGATACGAAAATGGCGCTGCTGGAAGCTTCGAAAAAGAATATCACACCCTTCTGCCTGACCGTCGACTCCGCCGGCAACGACTACCTGCGCCAGATGTGTAACGATATCGGTTACGAGGTCCTGGATGATATCGAGACCCTTCCCCACCGCCTGCCTATGCTTTACAAGAAGTTATCGGTGTGATTTATAACTAAAACCGGTATCCGCCGGACATGCTCAGTTCATGAAACGGTGCTTGAGTTCCATCACATCACGATACAGGATAACACCCAGTATCCTGTGGAAATTGTCAACTACTGGTATCGTCCGGAAATCGTACCGGTCGAACAGAATGGAGGCATCCTCGAGCGTACTATCCTGGTTAAGCGTAATTATCTTATCCTCCATGATATCCTTGAGCTGGACTTCACCCTCAGCCTGAAGCAGTTCCTTGATATCGATTATGCCCAGCAGCTTATCGTTATTATCCACGATATGCAGGTACATGACCGCATCCTTGCCCCTGGCAAAATGTCGGTATTCCTTGCGCGCCTCCGCCACTACTTTATCAGGAGGCAGCTTGATAAAGCTGGTGGTGACGAAATTGATGATGTTTTGTTCCTGCTTGCTCAATATGGATCGGATTTTAAGCGCCTTATCCGGCTCAATCAGTTCCAGTATCGACCTTGCTTCAGACGCCGGAAGTACTGCCAGGACATCGGCGGCCTGGCCGGCCGTCATCTCGTTGATGAGGTGGGCAACCTTTTCTTTCCGCAATGACGATACAAGGTCACGTTGCACATTGGGGTTGATCTCTTCAAGTGTATCTGAGGCATGAGCGGTCTCAAGTTCGTCGAAAATTGCGACCCTCTGCTCATGATCCAGGTCCTCGATAATGTCGGCCATGTCAACAGGGTGAATCTCCGCCAGCCTTTCTTTGAGCACTTTCAGGCGGACGTCCCCTTTGAAGCTGCTGATCTGTTTAGGAAGCGGTTGGATATAAGTCCACGAAATTGTTTGATCCTTCATCCTTTCAGCCAACTTATTGATGAAATCAGCCACGTATTTTAAATGCACCCTGCGGATTAAACCGTAGCGGCTGAAGTCTACATCGGTGGCATACAACTTCTGGTTGCGGCCAACCAGTTTGACGTCATAGACGACATCTACTTCCCTGCCGTCAAGGTCAAGCACTTTTTTATCCAGGATATGGTCGCGCAACAAAACCATTTTATCGTCCGGTTCACCCTGGTATTTTTCCATATCTTCTATATCTATCACGATCTCCTTAGTGCTGACGGATTTGACCTTTTCCCATGGCACCAGCAGAGCCGGGTAACCAAATGGACGTGTAACGAAGAAATGGGTCACCTCGGCGATATTGCCGTCCATAATTACCATATCGGCCAATTTGCCGATTTTCTTTTTATTCCAGATGACCTTATTGCCAAGTACCGAGGTGAGGAAGTATGACTGCTCCTCGTTATTTTTCACTACAATGCCATTATTGATCATGTTTCACCCCGAATTTATTTAACCATTACTATCGTAAAGAATTTATAAAAAAGAATCGCTACCAGGAGCAGAAGGTATATGCGCAGCAGTAACAGCACTATGCGTGTCATAGGAGTCATCGCAATGCGCGGATTCCTATATTTCCTGTTTATCTCGGTTATCTTTTCAAATCTCCTGGCGAAGAATTTATTAAGCCAGGCCAGTATCGATTTTATCCTCTTTATAAACATATTAATACCCTAGCTTGCATATCTTATTTGAAGAGCTCCGGGAAAAGCGCGCTAACCGCATACAGCGTAGAAAGTATGACTATTAGTATCACAATCGTGAATGAACAGAGATTCTGCCAGACCGTATTCTTGTATTTACCCATCAGGTTACCGTCGTTGAGGAGGAGTATGAGAAATACCAGAGCAGCCGGCAGCAGGGTCACAGCTATAACCTGGACAAACAGCGTGATCAGCACTAAAGGCGCTCCCGGTATCAGTACTACTGCGCCGGCCCCCAGTAGCGTGATGAAATAGAATACGTAGAACCAGGGGGCCTCCCTGGCCCTGTTATTAAGCGAATGCGCCCATCCAAAAACCTCTCCGAAGGCCCAGGAGCTGGCCAGCGATATGCAGATAGCGCCCAGCAGTCCGGCATCAAAAAGGCCGATGGCAAGAAAAGTACCCACATACTTGTTCACACTCATAAGCATTACGGAGGCCTGCGCTGCACTTTCTATATTAACGCCTTTTAGCACGGTACCCGTAACGATGACTATAAAAATAGCTACCAGCACGGTGGCGCAGGCCCCGATGAATGTATCGAGTTTGCCCCAGGGGATGTCCTTTTCCTGCAGGCCCTTGTCGACCACCGAGCTTTGCTGGAAGAATATCATCCAGGGAGCTATGGTCGTGCCGATATTGGCCATCAGCAGGAAGAAGAACTCGTTATTGAACCCGCCGGGTATATTCGGGATCAGGCCATAGCTGAGGATATCAGAAATCGACGGGTTCACCATGAAGGCAGCGGGGATGTATACAAGATTCAACGCGCAGAATATCATTGCCAGTTTTTCCCACGTCCAGTAACGCCCCTGGAGAACCATGAATCCCATCAATATAGTAACGCCGATAATGGTTACGATGGGTGGAACGTGGAAGATGCTCAGCGCGGCAGTCATACCGATGAACTCGGTGATCAGAGTGAGGAAGTCAACAATCCCGAGGTCTATGAGCGAAAACCAGCCCCAGAAAGACCCGTAGGCATCGAAGATGGCCTCAGCATGCCCGCGTTTGGTCACGGCCCCCAGGCGGACAGTCATCTCCTGGACGATGTAGGCCACGGGCAAAAGCAAAAGGAGGAACCAGATCAGGTTATAACCGTATTGTGAGCCTGTTACAGCATATGTGGTGATGCCGCCGGCATCGTTGTCGGCAACCATCACGATGATGCCCGGGCCGGCGATGAGGATGAAAAGCTTGACAGCCTTGGCAACCCTGCGGTAGTTGTAGAACAGCCTGGACAGAATATTCATGGCCGGCTAAGTCACTTACCATTTCGATGTTAATAATCTGCTTTTTAGTATATGCGTCTGACCTGGTCATTAAATCCAACGGCGGATTATAGCACTTCAATCAGGGGCTGACAAAGGGGGTAAACATGGCCCGTTTGACCGTAATCCCAATCCGTCCATATAATTCCCTTATCAGAAAGCATGAAGAAGATCAGCACTATCTCCGTACATACACTTGGCTGTAAGCTGAACCAGGCGGAATCAGAAGGGCTGGCAAGGGAACTTGCAGGCAAAGGATTTACCCTGATAACGGGCAACAGGGCCGACGCTTTCATAATTAACAGTTGCAGCGTGACGCACACCGCCGACGGGAAATCCCGCCATCTCGTGAGAATGCTTCGAGCACTCAACCCGGGGGCTGTCATTGCCGTCACGGGCTGCTATGCGGAAAGGGCCGGGAAAGAACTGATCGATTGCGGCGCAGATATAGTCTCGGGAAATAGAGATAAATCGACACTGGCAAATTTACTCGCAGCCAGGCTGCCACAAAAATCATCCGATGTTATTACCAGGGCAGACAGCAGGGTGCGCAGCTTTATCAAGATACAGGACGGCTGCGATAAGTTCTGCGCCTACTGCATCGTGCCTTTCGTCCGCCCTACGTTATACAGCATAGATGCCGCCACCGCAGTCAAAGAGATCCGTTCAAGGGTCTGCGATGGTTACAAGGAGATTGTGCTCACGGGCACTGAGATCGGCTCATACTGCAGCGACGGCTTGGGGCTGACAGACCTGGTAAAGCTTATCCTGCATGAAACATCGATCGAAAGATTGCACCTTTCCTCGCTGCAACCGCAGGAAATAACAGGCGATTTACTTGACCTCTGGCAGGACGGACGCCTCTGCCACCACTTCCACATGGCGCTGCAGAGCGGCAGCGATAGTGTCCTCCAAAGGATGGGACGGCGTTATACTACCGGTGCCTTCAGGAAGGCCGCTGAAATGGCCCGCAGCGCGGTCCCGGATGCCTCCGTCACTTCCGATATCATAGTGGGTTTCCCCGGCGAGTCCGAGGAAGAATTTAAAGAGAGCTATGAATTCTGCCGCCGCATGAAATTCGCCGCCCTGCACATCTTCCCTTACTCCGCCAGACCGGGAACGATGGCGGCACAAATGCTGTGTAAGGTAAGCGAAACGGTTAAAAAAGAACGCAGCAGTATATTGTTGAAACTGGCTGCCGGCTCCGCCGATGAGTTCGCACAGCACTTCATAGGACAGAGCACAGAGGTGCTCTGGGAAAAAGAGGTGCGTCACGGCTCGAGGATTTACTCAGGCCTGACAAATAATTACATACGTGCCTATGCCCTGAGCAGCCATGATATCACCAACACAATATCTAAAGTACGGCTGAAAGACCTCGCCGGAAATTCGGGACCTCCGTTCATCAGCAAATCGAGAAGACGCAGACATGGCGGATTATGGGGAGAGTTCTTAGATTGAAGATTAAAGTCAGGGTCAACCCGCACTCCTCACGGGATGAGGTAATGAAAACGAGCGACGGCTATGTAGTCAGGGTTAAGGCACAGCCGAAAGAGGGCAAGGCTAACGAAGCTGTTATTAAGCTGCTGGCTGAATATTTCGATGTAGCCAAATCATCTGTGCGCATCACCAGCGGATTGAGCGGTCGCAATAAAATAGTGGAGATAAGGACGGCCCAGGCATGACATTTAACCGCAGCGCTTACCTGGTGCCCAGTGAACTCTGCGATTTCGACTCCAGCACCCTGATAAAGCATAAAGCACTCGAACTGACCAGGGGCTGCAGAAACCGGCAGGAGAGATTCGAAAGAATATTTGCCTTCGTTAAAGAGCTGCCTTACGGTTTCGAGGACTGGGACCTCAAAGCCTCGGATATTCTAAAGAAAGGGTGGGGCATGTGTTCAGGTAAGACCAATTTATTAATAGCCTTGCTGCGGTCGGTCGGGATACCTGCGCGCTACCGAGTGTACCGCATCAGGGCGGACAGCGCATTGTGGGGGCAGCTGGGCAACGCAAGCGGACAATCGGGACGGCTGGAGGAACTGGGAGACCAGCGCGACCACGTGGATTGCGAGGTATGGCTTGGCAAATGGGTGGTCTGTGATGCGGGCCGTGACAGCGCCATGGAGAAAGGCATCTTGAAGCTGGGCGGGACCCTCGAGAGGCATGTAGTCACCGACGATAAAGGCAGGCCGGTCTACCTGCGCCTGGCAGTATTCGACGGGTGGGCACGGCGGAGGCAATCGAGGCGCGTCTTCCGCGTCGGCCGCACCGATGTTTTTACCTCTATCAACAGCCGGCTGGATCAACTAAGGGAGCTTGGTACAGCTACCTGACATTAACCGTCACCGTCTGAAACTGTGCGCCATCAGGACTGGTTACAGTCAGCATATATGTAGTTGTGGCTGTCGGTGATACCTGTGTAGTCCCTTCGCCGGGCACGGTGCCCACTCCTCTGTCTATAGAAGCAGAAGATCCACCCACCGTCTGCCAGCTCAATATCGCCGAGCCGCCTTTGCGGACAACAAAGGGGCTGGCTGTGAAAAATTTGATGACCGGAGTATCGATTGTGGGCCGGACCCCGGATACCGTCAAAGTTGTTGTAGCCAGTATGGAACCCTGGTTATTAGTGGCCGTCAGCTTATATGTCGTTGTAAAGGGCGGATTGACCGGTTGCGAACCCTTTGGACGGATGATGGTTAAACCCGGCTCTATAGAGACATCGAAGGCATTGTTCACATCCCACGTAAGGGTAGCATAATCGCCCGAAAGGATATTTGCAGGCAGAGCATTAAATGTTGTCACCTCGGGCAGGTTGAAGGATGGCGCTGTTTCCTGTGCAGGAGGCGTTGCGACTGCAGGCGGTGGGACATCGGGCTGGGAAGGCGCAGGCGCAATCTGCTCCGGAGAAGGCGACGCCGGTGGTGTGACGACGGTCACACATCCTGCTGCCAGGAGGGTAATGAATACAAATACTATTAACAACCTTCTCATGAAACATCTCCTTAAATAACGTATTCTAATAATAATCTACCCGGCTAAGCCATACACGCAATTACATTCGCTTAATAGCCTCGATTATCTCATTTATATCAGGCAACTGGCTAAGCGGATAGGTCTTGAAAAGTGCGATCACACCCTTTTCATCAACAAGAATATTAGCCCTCTCTGAGAAACCATTTTTCTCGCGGAATATGTCGAATATTTTGGCCACTCCGCCGTGCGGCCAGAAATCGGATAACAGCGGGACCTTCTTTATCCCTATGTTATCCGCCCATGCCTTTTTCGAAGGTACAGGGTCGACGCTCAATCCCACGGGGACAGTGTTCAGGGACTCAAAGACCGAGAAATTTTCTTCAAGCGAGAGCATCTGACTGGTACAAACCGGCGTCCAGGCCAGCGGGTGGAAAGAAAGCAATACGCGTTTCCCCTTCTGATCAAATAGCCTGAAGCTGTTCCCGTTATGGTCCTGAAGCGTGAAGTCACCGGCGACATCGCCATCCTTCACTTTGCGCACAATTTCTGTCATTTGCCACCTCCTTATTTCAGGTCAATCGTCAACCTGTCTGTATCTCATTATTATATCTCTCTAAATCGATGACGATAAAACTTAACGATTGGCAATGGTATAATTTGTCCGGTCACGCGCATGGGCATAAACGACTTAATAGTCAAATAGACCTGTGTGGTTAAATCCTCCGGTTTGGACTAAAATATTGCAGAATTTACGCTGAACTCTTATAGAAAAGGGGCAGATATGGCTGAGAGCAAACAAGGACGATATGAATTAAAACACCGGGTAAGGGTAGTCACAGCGACTACCCTCTTCGACGGCCATGATGCGGCCATAAATATAATGCGCAGGCTGATTCAGGCCGGCGGCGCCGAGGTCATCCACCTCGGCCACAGCCGGTCGGTGGGCGAGATAGTCGAAGCAGCGATACAGGAAGATGTGCAGGCGGTGGCCGTTTCCTCATATCAGGGCGGGCACATGGAGTTCTTCAAATACATGAAGGATATGTTTGACAAGCTCGGGGCAGGACACATACGTATTTTTGGCGGGGGCGGCGGCGTCATACGTCCGAACGAGATAAAGGAGCTCCAGGATTACGGCATTGAGCGCATCTACGATCCGGAGGACGGCCGCAACATGGGATTGGTTGGAATGATTGATGACCTGCTGCAGCGTTGCGACTTTCATACCATCGGCATAACTGCCGAACACGACAAATCCAAGCGTGGAGCAGCTATACCGGCGCCTGCCAGGCTCAATACTCGTGAGCCTGCCAAAGTTGCGCGCATGATCACGCTGGCTGAAATGGGTGTTGATCCCTGGTCCAAGTACAGTGGCCTGTTGAAAGAAAAAGCCGGACAAAGCAAGACGCCGGTAATCGGGGTTACTGGCACAGGGGGCTCGGGCAAAAGCTCTCTGCTGGATGAGCTGGTACTGCGCTTCCGGGCGGATAACCCCGGCAAGACGGTGGCAGTGCTCTCAGCCGACCCCTCCAAGCGCCGCACGGGAGGCGCCTTACTGGGGGACCGAATCCGTATGAACTACGTGTATGGCGGCAGTGTATATATGCGCTCTCTTGCCACCAGGGGATCAAAAACCGAGGTGCCCGAGGTGATCCAGGATGCTATTGCAGTAGTGAAAGCCGCCGGCTATGACCTGGTGCTGGTGGAGACCGCGGGCATAGGCCAGGGTGACACCGCCATCGTGGACATATCGGACCTTTGCCTGTATGTCATGACCTCGGAGTACGGGGCGCCCACCCAGCTCGAGAAGATAGACATGCTGGATTACGCAGATATTGTCGTGCTGAATAAATACGATAAAAAAGGATCTGAAGATGCCCTGCGCGATGTCAGGAGAATCCTGAGGCGCACGCATGAAAAATTCGATGTGCCGCTGGAAAGTATGCCGGTTTACGGTACTATCGCGGCACGCTACAACGACGAGGGCGTCAACGGATTGTACGCCGGCCTTATGGAGTATATAAACAGGAAATGCGGGCAGAAGTTTAAGTGCAATATAGCGGAAGACAGGGTGTCTCACACAAGCGCCGTACGCTTCGCCATTCCGCCTGACCGCATACGTTACCTGGGCGAGATCGCCGAGACGGTGCGCGATTACAAGAAGATGGTACTCAAACAGTCTGATATCGCCCGGCGTATCCAGCAATTGCGCTCTGCGCTGCTGGAATTTGAAGACGAGGCCGCGCGCGATGTCATTGAAAAGAAAATAGCCTCTCTGCATGATAAGCTCAAGCAGGAATGCCGAAAGCCGTTGGAAGGCTGGGACGAGCTGCGCAGGACCTATAGCGGCGACTATTTCCGCTATCAGGTGCGCGGCCAGGAATATAAAGTGGAACTGACCGATGCGACGCTTGCGGGTACACACATACCTCGTGTCTCCGTGCCCGACTTGAAAGACCATGGCGAAAGGCTCAAATACCTGATGCTGGAGAATGTGCCGGGGCACTATCCGTACACAGCGGGCGTTTTCCCCTTCAGGCGCAAGGGTGAAGATCCCAAGCGCCAGTTCGCCGGGGAGGGAGGGCCCGTGCGAACAAACACGCGCTTCCATTTCCTCTCGCAAAACGACGAAGCCAAGCGTCTCTCCACCGCTTTTGATGCTGTAACTCTCTTCGGGGAAGATCCCCAGGAAAGCCCTGATATCTTCGGCAAGGTGGGTGAGTCCGGCGTATCAATATGCACACTTGAGGACATCAAAAAGCTGTATGCCGGGTTCGACCTGTGCTCGCCCAATACATCTGTCTCCATGACAATCAATGGCCCCGCTCCCGTGATGCTGGCCTTTTTCCTCAACGCAGCCATCGACCAGCAGGTGGACAAGTTCGCCGAACAGAATGGGCGGCTGCCCACACCGGATGAACATGCGCAGATCAAAGCGCAAACGCTTTCCGTTGTCCGGGGTACCGTCCAGGCCGACATCCTGAAGGAAGACCAGGGGCAGAACAGCTGCATCTTCTCTATCGAGTTCGCCCTTAAGATGATGGGAGATATCCAGGAGTATTTCATCAGGCACAATGTACGCAATTACTACTCCGTATCCATCTCCGGTTACCACATCGCCGAGGCCGGGGCCAATCCCATAACGCAGGTGGCGTTCACACTGGCCAACGGATTTACGTACGTGGAATACTACCTTTCAAGGGGATTCCCCATCGATTCCTTCGCACCCAACCTGTCCTTCTTCTTCTCCAACGGTATGGATGCCGAGTACGCAGTGATCGGACGGGTGGCCCGGCGAATCTGGGCCGTGGCTATGCGTGAGAAATACGGCGGAAACGAGCGCAGCCAGCAGCTCAAGTACCACATCCAGACCTCGGGCCGTTCGCTGCACGCTCAGGATATACAGTTCAACGATATCCGCACCACGCTGCAGGCAGTGCTGGCCTTCTATGATAACTGCAATTCCTTGCATACCAATTCGTACGATGAGGCAATTACAACTCCCACGGAGGAGTCGGTGAGACGGGCCATGGCTATCCAGCTCATCATTACGCGTGAGTTCGGGCTGACCAAGAATGAGAACGTCTGGCAGGGCTCCTACATACTTGAGCAGTTGACCGAGCTGGTGGAGGAGGCCATACTGGACGAGTTCGAGCGCATTTCCAAGCGTGGCGGAGTACTGGGAGGCATGGAGCTTCAGTACCAGCGGGGCAAGATCCAGGACGAATCGATGCTTTATGAGCAGCGCAAGCACTCGGGAGAACTCCCTATCATAGGCGTCAACACATACTTGAATCCCAGGGAGGGCAACCTGATACCTTTCGATATCCCCCTTAGCCGTTCGACCAGTGAAGAAAAGCAGGCCCAAATCAATAATCTGCACGACTTTCAGAAACGCAACACGGCTAAAGCCAGGGAGTCACTGAAAAAATTGCAGCAGGTAGCCCGTGAAGGCGGCAATATCTTTGAGCAGATGATGGAAACAGCGCGTTACGCCTCGCTGGGCCAGATCACAGGAGCTCTCTACGAAGTAGGCGGCAAGTACCGCCGGAATA
>Ga0247841_10012759_pt1 | contig 10883 bp, 8 predicted proteins | sample LaCruzMarch2015__2_FD_192410 | JGI IMG/M metagenome (GOLD analysis project Ga0247841, IMG submission 192410) | Freshwater microbial communities from meromictic Lake La Cruz, Castile-La Mancha, Spain - LaCruzMarch2015_18m | ecosystem: Environmental > Aquatic > Freshwater > Lake | place: Spain...
GCATTGAAAATCCTGGGTCCGGGCATCAAGAGCGCCCACTATGCGGGGCCAATCTCCGCAGTGCGCATGGTGGATATCCCCGAACCGAAGTTGCCCTCGGGCGACTGGGTGAAGATAAAAGTCCGGCGCTGCGGTGTCTGCGCCAGCGATGTCAATACCATCATGTTGAAAAATTCGCCGGCCTGGTCTGCCTATACTTCATTCCCATCGGTGCTGGGTCACGAGATTGCCGGGACGATTACTGAGACCGGCGCCGGCGTAACGGGTTTACAGGCAGGCGATCTGATTACCGTCTGCCCGCTGCTTAATTGTAAAGCGCGCGGCATTGAACCGGAATGCCAGCCATGCCGCCAGGGGCTGTCCTGCTGCGAGAATTTCGCCGAGGGAAAGCTGCCGCCGGGCACGGCGCTGGATGTCTGCAGGGGCACACTGGGCGGTTATAGCGAATACATCATTGCCCATAAAAGCCAGGTCTTTAAGATGCCGCCGGGCGTCAGTCCAGAGGTCGCAGCGCTGATCGAACCCTTCGCCATCGCGCTGGAGGCCGTGCTTTCCAACAAACCAGAAAAAGATCAGCAGGTACTGGTCATCGGCGGTGGCGTCATCGGCAATATGGTCATCCAGGCCATACGCGCGCTGGATATCCCCTGCAAAATAACTGCTGCCGTGAGTTCGAATTTCACCGCGGAACTGGCAAAGAAGTCCGGCGCCGATCACACCGTCTCAGGCAAGTATCAGTTGGGGGATGCAGCGGTGATAACGGGTGGTAAGTGCTATAAGCCGCTGCTCGGACCCACCACGATGATGCGCGGCTTCGACCGCGTTTATGATTGCCTGTCCAAATCGGACAGCGTGACGATGGCGCTGAGGGCGGTTAAGACGGCAGGCGTGATATCGCTTATCGGTTTATCCGGCGGGGTGAAATTCGACCCTACCATGGTCTGGGTGAAGATGGTTACCCTCAAAGGAAGCCTTTATTACGGGTTACATGACTGGGAAGGCCAAAGGCAACACGTGTTCGATATAGCCATCGGCCTGATCATCAAAAAGAATTTGAAGCTGCAGGACATGGTCACGCATAAATTCAAGCTGGCTGAATACAAGAAGATGATGGATGTTAATATCCACAAAGGCAAATACAGGGCTGTCAAGACCATGTTTGTCTATGATTAATATTTGCAGAGGTCCGTTGTTGTCCCGTATCATTGCCTGTTGATACGAAGAAATAGCCGATACGCGTATTTGCGGGAGGACATGAATGCCGGATATCTATGACACCATTCACGGGCTGTTGCAGCAGGGTGAAGACGTCGTATTTGCCCGTGTGATAAGCGACCAGGGCTCCGCGCCGCGCGGTACTGGGGCCAGCATGCTCATCAGGCGTAACGGTGAAATCCATGGAACGGTAGGCGGCGGCCTGGTTGAAGCTGCCGCCATGCAGGACGCGCGGGAATTGTTCAAGTCCAAACGTTCTACCACTTTTGCGTTCGATATGACCGGGGATTTGCTGGAAGGAAAAATGGTATGCGGCGGCAAGGTCGAGTTGCTGCTTGAGTTCATTCCGGCCGATACTGTGACGTTAAGTATCTTTAATACTATCTCAGAGAGCAGACGGGATAACCGCAAGTGTTTCCTTGTCACACCTGTCCCGGACCGGGGGCAAGAGGTAGAAACCGGACCGCGCTGGCTGTTGTCCGGCAACGATTCGCCGGCGGGGAATGAAGGGGAAGAATCAGAGGCGTTGGCCAGTCTCAAGGACAATGTAAGGGCACTGGCCACTTCATCCCTGGTTGAGTGCCAGGGAAAGAGGTACTGGGCCGACGTTATAGTGAACGGCGGGACGGTCTATATCTTCGGGGCAGGACACATCTCCAGGGAGGTGGCCGATCTGGCGCTGCGTGTGGGATTTAACGTCATGGTACTGGACGACCGTGATGAGTATGCCAATAAGCAAAGGTTCCCCGGTCCCATCGAAGTGGTTGTGCTGAAATCGTTCGATAACTGTTTCGAAGGCCTGCCCGTCGATGCCGGGAGCTACCTGGTAATAGTCACCCGCGGCCACCTCTGCGACAAGGTGGTGCTGGGTCAGGCGCTCAAGAGCGGAGCCGGCTATATCGGCATGATAGGCAGCGCACGCAAGCGTGATACCATTTACCGTGCCTTAATGGACGGCGGGGTCAGTGAACAACAGCTTGAACAGGTGCACTGTCCTATCGGGCTCAAGATAGACACCGAGACCCCCGAGGAAATAGCGGTCAGCATCGTCGGGGAACTTATCGATCAAAGGGCGCAGATGAGGCAATGGAAAAACCGGGCATCACGGCTATAATTCTGGCGGCCGGCTATTCCAGCCGGATGGGAGTATTCAAACCGCTGCTCGACCTGGGCGGACGGCCCATCGTGACCCGCATAGTGGAAACATGCAAGCAGGCGGGTATCGATGAGGTTATCGTTGTAGCAGGTTACCGCAAGGAGCTGATAATCCCGGTCATTGAAGGAGCGGGCGCGCGGGCAGTTGTCAATGAGCAGTATGAAGAGGGCATGTTCTCCTCGGTCGTCGCCGGGATGTCGGCGATGGAATATGGATCGCAGGCCTTTATCGTCCTGCCTGCCGATATCCCCCTGGTGCGTGCGGCAACTATCCGCAGCCTGGTCAGCAGGTTCACGGAAGGGAAAAGCAGGATACTGGCGCCATCCTTCAGGGGGCGCAAAGGCCACCCGCCGCTTATCTCCGCTGAGCTACAGGGGTTTATTATGGAGTACACTGGTGAAAACGGCCTTAAAGGTGCGTTGGCGGAACTGGGAACGGAGATAGCGATAGTGGAAGTGCCGGACGGCAATATACTTTTCGATATCGATAATCCCGACGATTACGGGGAGATGAAGGAGAGGTGGAAAAGGCGTGAAATCCCGTCTGAGACAGAGTGTGAGGCCCTGATGGACCTGATGCCGGGCATGGAGGAAAGCACGCGGCAACACTGCCGGGAAGTGGCGAGGGTGGCGGACTGTATAACGGGAAGCCTCAACAAGGCGGGTGCAGGATTGGATAGGGAGGTTGTGCTGGCGGCAGCGCTGCTACATGACCTGGCCAGGGGAAGGCCTGGCCATGCCCGCGAGGCCGCCCGCCTGGTGAGGGAGGCCGGGTTTCATGCGATTGCGGAGGCTATTATAACCCATATGGACATTGAGCCCGGCCAGGGTCAGGATATCAGCGCCGGTGAGGTCCTTTTCCTGGCGGACAAGCTGGTGAGCGGGGACAGGCTTGTCAGCCTTGCTGACCGCTTTGCGCAGGCAAGTGCACGGTATAGCAATGACGCGGACGCCCTCGCGGCCATCGCGGCCCGCTATAACACTGCCCTGCTCATACAGCAGCGTATCGAGGCCAGGACAGGCCGGCCGCTGTGATAATGTCATTGCGAGGCGCCCGCAGGCGACGAAGCAATCTGTAGGGGCGGGTTTTCAAACCCGCCCGAGTCTGCGGGCGCACCCGAAGGTACGCCATACGGGGTATCATGAAATTTGGATTTTGATTTTGTTTAGAGTTTAGAATTTAGTGCTTAGGATTTTCTTTAAGGTGCGACACTTTGAATACAAAACGTGACATCCGGCTAATAGCTGCCCTTGCCATGCTTGCAGCCGTCATAGCCGGCGCATGCGCCCCGGCGGCAGCGCCGGCAAAAACTGAGGTCATGGTCTTTGCCGCCATGAGCTTAAAACAACCTTTCAGCCAGGCGGCCCCGCTGTTCGAGGCGGAAAATCCCGGGGCCATCTTACAATTCAACTACAGTGGCAGCGGGACCCTGGCTGCGCAGATTGAATCCGGCGCATCGGCCGATGTATTTGCCTCCGCAGGTATGAAAGAGATGAATTTGCTTGCCGAAAAGGGCCTGATCGACAGCGATACAAGGCGTAACTTCGCCGTCAATTCGCTGGTCCTGGTCGCGCCGCTTGATCACAACGAGATTTTACACGGCTTCAGCGGCCTTGCCCTGCCGCAGGTCAGGCGCATCGCTGTGGGGGATAGCAGGTTGGCGCCGGTTGGCCTCTACGCCATTGAAGTTTTTAAATATTACGGGATAGCTGATAATGTTTCCGCTAAGCTTATCCCCTGTCCGCAGGTAGCCCAGGTATGCGATTATACAGCGCGCGGGGAAGTCGACGCCGGGGTGGTTTACCTGACCGACTACATAGCCAGAAAGAGCGGGTTGGCTTTGATTGAGCAGGCCCCGGCAGCAGCGCACAGCCAGATCGAATACCCTGCCGCGGTTATCAAAAACAGTGTCAATAAGGATTATGCCAACAGGTTTGTCAGGTTTTTATGCTCGGAGAAATGTGCAAAAATACTGTCCGGATACGGATTCAAAACCATGGCAGCAGGTAATTGACCTCTATGGAGCAGGTGCTCTTTTCAGTCAGGCTATCGTTCCAGGTCGCGCTTATCGCGACTGTATTCTCTGTTGTCTTCGGCTGCGCCTTCGCCTACCTGCTGGCGCGCAGGAATTTTCGCGGTAAAGAACTCGTCGATGTTGTTCTGACCCTGCCGCTGGTATTGCCGCCCACCGTCACCGGCTATATATTGCTGGTGCTCTTCGGTTCCAGGGGACTGCTGGGAGGCTATATTTACAGCCTGACCGGTTATACCCTGATGTTCACCTGGCAGGCGGCGGTGCTCTGCTCATTTATAGTTTCCCTGCCGCTGATGATAAAGACCGCCCGCGCCGCCTTCGAATCCGTGGATGAGAAGCTGCTGCAGGCCTCTTATATCATGGGTTATTCCGAGCTGCACACGTTTTTCCATATACTGCTGCCCCTTTCGCGCAGGGGGTTGTACGCGGGAGCCATCCTGGCCTTCGCGCGCGCGCTGGGCGAATTCGGCGCCACGCTCATGCTGGCGGGCAACATCGAGGGCAAAACCGACACCATGCCGCTGGCGATTTATGCCGATGTGGCCGGCGGCAACTGGGATAGGGCCTGGGGCATGGTGTTGCTTTTCACTCTCATCTCCGGCGTTTTCCTGTACGCGGCTAATAAACTGGCGGGAAAACAGCGCTGGGTTTAGAGCTTTACGAGGCAGACGCGCTTGCCTGAAAAGCCTCCACCATGGCTATATTTGTCTTAGCATCAAAATGTCTTTAACATATTTTCCAGCATCAAAAGGGCAAGTATACAGGCAATTTCCTGATAAGCCAGGAAAGTAGTGTGGGGCAATCAGCAGATACCACAAACCACATAGAATAAATACATAATAGCTTGCGCGATGCACCTGGCGACCCCCTGTGTGTAAGTCTGAACACCTGACTGTTTAAAGATATTCTTACGTTCACATTAGCTCATTAGTACTATTTTAGAAAAACCCTCTCTGCTCGTGAATACTGACCCGTGTTTTACAATATTTATTAATCCGTTAGCTTTTCATTAGCTTTTTTTGGATTCAAAATAAATATAGGAAGAATTTCATAAAAGGTAAGGAGATTGAGTTCGAACAAGTCACTCTGGAACAATATAGGGCGCTATTCCCTTAAAGGCAGGCACTATTTGGTAAAATTTTCCAAAACAATTTTGCTTAAAAGTCAAGCGCCAGATACAACTTGACTTTTCATAACCTTGACAACTGTTAATCAATGCTTCACAATGAAGGCGAAAATGACTCAAAATGTGACAATGAGTTGCTTTGCGATTCTATGAATGGTTCGGAGGGTAGGAGAGATGATCTCCTCAGGCGTTACTATCGCCTAACAACCTTTTTAAGAGGTCGTTCCCCACCGGGTGAACCTACCCTCCACAAATTCCCATATAATGTAGCCTAAAAGGATACTAACGCAACATATAGTAAGAGTCAATGGTTATACATAACACGATATGGCTGAAGATAAAATCCCACTGAGCAATGTAATACCGGTTCTTATTGCCACGTTGGTTTGCGATGTAGCGGTTAGCGATCCCTCTACAAATAAAGTTAGCCTAATCGGTATTTTTGACAAAATACTTGCAGATAAATTTCCTACAAACCGGCCATTATCACTCTATATGAAGATTACAGACGCCGAAGGGCACTATGAAATAGAAGTCAAATATGTACAAATTAAATCGATGAGCGTAATTGCGGGAATAAAGGCTGATTTTAACTTTGAGGATAGGCTCAAATCATCAGATTTACATATACAACTAACTCCCCTACCTATTCCTGAGGAGGGAAGATACGAATTCCAAGTCTGGGCCAATTCTATCTTCTTGGGGAGTGCTTTTATCGATGCTCAATTACGCCCAAAAGTATAAAAGGTGAATATTATGTCAACACAAATGTTAGATAGCAACCTGTTTAAAAAGGAAGATTTGGTTGAAGATATTATCAACGAATCACAATTATTACATATATTACATAGCATGAACTTCGCAGCCACTGATTTGGTTATGCCTATTACTATTTCGGATGAGATATTAATTGGTTCACTTAAGGATGGCAGACTCAAGGTAAATAAACCTATAAAAGTAAGATTTTCCAAGGAAGATGGGGGCTTTGTTGCGGAGGCAGAAGAATTCAGTGAATTCGGATTTGGTGCAAGTGTACCGGATGCATTAAATGACCTGCAACATACTATTGTTGAACTGTATTTCACATTAATGGCGGAAAAAGATCGGTTAGGACACGATTTACAACTGTTGAGGGAAAAGCTGCAAGGCTTTGTTAGCATAAATGCCTTTGAAAAGCCATGAATTTGACCGGCTCGCCAATAAATTGGAATTAAAAACTAGAAATAGTGGCGATTTATTGGCGTGGTTCGAGTATGAAGGCAAGATAATAACAAGAACAAAACGCTCGAAAGGCAAGACTGATTTGCCAATGAGTGATCGTATCAGGCAACAGCTACAATTAAACGAAGAGCAGCTTAGAGGAATAGTCAGTTGTACAATTAGCCGAGAAGGCTACATTGAAATATTAAAGAAGAAAAACTTGATTTAACTTATATGCCGAAAGGTAATGTCATTAACCACGAGCTTTGACCCACCCGGACGGCGTGGTATTTATAAAACTCCTTTCCTCCGGCAGCCACTGATTTCCCTGTAGATTACCGGACTTTATGGCGTGGCTCAATTTCTGAGCGGCGAATGGCTCAGTTTCCTACCGTTGCGTTCAGTCAGTTTATGTGATTTTAGAAAAGTACTATTCAGAGTTTGCTCCTGCCTATCGCGGGATATTAGAATCGGCCAAACTATAATTTAATGATTTTATTATGAGAGACGTATTTATTCTGGGCGCTGGCTTTTCAAAAGCTATAAATCAATCCATGCCATTGCTAACTGAGCTAAGCGAAAGGGTCAAGGCGCGCTGTGGCGAACCACTTCCCCCGCCTCTTTCGGAGCTTGGCAAACCTCCTTAATTTGTTTCATTTTCCCTTTCACTTTCTTCTTGGCGGAGCACTCTTCCCACAAAACGTACGGCCGCAGCCGCGAATGCAAGGGGTAAAAATAGAAAAAGTCACCGGGCGCACGTTGAAATACGAACGATGACTTTATAAACGAGACTTTTTTATTTTTAGGCTTTAGCCCTTGCCCCTTGCGTATCGGTTTTGCGGGAATATAATGAAAAGAAGAAGAAAGTAAGGTAGCCTGTATACTGCTCCCCATGAAGACATGGGACTATCTAAGAGAGTATACTGTTGAGTAATATATTTAAGGAGGGGTTAGGTTATGGCTCTGTTCAAAGCGTATGATCCGAAAGTCGAAGTCAATGGTGAAACTGTGCTATCTGTTATTGCGGGAGTAGGGGTATTTGCAGATACTGCAAGAAAGTGGCTGTGTGAAAATGGAATTAACGACCCAAAACCCGGGCAATGGTATTCGCAACAATCATGGCTTAACTGTTTCAAGCTTATTGCAGAGAAGTCCGGCAAAACAACGTTAAAGAAAATTGGGGAATCTATACCTGAAAACGCTCAATGGCCTCCACAGGTTAACTCCATTGAAACCGGCCTTGGTTCTATAGACATGGCATATCATATGAACCACAGAAACGGCAATATTGGCAGTTACAAATTTACTAAAACCGGCCCAAAATCGGCAATTATGGTTTGCGACAATCCCTATCCGGATGCCTTTGATTTTGGAATTATCGAATCAGTGGCCCGCAAATTCAGTAAACCTGATGAAAAGGTAAGTGTCAAGATAGATGAAGGTAAGCCGCATAGAGACAAGGGGGCAGATTCGACAACTTACAATATTGAATGGTAGCTTGCCAATACCACGAAAACAAACGTGGACGGGTTGGGCTCTGAGTTCCCCCGTTCTCCGGGCGGCGGGGCGGGGGGAAATAGAAGATAAGATGTTTACAATATTGGAGCAGGACAGATTGCCGCGCTGCCTGCCACACCTGCGGCTCGCAGCTTCGGCTCACCGCAATGACAGTGTTAAAATACACGCGCGCAGGCTTATATCTGCCGCAGAACTCCGGTCAGAGCGTAATTATCTCGTTGATTTCCATTAACCTGACTTCGCTTGACGGGCATTTCTCCTTTATCTGTGCTACGAACGGGGTGATATCCACGCAGGTTGAAATGGGCGGGTAGAAATCGTCCTGGTGGTGAGGGATGACCAGGCGCGGCTTCAGCACGCGGACGTATTCCAGGGCGATGTTGCAGATATGCGTGTGGCCCTGTAGCGGCACCAGCAGCAGGTTTGCCGGGACCCTGGCAAGGCGTTGCAGTTCCTCCGGCGGCGACCCTGCGCTGCCGAAATGGTGCACGGTATACCCTCCTATCGTGAATCTCCAGCTCAGCACCTGTCCCGGAGGGTATCCCCGGTGCATCCCTGATAACCGGCGGTAGCCGGTGCCAATCCGCCACAGGGCGCGGGCCACCAGGGGGATATCGAACTTAACATGCCGGCTGAAAAAGGCTTCCGCCTTATATCCGCCGAAATCAACTGCATAGCCGTCAGACGTGACCGCGTGTACTCGCCCTCTATCCACTCCCTCCCGCAACAGCGTGGAAGCAGCTATCTCCGAGCAGTAAACGACGGATTTCCCCTGCGCCATAATAGCCGGCACATCGTAAAGGTGGTCGAAGTGGCCGTGCGTTATAAAAATCTGTCCATTGCCCGGGAGTTCCCGCAGCTGCATAGCCTGGCGGGGCATAGCTTTAGCGTTACGTGTAAGGTAGGGGTCTATCAGAAATACATTGTCACCGGTCTCAACCTTGAACCCGGCCGTTCCCAGCCACTGAAGCTTCATGCCATCTCCTCCTATCAGTATTTGCTGCCTGAGGCAATACAGGTATCAGGCCTGTTTTACGGCCGGTCTGATCAAAATCGTCAGTACGCCTGCCAGCATCAGCCCGATGGCGGCCGCCAGGAAAGAAGCCTGGTAGCTGCCTGTAGCATCGAAGATATTACCCGCTATCCAGGGGCCGACGCCGAAGCCGATGCCGTCCGACACCATCAGCGCAGCGAAAACCGAGCCCAAAGCCTTTCCTCCAAAGGTAACGCGTGTGATGCGTACCATCTGGGTGACGAAGCCGCTGTAAGTGACGCCGTAAATGGAGGCGAAAATGTAAAAAGCCCAGGCCGTACTGGAGAAAGCTATATACCCTATATTCAAGCCCAGCAGCACGGTGCAGAAGATCATGACCGGCTTGATGCCTATACGGTCGGAGAGTATCCCCGAGGCCAACCGGCCGGCCAGGCCGAAGACACCGACCAGTGTGAGCAGCGTGGCCGCCTGCACCGGCGCCATGCCGGAGTCCACTGCATAAGGAACCAGGTGCAGCATCACCAGTCCCAGGCTGGAAAGGAAGAGCAGGAAGGTGATGAAGATCATCCAGAATTGGCGCGTGCGGAAGGCTTCGGATACGCTGAGCCCGGTTTCCAGGTCGGATGCCTGCACAACGGTTTCCTTCTCCTTATCCACCGGTGAGCCTTCGGCTTTGATGTTGCGCGGGGGATTGCGCATCAGCAGCGTGGCAGGAATGCAGATAATGGCTACCGCTATGCCGCCCCACAGTAATGCCGGGCGCCAACCGGTGGTTGTAATGAGGTAGCTTATCAGCACAGGGATGGTTGCCGTGCCCAGGCTGATTCCCAGTGTCGCTATCCCCAGCGCCAGTCCCTGCTTTTTGTTAAACCAGAGCGAGACCAGCGCTACCGGTATGGCGAAGGAGGCGCTGATGCTGAGGCCGACCAACAGGCCGGTGAAGATATATAACTGCCAGAGTTCGGTAATCGTGGAACTTAATATCAGGCCCAGGCTCAGGCATCCGGCCGAGACGGCCAGCACCCATTTGTAGCCGTAGCGGTCGGCCAGTATGCCGGTCAGGGGCAGCGTGGCGGCGTAAGCGAGGCCGGCCACCAGCATGACCACCGAGGCCAGACCCCTCGACCAGCCGAACTCGTTGATAATGGGCAGGAAGAATACGCCGTAGCTGAAATTTACCCCGCAGGTAATAAAAGTAATGAGGAAGGCTGAGGCTACGATCACCCAGCCGTACGAAATTCCCTTTGTCATTGCGAGTCCGCCATTTTTACCATCGTCATTGCATGGTCGCCCTTTTTTAACCCTGTCATTGCGAGGCCGCCCTTTTTAAACCCTGTCATTGCGAGGCCGCCGCAGCGGCCGCGGCAATCTGTCCGTTAGTGACGCTATGCCTTGAGATTGCTTCGTCGCAGGCTCCTCGCAATGACATTTTTGGGGTGTCATTGCATTCTCATCCAAGATATTTTAGAAAAACCACGCGGTCTCGGCCCGGGCCGGCATAGTCTTTCACAATCGGCAATCCCCGGCTGTCCGGTACGCCCGCGGGCAGCATGCCAATGCTCCTGTGGAAAGCTATTGACAGCCTGTTCATGGGACTGGTGATGGCCTTCAGCCTTGTGCAGCCGCGTGAGCGGGCGAA
>Ga0247841_10012761_pt1 | contig 10882 bp, 15 predicted proteins | sample LaCruzMarch2015__2_FD_192410 | JGI IMG/M metagenome (GOLD analysis project Ga0247841, IMG submission 192410) | Freshwater microbial communities from meromictic Lake La Cruz, Castile-La Mancha, Spain - LaCruzMarch2015_18m | ecosystem: Environmental > Aquatic > Freshwater > Lake | place: Spain...
CTCCTTGAACCTCGCGCGCATCTCTTGGGGCGTCTCCGGCTTTTCGGTCTTCAGTCTTGAGTCTAGGGTCTTGTCTATGTGGAAAGGAGGTAGATCCGGGTCTGGAACGTATCGATAATCCTCTGCTGACTCTTTCTTTCTCATCAAATAGGTCTCTTCTTTCTCGTCGTCCCACCCACGGGTCTCCTGCTCTATCTTATGCCCCTTAGAAACAAGAGCCTCCTGCCTGACTATTTCATGCTCTATCGCCCTGTGTATGCTCCTGATAGAGTTGACATTCTTGACCTCGCAGCGGTTGCCGCCGTTGATGGATACATTGACATCTGCCCTCACTATCCCGTCGCCGCCAAGCATCAGGTCTGAGTACTCAAGCATCCTCACGAGTTCTTTCATGAATGACCGCGCCTGTTCGGCAGAGAGTATATCGGGGGCAGTGACTATTTCGATGAGTGGCACGCCGCTTCGGTTGTAGTCCACTACGCCCTTTGAAAGGTTATATTGGCCCGGGTCTTCCTCAAGGTGGACTTCCCAAATCCCTATGTCACCAAAGCTCTTGTCCTCAAATTTGAAAAGCCCTTCAGCACCAATGGGCTCAGAGGTTATTTGGTAACCCTTTGGCAAGTCGGGATAATTATAGTGCTTCCTCTTCATGAAGATTTTTTTGTCAGGGACCTTGCAGTTGAGCAAGTGGGCGATTGTTATAACAGCCTCCAAAGCACGCGCATTAGTAGGCCTTGGCTTTATTCCAGGCATAGCAATGCAGACTTCGCACACCAGGCTGTTCGGCTCGTCTGAGTCATGATAGCTAGTAGGGCAGTCGCAGAAAAGCTTCTTGCCTGTCTTAAGCGGGACATGGATCTCAAGCCCTATTTTAACGGAAGCCATTATGTAATTAGATTCAAGTAAGTAAAAAGTAGATGTAATTGGTCAATTTTTTGAAGCATCAATGGTCTCAAGTAACCTTTCTGGCAGGAAATCCCGACGGACGAAATGAGGACCATTCTTTATATAAACTGGCGTTTTGGTCTTGAGAGCATTAGGCGTAATCGAATGATGATAATCTTCTAAGACAGTCGACTCAATAACTGTAGGATAAGCGGCAACGTATATGTCAGCGGGAGAGCCTAACAACTCTAAAACATTAGGGCTAAACTGTTTATATTCGTGAGAGACCGGGCGCTTTCTAGCCACACCATCGGAACTTACAAAAAATTCTTTGTCCCTGCCGACCCGCCTTAAATGAGTATGGAACACATCTGCTTGATTGGATGCTTCGCCACCCATGCCACAACAAAATCTGACATGCCTCCTAATCATTTTAGTATATTACCACTAAAAGAACAAAAAAGCTATGAGTATTGTCAGAAATAATCAGCTGTTGAATATCCTTCTGGTTATCATCGTCGCATAGCTCCCGGGGGGCAGTGAGAATGCAAGCTTGACCTTGAACGACTTGGGATTGATCTCATCAGGCTCTGGTTCAGAAATCGCGAAATCCTTGGGCCGTAGAATAAGCAAACGCTCGCGAACCCCAAAATAGTCTCCTGTTGCATCCTTGATATCGAGACCTTTCAGCTTAAGGCCCTCTTTTGAAAGCACTTTTTTGACTACGCGCTCCTCGTCGCTGTCCAGCTCCATGACCGGCCCGAGCGTCTTGAAATGCTGCGGCAGTGAAGAAAGCTCTTTTTCTGACAAATCGCGGTAGAACGTGAACTTGCCTTCAGGATAGTCGATGTCATAAAGCTTGTTCTTAGGCAAATGCTCGAGAAGCACTGCCCTTGCACACTCGTTCCAGAGATAGCTTTGGTATGCAGACAGCGACATCTTGCGGATGTTCGTCGGTATCTTCAAATAGGCTTTGAGCCAGTCTTTGGTGCTTATGTACTCAGTTAGTATACCTAAAAGGTCTGTCGACTCGATATCAAGCCCTTCAAAGTTGCCCCAGTTCTTCTTTATCAGCTCGCGCTCCCGCCTCAATCGCGAGCGGTCCGAGGTCTTCTTGGAAGTGAGGTATGCTCTCACAGCCTTTTCATAATTCCCGCGGGCAACGTATTTTGCAGGGAACTCGTTCTCACCTACGCTGCCAAAGCGCTGCTCATCGAAGTAATTTGGCACCCCGGTCCTCTGCAGCTCCGCGGCACGGCGCGCAACAGCCTCGAACTCCCCTTTGCCCAGCTTCCTAACGGTTATAACAAACTTGTTCCCGGCCATCTGGCCGGATTTTATCCTCTCATCAACATAGCCTAAGAACTTCAATTCAAAATTCTTCTCACGCAGGTTCTTGAACTCCTTGTCGGCCGGCAGGGTCAGGTATTGCCGAGTAACAGCATGTTTGTCTTTAAGGCCTGCGTAGCCTATGTCAATCACGCTGAAGCCGTTCTCCTTTGCCAGGTGGGAGAAGAGATAAAAGGACTCCATGCCGTGCTTCTCAAGTGTATACAACTTGTAGGCTCCGCTATCCTTTATCTTAAAATCGTTCAGCTCTTCGACTACAAAGTCCTCAGGAAGCTGTTTTATTATCATGTTTTAGTATGACGATGTCACCGTTCTATTAGGACAATATCATGGTTTTAGCAACAGCGCAGCGCGCATGCCTATATTGTAAACTAGCATGAGAAAACCTACTATCATGAACAATCTGTTTATGAGAAGGTCTTCCGACTTGAAGAACCTCAAGCCGTAGCTGCGGTCCTTCCATGGGTAGAGCAAGGGCACCCCGGCTTTCGTAAAGGCATCAATCACAGAATGCGACGCCACCGAAAGGAACACTACCAAGGCATACAAAAGGTTTAAAGTCGATGCTATAAAGCCGACAAAGGCGAACACCAAGGCTGCGAAAATCGAGTGGCTGAACCACCCGCGATGGCCAAAGGGCCGGTCAAAGTCCGGCAGCACTGAAAGGAAACCTGCAAGGGCTAGTACGACAGGGTCCTGCGTGAAAAAGGATGATACCCCCAAGCCAAAAACAAGATGAGTCCGCCAAAGCATGGGTTATTTTCACATGCGGCGTTAAAATATGTGAACAAACCTGTCGATAGAGCGATTCCCCATCCTAGCGGCTTATCAAGCCGCCCACTGCCCCGGCTAATGCACAAAGGAATATAGTAAATATCGAAAAAACCGAGGATAACCCAGCGATGCTAAACCCCAATGCCATCGCGCCACTGTTGCCAAAGAGCCATGACCATGCAGAGCCTACACTCACTGCAGAAAGGATGAAATTCAAAAACCAAACTAGGAATCCTGCCATGAAACCGCGGCTAGACCCGCCTCCAGCAAGGTAACCTGCTACAAATCCTGCAATCAGCGAAGCTACTAGGCCGAAAATCTGCAGAAACATCAATGCGAGGACTCCAGCAATGATGCCCAATGGTAGTGATTTTTGCATGATTAGAATTAAGTGAAGGTAGAAAGGCTCTTCTGCGTATTGTCATAGAACCTTTCCTTAAGCGGCTTCTCAAACAGCGGCTTGCCGTATTTACCGCCTCCTCCGGAGTCATATAAGATTTCGCCCTTCCTAAAGGCTTCAACTATCATACCCACCTTTTCGTCATACCTCTTCAGGCAATTGACGTCCTTGTCTATAAGGATCTTTATCTCGTTGTCAAACTTGTCGACCATCTTCTTCCACTCTGCCTGGACCCTCGGCCCCTGCAGGGTCTTCAAACCGCGCGCCATTCCAATGACCTCGGCGAGCGGGACCGTGTGTATATATGGCGGGCGGTGCTTCGGGTGCTCTGTGGCGTTGCCCTTTGCGAGCTCATCTATGCGCTCCTTCACACCCCGTTTTATTATGCCATTGCACTCGGGGCACCGCCTCTTGAGGCGCTCTGCATCGGCAGGCCTAAACTTCAAATAGCACCGCGTACACGCAGTCTCGTGATACTTGCCTTCGCGCGGATTCAGCCCCGCGTTAAGGGTAAACCTACGGCCGCCCTTCCGCTCGATAGCCTTCCGTATCTCGCCAAAGTTTACGTCCTCCACAAGCAGGCGGTTGAATTCCCTTCCTATGCGGTGCGGCCACGGGCTGTGCGCATCGCTGTTGCTCATGAAGGTCAGGTCCTTGAGTTCCCTGACCCTATCAGCTATCTCAGTATCGGCGCTGAGGCCGAGTTCCACAAACTTGATATACCTCAGGTTCTGCCCGTAACAATCAGCCAGCGTGTCAAACTCCTTATAAATTGAGGTCCAGGGAGTGAATGCATGACAAGGCCCTATCAGGGCATCAGAGTCGTTCGCAAGGTCGACCAGCTCTTCTCCCGACATGCCGACATGCGGCCTTCCGTCAGTGTCGATGTCAACAGAGCTGTTTTTTATGTCTTCCCGGAACCTGCGGGCGCACTCAAGGTCCGGGAAAAGAAGGAGGTGATGGACACGGCTCTTGTCTTCGACCTCCGCTGTTATTAAAAAGCGGGTGCGCGACTTTTCGTAAGAGTATATCCCGGCGGATTTCTCAACAAGGTTCTTTTCCAGATGCTTCAGCCAGCTGTCATTAGTAGCGTCGCCGGTGCCTATCACATCAAGGCCCTTGCCCTCGCCACCCTCGGCGAGAGCTGGGATTGTCATACTATCCGAAACACCGCGAGAATATTTTGAATGGATGTGAAAGTCTACGTTTATCTCCTGCATGCTGAACCCCGTTTAAATTTAAGAAAAAAAGGTATGAATCGGGTCGGGGACTATCGTATGTATCTTGCTACGTCTTCTTCTGAAGTGGTGGAGCCAGCCATCGCCATCTGGAGGGCCTTTGCCTGCTCGTCCTGCATCTTCTGGATCTTTTGCAGCTCCTTCTCGGTCTTCTTGGCCTCCTTGTCAAGGTCCTTCATGTCCACCTTCAGATTGAGTATCTCTGTGAGCTTCTCAAGGAGCACCCTTGCCGCCTTCGCATCGACGACATGGCCTACCGTCTCTCCCATCAGGCAAATGGCGTCCATGCCACGCAAGCGGCCAAGGCCGAGCACAAGGCCTGACGCGCCGAATATGCCTCCGCCGTCACGGCCCTTAAAGGTGAGCTTGTATTTCTTGTAAGACTCGATTAGCCTCTTGTCATTGACTGCCGCGTAGACCTTAGGCTCCTTTGGGACCTTGCCAGTGCCAAGGCCTCCTAAAGTGTAGATCATCCCAGGCTTGAAGCCCTGCAGGACGTCGAGTATCTTGCCGCTTATCTCATATTGGGACTCGGGCGACATGCCCTGGAAGTCACCGCCTAACAGAATGAAGTCCCGGCCTTTGTCTGTGAAACAGTAAAACTCGTTTTTCACCATGCGGACTATGCCGTTTTCATCCGTGATGACCTGTGGCGGGAAATAGGGGGAATGTAATTCACAGAATTTCTTTGCCTTCGTCTTTGCAATTAAGTGGTCAAGGGCTATCTTGCCGACAAGGCCTATGCCCGGAAGGCCCACAATGACTAGAGGGGATTTCAGCTTCGGCTTAGAAAGGAAGTGGACTTCGGTCTCTTTCATGGTGGGTAATTTGGGGGAGATTGGTTAAAAAGCAGAGTATTGCACTACTTATTCACGGGTTTTTAATGCATTATTTTGTAAACTAGCAAGAACATGGCAATCGGAAGAAAGCTCTGCGTGGTCCATGGGGCCAAGACAAAGCCGCGCATCTGCAGGTCTGTGGACCCAAAGGTTCGGCATAATGACCCAAAGTTTGAGTGTAAGCTGTGCGGAGAATGCTGTCATACCAGCGTGCCCGTGAACCCGGACTCCCTGCAGGGAAAGGCTATGATACAAAGGATACGAGAAAGAGCGGACGCCCTAAGAAGCGTCGGAGTGGACCCTGAAAGAGTTATACGACATATCGTGGAAGAGAGGCGCGTCCCCCTTAGGCGATATATCGACGCCGGAGACCTCCAAGGCGACACGTTTATGTATGACAGCGAATGTGCTCTCATGGTTCCCGAAGACATCCTGAGGAAAACCAAAAAGATGGGAAAGAGTTAGTTAGAATCTATCTATAGTAGGGTTGCTATTGCAAAAGTTCTTTTCTCCTTAAATCCCCGTACTTGTCCTCTGGGCTGAACTTCGGCGGGTCAGAGTTCAATGTCTTCGCATTGCACTTAGGGCAGAACCCTTTTATAGTGTAAATACCGCAGGCTGCGCACTTCTTGATAAGGGTTTTCATCTTGTCTAGAATCAAAAGTTGTTCAAAAAGATTAGAATAATCTTTGGTTGATGCACTATCTAAGCGGCCTTCTTGAGCTCCTTGGCGAACTCAGTCTTTATTCCGCTCGACAATGCTGCCTTTTCTATCGAGTCATAGCACTCCTTCATTATCTTCTCAGCGTTCTTGTAATCGTCCGCGGTTATGTCTATGCGGTAATTAGGGGACGAAACATAACTGATAGTGCCCTTTTCGCCCAATGTTTTTTCTCCTACGGTGAGTGCATCCTTGATCTTTTTGATGCCCTCGCCATCTTGCGATGATATTGAGACGAAACCCTTGATAGAAACAAAAGTGGGCTTTATGCTATCCCGAATAAGCCTTATGATCTCCTGTCTAAGCTTCTCGTCTTTGACATACTTCAAGTCCTCCTTGTCATTGGACACTTGTGAAAAGCCATCATATAGCGAACCATACTTTTCAAACAGCTTGTCTGCAAAGAGTGGGTAGAGGTCATCCTCTTTCTTCTTGAGCGCGATTGCAAGGTGGGACATGAGCTTCTGGACTCGTATCTCCAGCTTGAAGTCCTTGAGCTTGTTCCTTTTCTCACTCTCGTTGACATCCTTTAGACTCAAATCGATGTGCCCCCGCTCGGAGTTCACCCTAAGCACTTTCAAAACGGATTTTTGGCCCTCCTTCAGGTAGTCGCGCGGGTTCTTCACCCACTTGGGTGAGAACTCCCTGATGCTGACTATACCCTGCTTTCCCCCGTACTCATCTACGCGCACGAAAGCACCCTGAGAGCTGACGCTCTCCACGGTGACGATGACAAGCTCGCCACGCTCTGGAAATTCTGCCATAATCAGAATACTCTGCTTACAGGCACTTTTATGTCGGCCTTCCCGCCACTTGGCTCAGCCAAAACAGCGTCGCAAACCAGGCATTTGACCTTTGTAGTAGCATGGTCAAAGATGACCTGAGTGTTGCCACAACCCTTGCACTCCACCTTGACGAACTTTGTCTTCGGAGTCTGTATTGATGCATCCATTTTTAGATTGATTTATTCTTTTTAAATCGGATATTTCTTGTTTTAGATTGTTATAATTTTACTGGAATCTCTATGTTCAATGCCTCATCGACAAGCTCGAGGAACGGCTTGACGGTGATTTTGCTGTTAAGCTTATTAAAATCCGCGAAATTGCGAGTGCATTTTGGGCACGCGGCGGTTATGAGAGCGCCTTTTGGTGCTTGGGCAAGCCTTATCTCGGCTGCACGCCCCCGAAGAGATTGTATTGTGGAGTAATCCCCACAGCAGTCGGTTTTCTCCTTGTTGTTCTTAAACTCGCGCACGTTATATCCCAAGATGCTTAGTATCTCCCGCGGGCTGTCGACAATATGCTCGAACCTTGAAAGGTAACATGGGTCATGATACAAAACATCGCCATGCCCTGCGAATTCATGATGCATGTCCTTGAGCCTGTCGTGTATTACGACAGCTATGTGCTTTGATTTGATTGAATAATATTTCTTGATTACGTGATAGCACCTGCCGCATCCGACGATAACCATCTGGCAGTCATCAAGGACCCGCTCGTTAGCCTTCACAAGCTCTTTTATCCTTTCCTCATCAGTGCCGAAGAAGTCGCAGCCGCAGTGGAAGTCCCTGACCTCGGCCTTGACGCCCAGCTTTTTAAGCACCTTTACCGCTAGGTATGCCTCGTCCCTTCCGCACTCATCGCACCCCATATGAAGGAGCACCCTGCCCGGAGCTAACAATGAAGAAAGCATCTTAGTAAGTTAAACTAATACAATTAAACGTGAGATTTCCGGGCAAAAAGAGAAAAAGGACTATGCTGCCTTGACAAGCTTGCCGTTGGCAACACCATCCTGGCCTGGCCTTGAGGTTATCTTGACCTTCCCAAGCTCAGTTTCAATGATGCTCCCAAGCGTCAATACGTTCTCACGCCTGAAGTCCTTGTTTGCTGGGTTGTCATCCTCGACCGCCTTGATTGCGACCTTTTGAGTCTTTCCGCCAACTGAGACATTGACAAACTTTAGCTTCATAGCTGCTATTTTCTCTCCGCCACCGAGCATCCTGACCCTGGACCTAACTTCGTCCTTGCGGACCTCATCGAACTTCGGCTTCCTCGGGTCGGAACCTAAATCCATCTTTTTCTTCTTCATGTGCCCGAGCTTGTTCTTCCTTCCTTGATATTGTGCCATTCTACTGCATTAAAGCGGTTATTTTGAAGCAGAGGGTATAAATACGTTAGGGGCTATGTAACTCTCTTCTCCTTCATCACCCTCTCTAAAAGGTGGAAGCATAGCTCAAGCAAGTCCTGCTCGTTGCCGTCGTATTTGCCATTGACGCTTATCGCAGCCACGTGGCCGCCTCCAGAGCCATTGAGCATCTTCACCAGCTCCGGGGCAAAGTCCTTGGCAAAGCTCAATCCCGTTTTCTTGATGAAAGCGTTTGTGGCACGCACGCTGACCCTCCCTTCGCCCTTCTCGACCGAGCAGACGAATACTACATCGGCACCGATTTTGACTAACGACCTCGCAGCGCTGGACTCAAAGGAGCTGACATGCGAAAGCGCTATCAGCCACTCACCTAGCTTCTCTATCTCGAGGCGCGATGCAGCCTTGAGATGCGCTATTTTCCTCGAGGGCTCTGTTGGTATTGCAATGAAACTCAGGACGTCCGGGTAATCTGTGCTGGAGAGCTCTAGCAGCTCGGCGACTATTCTCAATGTCGCCGGGCGCGCGAACTGCAGATGCGCGGTGTCTGTGACTATGCCCGTGATCAAAGCCAGGCAGACGTTCTTTGTGAACTGGAAGCCTTCCTTCTTAAGGAGGTCGAAGACTATCTCTGACGTAGAAGTGATAGTATCATCAAAGACACTGGCAGTGACCCTGGCCTTGAGCTCTTCCTCTGGTATGTGGTGGTCTACTATAAATATCTTGCCCGAGAACGCCCTTAGGTCAAGCGGGGCCAGTTGAGAAAACGACGAGCTGTCGAGTATCACAACCGAATCGACACCTTCTAAAGAAGAAGTCACCTCCACCTTGTAGTTGAGCTTTTTTACAAGGTTCCTGGCCAGGGCATTGACCCCGCCGGCGGCTATCATCCTCGCAGGGGCACCCCTGGACTGAAAATACTCGAAGACAGCTATAGCAGAGCCTATGGCATCAGGATCCGCATTGAGATGCGACAGTATTGCGATTTGCCCGCCAGATTCTGCCACATCCCTGAGAAGCGTCATAGCCTACTGAAGGCCTTTGAGACTGGACTGCAGCTCTTTCTGCAGCTCCTGTGCCTTCAGCGCCAGCTTCTGCTCCTGCTTCTCCAACAGAGAGATGCGACCATCGGCGGAAGTAATCTCCTCTTTAAGTTCCTTCTTTAGGGATATCTTGTCCGATTTGAGTAAAATCGGGCCAACAGACTTGTAGACGTCCCCAGTAGAGGCCAAAAGCTCTTTTTCAGCCTCCTCGGACTCGCTCTTATCCATTATGAGCTGCTGCTTCTGCATAGCGACTATCTGGAGCTGCTGCTGCAGAGTCTGGAACTGAGCAAGCTTGTTCTTCATGTCGTCAGGAATCTTTTGCATGTTTATCAATTGTTTATTTTTTGTTGATATATTTCGGTGGCAATCCATTAAAATAGATGACCTATAATTTGGCTGGGAATCGGTGGTTTATATTTGAGAATCGTGGTTTTTATTTGACTATGCATTATATTCAACATGTACATACTTATTATATCGCTGGTATGCGCCCTTATGCTCGGTGGGGTTTACATCATGGCTTACGATGATGTCGCAAACGCAGTGCTGGTGACATTCCTCCTGTTTATATCCATAGACACAGGCCTGCGCGCGCTGCTGGACAAGCCCTCGTGGATTGTAGGCATGATCTCCAAGAAGGACATGTAGAGCTTGCTTTTACTGCAATAGCTAAGCTGCATTCTGTTATATCCTAAAACTCTGCTTAGGTATGCGACCTTAACACGATAGCTTCAGGGCTTCTTCGGGTTGAATATTATCGTGTGCACCCGCATCATCTCTTCCACTGAGAACTTTATCCCTTCGCGGTCCATGCCCGACTCTTTGTCCCCGCCGAACGGGAAGTTGCCCAAACCGTGCGCAGGGGCGGCGTTTATGTTGACCGTGCCGTCCTCAAGCCTCATGGCAGCGTCTAGTGCCTTGTCCACATCCTGTGTGAACACAGAAGCGTCCAGGCCGTATTCAGACTGGTTCGAGATGGCGATTGCATCTTCATACCCCTTGAACTTCATTATCGCAGCCACAGGGCCGAACGTCTCTTCCCAGGCTATGCGCATATTGGTTGTGACGTCATCAAGGACTGTGGGCTCGAAATACAGGCCACCAGCCCTCTTGCCTCCCAGCAGGACCTTTGCCCCTTTTGCAACAGCGTCTTTGACGAGCTCATCTACCTTCTGCACAGCCTTCTCATTGATGAGTGGACCGATCGAGACTGAATCGTCCCTCGGGTCGCCCATCTTCCAGGTCTTTGCCTGCACCAAGAGCTTCTTGGCGAACTCTTTGGCGACCTTCTCCTCGACAAGGATTCTACTGATGGCATCGCACCTCTGGCCGGAATATTTGAACGCGCCAGACATGCACTGCTTTACGGCGACATCGATGTCTGCATCTGCCAGCACGATAGCAGGCGACTTTCCGCCCAGCTCAAGGTGCAGCTTCTGCAGCGCTGCTACCTGTGCAATGTGGTTGCCGACAGAAGAGCTGCCTGT
>Ga0247841_10012763_pt1 | contig 10882 bp, 6 predicted proteins | sample LaCruzMarch2015__2_FD_192410 | JGI IMG/M metagenome (GOLD analysis project Ga0247841, IMG submission 192410) | Freshwater microbial communities from meromictic Lake La Cruz, Castile-La Mancha, Spain - LaCruzMarch2015_18m | ecosystem: Environmental > Aquatic > Freshwater > Lake | place: Spain...
TAGCCAAAATTTTCCTTTAAATCGGCAATTTTTAGCATATTGCGTAATTGATAAATCAGCATCGAAAAAAGGTAAAAAGGATCTTCGCCTTTTTCCAGGTGCTGATGTAAAAGCAAAAGAGCATCTTTTTTTCGGCCCTCAGAAACCGCATCTATAATCGAAAAAATATTACTGCTAAGAGATGCTTGAACCAAATCCTCCACGTCTTTTTCTTGAATAGTTTTCTGATCGCAAAAATTGGCGAGCTTCAAAATTTCATTATTTAAAATTTGCGTATCATTGCCGCAAAAAATAATCAGTTTCTCCACAGCTTTTTTAGAGATCATGGCTTTGCCAAAAAGTTCCTGCATTCTTTTCAAAATCCACTGCTCCAATTTAGCGCCTGTAAGTTTTTTATATTCCTGCTGTTTAATTTCCGTTTTTTCGGAAGTTAAGAAGTTAAAAATAGCGTTCTTTTTCTGCAGTAAAATATCTTCCCAAAAAACGATAATTAAATCTTTGTCTTCTTCTATTTTTTTCTTTTTCTTTTTGAGATAAGTTAAAATATTTTCCTGATCGTCTTTCGAACCTTGAGAAATTATCCTTTTAACGATTACTAATCTTTTGGGCGAAAGCAAATTAGCAGATTCTAAAATATCTATCAATGGCAACGCCCCCCTATCCTTTGTTTTTTCTCCATAATCAAGAATCGATAACCCAGAAGCCGAAGTATCGCTTAGCAAAAACTTATCTTTAATCGCTCGCAGTTTTAAATTTGACCGGAAAGCATCCTCTCCGTATAGAAAAATAATCATATATTTAGTATATGATATCTTGAAAATATAACAAATTTAAAGAGGCTAAACTTCTTCCGGCCGTTAAAGTCGAGAGAAGCTTAGCCTCTACAAAAACAAAATAAACTTTTAGACTTGACTCGTAGTCCACTTTAACGCTGAACCAGGTTCTAAAACTTCCACCCAAATTTGCCCAGGAACAAACTGGATTTCCTGACCATTCCCGTCATAAAAAAGCAATTTGCTATCAATGCTTGATTTATCTTTTTTCCAAGTTCCTAAAATTTCTTTTCCATTGATGTAGTACCTAGCTTCACCGGAATCAGAGGTGTCATACCATGGATCCCCCAGTTGGACGTTGTTATATTGTCCTTCAATTTGCTCGGAAATAGCTGTCAGCACGACCACATTTTTCGGCGCCAATCTCTTTTTATTATTCCGATCATAATCAGGAACATTCCCCCAAATACGCAAATAGGAATTAGAAGCTTTGTCATAAGCATATTCAACCTCATAAGGACCGGGAAATCCTACCCGGAGGTGCGCTGTATCTGGCCTTTGATCCAAAGGGGCTTCGCCTTGATGAGCATAACCGGAAAATTTACCTTCCATACGATAACCAAAAGCCTTAGCGCCTTCCAAAAGTTTAGCAAATTTAGCATAGCCAGTATCTACTCCGCGCATAGTGCCACTGGCTGGTTTGCGATAACAATATTGCTCGGCTGATTTTCCCGCATCATTATTGCAATTCATATCATCGATAACTCCATTATTAAGATTGTCTTTGAATAATTGGATATCCGATCTTCCCCAATGCACAAAAATCGCATCCAAGCTTTTGGCAATCGGCACAAAATCATGTCGAGCGCTCCGCATTGAACCAACGTCATCTGGATTTCCACAGATATAAATTCCCATTAGTCGAGTGATAGTTGCTGTGATGACTGGCATTTCAATTACCATATCGGCATCAGAAAGACCCGCGGCCGGTCGAGCTGGAACATCCGCCGGTTGCATAACTGCCATCGGACGTCGGTTCCAATTTTCACAAGCTAGCCCAGAAATTGGGCTAACAGGTCCATCGTTGGCCAAGGGGAAGCTCGTAGTAACTTCTTTTTTTAAATCTATTTTCTGAACTTCTTTTTTGGACGATCCCAAAAAGAAATACGAACCAGCCGCTACAATAGCCACAGCCACAATAGCCACTAATACTTTTTGTTTATTGTTCATAATATTATAAAAAATTAAATTACTTTTGACATTTCGGGCAAAAAAACAAACTTCTTTGGCCTAACATTTGACGCTTTATTATTATACCACAACTAGAACATTTTTCTCCGTCTTTTTTGTAAACTTGTAAAACTTTTTGAAAACTTCCCGGAGCGCCAGACGTATCTCGATAATCACTCTGAGAAGTTCCACGCATTTTAATGGCTTTCTTTAAGACTTTTTTCATTGAAGCATACAGCACCTGCCATTCTTTTTCTTTTAGATTTTTTACCATTTTAGTTGGCGAAAGTCCAGCCTCCCATAAAATTTCACTCCGGTAAATATTGCCAATCCCAGCAATTGTTTCTTGGTCCATCAGAACCAGACCAATCAATTTATTTTTTTTCTTTTTTAATCTTTTCTGAAATTTTTTTAAAGTTAATTGGGAGTCCATCGCATCCAGGCCTAATTTTTTTATTTCCGACAATTGGGAAATTTTTTCTGTATCATCCAGAACAATCTTGGCAAATTTTCTGACATCCGAAAAATCCAGCTTTTTTATTTTTCCTTTTTTATCTTTTAATTCCCAACTATGGTGTATATACTGATTAACTTTATCACTGAAATAATTTTTTGAACTTTGAACTTTGAACTTTGAACTTTTCACCAATAAGTGTCCTGTCATTTTCAAATGGATATACAACGTCTTGCCTCCCGACAAATCCATAAAAATATTCTTGCCAATTCTTCTCGCTCCTAAAATTTTTCGGTTTTTAATTTCCTGTTTGAATTTTTTCAAAGATAAATTCTTGATAGCTTTCGGCCAATCACTCCAAAAATCGGTGATAATATCACCCTTGATTTTCTGATTCAGATCGGATACAACAGTTTGCACTTCGGGTAATTCAGGCATAAGCGCTGCGCTAAATTAAAAATTAAAAAATAAAAATGTAAAAACTATTGTTTTGCTTTATAGCTTACTCTTTATAGGATTGTGGCGAAGCTACTTCTTAATTTTAATTTTGTTTTATATTTCTCCCCAACTATCCCCAATCTTAACATCCACTACCAATGGAACGTTAAGTTTATAAACTTTTTCCATAATCTCTTTGACTTTTTGCGCCACCTCTTCAGCTTTTTCCTCTTTTATTTCCAATATTATTTCATCATGCACCTGGAGCAACATATGCACATCTGGATTATTTTCATATGCTTCATAAACTTTTATCATCGCCAATTTCATAATATCCGCGGCCAGTCCTTGAATCGGCATATTAATCGCCATTCTTTCGGCGGCATTTTGCACTTGGAAGTTGGAAGAATTGATTTCTGGCAAATAACGGCGGCGGCCCATGGCCGTTTCCACATATAAATTTTTCTTAGCCTCTTCTTTAGTCTTCCGCATATAATCCGCAATACCGGAAAATTTTCGCATATATTCGTCAATAAATTTCTTGGCCTCCTCTCTTTCAATACCCGCGCTTTCCGAAAAGCCATAAACGCTCATGCCATAAATCACGCCAAAATTGAGCGCCTTGGCGCTCCGGCGCATTTTTTCCGTCACTTGTGACAGCGAAACTTTGTTAATTTCCGCCGCCGTCGCCCGATGCACATCTTCGTTTTTAAGAAAAGTTTCCATCATTTTCTGATCCTGGCTCACGTGAGCCACCACACGCAAATCGATCTGTGAATAATCCGCGCTGACTAATTTATAACCATCCTCGGCCACAAAAGCCGTACGCAAAATTTGGCCCAAATCAGTTTTGATGGGAATGTTTTGTAAATTTGGATTGGAGGAAGATAATCGCCCAGTAGCCGTCACCGCCTGATTAAAATCAGTGTGAATGCGGGAATTTTTATCTACCAACAAGGGCAGTGCATCCAGATAAGTCGTCTTCAATTTAAAAATTTCTCTATATTCTTCTATTTTTTCAATAATGGGACTTGTCTTCCTAATTTTTAACAATTCTCCCGAAGCGGTAGAATACCCAGTTTTATTCTTCTTCACGCCCTCCGTCGATATTTTCATTTTCTCAAACAAAACTTCCGCCAACTGCTTGGGAGAGTTGATATTAAATTTGTTTTTCGCTAATTTATAAATTGTTTCTTCTAATCTTTTAATCCGCTCCGTTATTTTTTCTGAAATGCCCTGGAAAATTAAAGCATTTAATTTAATCCCATGTATCTCCATGGTCGCTAAAACTTTAACCAATGGCATTTCTAAATTAAGAAAAATATTTTGCAAGTTGTTTTTATTTTTCTGCTCTAAACTTATCTTTTCAATTTTTTCTGTGTATATATGTTTAAGTTTCCAAAGATAATTGGCTTTTTGCGCGCTTTTTTCCCATTTTTTATCCTCCATTTCAATATCTAGCCCCAATTGTCCGGATTTATTCTCCATGTCCATTTCCTCGCCCAATTGTTCCAAGACTAAATTTGGGAGTTCCGTCTTGCCGCCGGGATTTAAAACATAAGCGGCAATCAACACATCAAATTCCAGCCCTTGATAATTTATTCCCAATCCTTGAAAAATTTGCCAATCATGCTTCAAGTTATAACCGATTTTTTTAATTTCTTTATTTTCCAAAAATCCTTTTAATCTTTTCAGACTCTCTGTAGAATATTCTATCCAACTAGCTCGACCGGTTTTAAAACAAAAAGAGAAGCTTTTAATAACACTATCGAAATATTTAGAACCAACTGTTTCTAGGCTCACCGCCACTTCTTTTTGCTGGCTCAATAATTTTACGTATTCGTCAAGCTTGTCTGCCTCAATTTTTTCCAACTTAAAATCTTTTACCCCGTTAAATTCCTGCGCAGCAGGACCGCCTTCGGCAGATTTAATGGGGTGAACTTCATTAGAATTATTCACATCGGGAATCCTCTTTATTAAACTAAAAAAATTCAACTCTTGAAAAAGAGCTATTAATTTCTGCCGGTCGAATTCGCGCGTGACTGCTTGAGTAAAATCCAGTTCCAGTGGAACATTTTTGACGATGGTCGCCAATTTCTTGGACATAAAGGCCAGCATTTTATCACGCTCTAATTTATCCTTCACCGCCCCTTTTATTTCTACCAAATGGGCATAAATATTTTCTAATGTTTGATATTTTTGGAGCAGTGTCACGGCGGTTTTTTCGCCGATGCCTTTGACGCCGGGAATATTGTCCGACTGGTCACCACGCAAGCCTTTATAATCAATCATTTGATTGGCGAAGAGGCCATAGCGCTCTTTGACTGCATCTTCGTCATACAGCACTGTGTCACTTATGCCCTTGCGCAAAGCGTAAACTTTAGTTTTTTCGCTTACTAGCTGTAATGTATCCAAATCACCGGTCACAATAATATTTTCTACGCCCTTTTGTTCATTATTTTCTTCTGATTGTCTGACCATCGTGCCAATCACATCATCCGCCTCAAAGCCTTCCTTTTCGTAAATTGGAATATTCATCGCCCGCACCATTTCCTTAACCCGGCCAATTTGCGCGTAGAGTTCGTCCGGAGCTTTGACCCGCGTCGCTTTATATTCTTTATATTCTTTATGCCGGAAAGTTGGTCCTTTCAAATCAAAAGTCGCCAAGATATAGTCCGGTTTAAGATCTTTAATGACTTTAAATAGGACACTGGAAAACCCGTAAACCGCGTTGACCAATTCGCCTTTTTTGGTCATAAGCGGCGGCAAGGCATGATAAGCCCGATGAATCAAGGCGTTCCCATCAATCAGCACTAATTTTTTTGCTTCTTTAGTCATATATTCCCATTATACCGCCAAAAAATCGGTTTTACAAGCAAAAAAGGGCAGAAATGGTTCTTCTGCCCCTTTTAGTAAAAAAATTTAGTGGTCAAACACGTCTCTAGTGCCGGAGTTGTTTTTTTCTTCTTTTCAATAAAAGCTAGTTGATTTTCTTCAAATTCTCGATAACACTCCGCGCAGGCTTCAATTACGCAAATTCTGCTTCCCCATGAGATGTCAATCCGATGAGTGTATTTCCCCACGTCACAATCACACATAAAAAGTGTCTCCTTATCCGTTATTGAAAATTTTTCGATGGGTGTTTTTTGGTATTTTATGCATACGCCACCAACATTTCATATCCCGCCACCACCAATAAAATTTAGTTCTCATATCAGCTCCTTTCATTAAAAAACGTTGACCTACTTTTTAAGCCTTAAAAAGAACTATCCGCAAAAACTATTTTTCTCCTTTCTTTTCCTTCCCAGGAAAATTTTATCCACTGCGCATTGACAGGAATGATTTTCTTAATTCTTTCCGCCCATTCAACCACGATTAAATTATCCGGTTGATTTATAATCTCTTCCCAGCCTAAGTTTAAAATATCTTTTTCATTTATGCGATAAGCGTCAATGTGATAAATAGTTTGTGGTTTGTAGTTTGTAGCTTGTAGTTTGTTTGTGATTTGTGTTTTGTGCTTTGTGCTTTTTTTCTTATACTCTTTCACAATCACAAAAGTAGGACTCGTATACGGTCCCTTAACCCTTAATCCTTTAAGTATTCCTTGAACGAAAGTAGTCTTGCCTGAACCCAAATCTCCCGAAAGACAAATGATTTGTCCGGGAATTAAATTTTTGACTAATTCTTGGCCTAATTTTTGGGTCTCTCGAAAACTTTGCGTGCGGATCGTTTTCATGGCTCTATCTTAGAACAAAAAGAAAGAAAAAGAAAACCACCAAATAAAAAATATTGACAGCTTTCAGAGAACCTGCTAATTTTGAGGACTGTTTTAATTATAACTTCGCTGAATATGAGTCTGGATCTTCAACAACAATTCAAAAACTTTCTGGAAAAATCCAAAGAAATCCTCATTTTACTGCCGCAAAATCCCCAAGGAGATGAAATTGGCAGCGCCTGGGCTCTTTATTTTTTTCTGAAAAAAAGAGGTTTTTTGCCTACCATTGGGCTTTCGGGCGAATTTCCGTTGAAATTTTCTTTTTTACCAAAACCGGAAAAAATAGCTAATGAAATTTCTGGCGCTCGAGATTTTGTTCTATCTTTTGACACTTCCCGCAATAAAATAATTAATCTAAAAACTGAAGAAAAGGAAGAAAAATATAATATTTATATCACTCCAGAAAAAGGTTCAGTTGATCCACGAGACTTCTCTTTTATCTTAGCTAAATTCAAATATGATTTAATCATAGTTTTGGGTTGCTCTGATTTAGAAAAATTGGGAAAAATCTATGAATCTAATTCAGACCTGTTTTTTGAGGTCCCCATTATTAATATCGACCACCAAAGCAGTAATGAAAATTTCGGACAGATTAATTTAATAGATGTTACTGCTTCTTCCACTAGCGAAATTGTCAGTTTAACCTTGGAACAAAGCTATCCAGGAACTATCGACGAAGAAGTAGCCAATTGTCTTTTAACAGGAATTATCAGTGCTACTAATAGTTTTCAGGAAAACAGCACTACTCCAAAAACACTTCTGTCAGCAGCTCACTTGATGGATAAAGGAGCAAGGCAGCAAGAAATTATCCGCTGGCTGTATAAAACCCAATCTTTTAATACTCTCAAGCTTTGGGGGCGAGTGATGGCTAAACTTAAATTGGAAGAATCGGCTAAATTAGTCTGGTCAGAATTGACAATTGAAGATTTTGTTTACAGCCGGACTCGTCCGGAAGATTTGCAATCTATTTTGGAAAAATTGAAAGAAAATTATAGTGAAGGAGAAACTTTTTTATGCCTTTTTAATAATACCCCGGAATCCACCACGGCACTGATTAAAGCTACCTCTCCAGAATTACTGAAAAAATTAGGAGTCGCTTTTTCCGGAGAAATTAAACAAGAAATTTTAGAAATTAAAATTAACTCCGGCAATCTGGCCGAAACTGGAAAAATAGTCGTCGATAAAATCAAGGAATTTTCTCTCTAAAAATATCTCTCGGATTTAACTGCTTTCACCAAAGAAGCAGTTTTTTTATTTTCCAAATCGTGATAAAATATAGCCATGATTAAAGTTATAAAAACAAAACAAAAAAACTCCGACAAAGATCCGGATGTGTTAAAAGAAAAAGCAGCAACTAAAGTTCTTTTTACCATGCATCATGAATCAGAAGAAGAGCGGGCTTCTGTTTTAGCTAAAAAACTCGACTTGCCCTATATCGATACCAATCTTATCCCTATCAGCAATGACAGCCTCAAGGCTTTACCTGAAGAAGATTCCCGAAAATTTAACTTAGCGATTATTCAAAAAGCGGGTAAAAAAGTTACCTTTGTTTCTTCGCAGCCAGAAAACTCCGCTACACTAGATTTTATAAAAAAAATCCAGCAGGAAAAAGGCTGGGAAGGCAAATTGTTTGTTGTTTCTCCTTATAATCTAGCTAAGCTCTGGGAACGCTATAAAAAAATTGTTTTCACCGACGTCTTAACTCAATTGAATATCAACCTGACCGAAAAAGACTTACAAAATGTTGATCAGGAATTGAAGGATTTAATTTCACTCAAAGAAAGAATCAGTGAACTACCTACCACTCAAATTCTCGGTGTCATAATGGGTGGTGGCTATAAATTAGGCGCTAGCGATATTCACATTGAGCCCCAAGAAAATGATTTCCGTTTGCGCTATCGCATCGATGGCGTTCTACACGATGTTGAATTTTTGCCAAAAACTATTTTTAAATCCGTCCTTTCCCGCATTAAGATGATGTCGGGCATGAAAATAAATTTGCGCGATATCGCCCAGGATGGAACTTTTGAAATTAATATCACCGACAAAAAAATAGATGTCCGTGTTTCTATTATTCCGGGAAATTTTGGAGAAAGTATTGTTATGAGACTTTTAGATCCTGCTTCTATCCAAGTTAATGTCGATAGTTTAGGATTACGTGGATTGGCTTACGAAGAACTGCAAAGACAATTGAGTAATCCAAATGGCATGATTTTAACTACCGGACCTACTGGTTCTGGAAAGACTACTACTCTTTATGCCATTATTAATAAACTCAATGATCCAGATACTAAAATTATCACTATCGAAGACCCCATTGAATATGAAGTTACCGGAATTTCACAAACTCAAGTGGAAAAATCCCGTGGCTATACTTTCGCCTCGGGCCTGCGAGCTATTGTCAGACAAGATCCGGATGTTATTCTGGTGGGAGAAATCCGAGATGAAGAAACTGCTGATATCGCCGTTAATTCAGCCCTTACTGGACATTTAGTGCTTTCGACTATCCACACCAATAGCGCTGTGGCTACTATTCCTCGTCTAATGGAACTAGGCGTTAAACCATCTTTAATTGCTCCGGCAGTCAAAGCTTTAATCGGACAAAGATTGGTCCGCAAACTTTGCGAGTGCAAAGAAGAATATATACCGGCTCAAGAATCTTTAGAATCGCTCAAAAAAATACTGGCGATTATTTCTCCCAAATCAAAATTGGAAATTCCCAAAGACATCAAAAAACTTTATCGGCCTAAAGGCTGTCCCAAATGTAATAATTTTGGTTACAAAGGCCGCCTGGGAATTTTTGAAGTCTTAACTATCAATGAAGAAATAGAAAAATTGCTGATGGAAATGGCTGGAGAAACCGAAATTACCATGGCAGCTCTGGAAGCCGGCATGATTACAATGCTCCAAGATGGAATTTTAAAAGCGGTCGAAGGCATTACTTCTATTGATGAAATTCGCAGAGTTACCGGCGAAGGAGATTTTTTGGAAGGAATTTATGAAAAATTAATGTCCCAAACTTTAGGCAAAGGAGTTTTGGTAGATACGAAAAATTTTAATAAAACGAAAGAAAACATTTCCAGTTTCCAAAAAATTCAAGCTTTAATTTCTGCTTCCCAAACTACCGAAATTAATCCGATTATTTTTGCTGCGGCTTGCCTCATGGAAGTGGGCGATATCCATATTGAACCAGGCGCAAATGACGTAAAAATCCGTTTCCGCATTGATGGAATTTTGCAAAATGTAGCTAGTATTCCACTCAATGAATATCCCAGCCTATTAGGAGAAATAAAAATGCTCAGCGGTTTTAAAACGGAAGTGCGCGAAGGAGTTATTGATGGACGCTTCTCGATTAAATTTGATCCGGAAATTAAAGATATTAAAGAGCGTTCGGTAGATGTGCGCGTTTCTATAATTTTGGGTGGTCATGGTGAAACTGTTGTAATGCGCTTGCTGCGCAAATCATCCATTGAATTAGATTTGCTGAAACTCGGCATCCGCAAAGAAAACTTAGCCAAAATTATGCAAGAAATTTCCAAGCCCAATGGAGTCATTCTTAATACTGGACCGACGGGTTCTGGAAAAACCACTACGCTTTACAGCGTCTTGGGACAACTAAATAAACCGGAAGTGAAAATTATTACCGTAGAAGATCCAATTGAATATCAATTGGAAGGAATTTTACAAACGCCAGTCAATGAGAAAGAAGGCTACACTTTCGCCACCGCCCTGCGCGCCCTACTGCGGCAAAATCCAGATATCTTGATGATTGGAGAAATCCGTGATGATGAAACTGCGCAAATCGCAGTTCAAGCGGCACTCACTGGGCATTTAGTGCTTTCCACTTTGCATACCAATAACGCCGCTGGAGCCATTCAAAGATTAACCAATATGGGTGTTTCTTCTTCCGATATGGCTTCCGCTACCAATGCCTTCATCGCACAAAGACTAGTGCGCCGCCTTTGCGAATGTAAAAAAGAGACTGCATTAAACCCAGAAGAAAAAGCTAAAATAGAAAAAGTTATTAGCACCCTTTCTCCCAAGGCCGGTGTAGTTGTTCCAAAAATAGATAAAATTTTCCAGCCTAAAGGCTGTCCTAAGTGCAACGAGTTGGGCTATAAAGGCCGCACCACCATCAGTGAAGTTTTGACGATGGACAAGGATATCCAAGAACTAATCAGCCGTGGAGCCATTACGGGAGAAATTAATGCC
>Ga0247841_10012765_pt1 | contig 10881 bp, 4 predicted proteins | sample LaCruzMarch2015__2_FD_192410 | JGI IMG/M metagenome (GOLD analysis project Ga0247841, IMG submission 192410) | Freshwater microbial communities from meromictic Lake La Cruz, Castile-La Mancha, Spain - LaCruzMarch2015_18m | ecosystem: Environmental > Aquatic > Freshwater > Lake | place: Spain...
GAATCATGATAAATCGGAATACCAGAACCCGCAGGCAAGATTTTCAAGAGAGGAAATAATCTTTACAACTGAGTTTTTAACAGCCCTGCCCGGGATATTCTGGTTTTTTGAAGGAGAATTAGAGGGGATCAATGATTATACTTACCGTCGCAACCAGGTTACCCCGCTTAACCGCCAGGCCGCCGATAGCAAATTGGCAGGTTTTTATCCAAAACTACTGCCGGTCATATCTCAGGGAATATTCCGCCACGGCGGATTTTTACCCTTGAAGCCGCGCTCCATATGGACAGATAAATCTCACCTCTGTGCATTTGCCCGTCAAGACGGTGATGAATTTGTAGTGGTGGCCACGAACCCAAGCAGCGTATCGGACCGGGAAGGCAAGGCATGGGCGAATTTTGATATAAGCGGTTTAATTGTCAACATGCAAAACGGAATATTTAAAATAAGTAATTTACTTACAGGGGAAGTATACCCCGGGATGACGGCGCAGGAATTACTCAATAACGGCCTGGTTGTCGGCCTGAGGCCGAAAGAAGTCCAGTACATAAGTATAAGCCCGGCCCCGGGTAGGGCTGTTAAAGGCGAAGACCTGCGTTTAGCTGCATTTAAGTCTGCCGCGGATGGCTTCGTGAAAAGAACTAATGGGGTTGTTGAGATTTGGGCTTCAAGCACCGATTGGTTCCAGGAAGAATGGGGCAGAGACACTTTTATTTCTCTCCCCGGGCTTTTATTGGCAACCGGAAGATTTGAAGATGCCAGGTCTAATATAAGGAATTTTGCCCGTTTCCTGCGCGATGGTTTAATACCCAACAGGATATGGGATGCCTCAAAGCCCGATACAATTGAATATAATACTGTTGATGGCTCAATGTGGTTTATCCAGGCAGTCAGAAAATACCTTGAATATACAGGCGACTGGAAATTTGTTGAAGAGATGTTCCCGGTAATGCTCGGCATTATGGATAGTTACAGGAGCGGAACCGGCTACTATCGTTATGGTAGATTTAACCGCATTTATATGGATGAAGACGGCCTGATTATCAGCCCGGCTCAGGCAACATGGATGGACGCTGATCCCGCAGGGCAGGATAGGCCGGTGACTCCCAGAAATGGCAAGGCAGTGGAGATAAACGCCCTTTGGTATGCAAACCTTAAATTTGTGCAGCATGTAGGAGATAAACTTGATAGAGCCGCACAAACAGAAAAATACAAAGGCCTGGCGGAGAAGGCAAAAGATGCATTTAACCGGAAATTCTGGAACGAAGTAGAAGGCGCCCTTTACGATGTAATAGAGGGCGACCCGCATAAAGGCGCGATACGGCCAAATATGATTTTTGCCGTAAGCCTTGCGGATGACCTGCTTTCTCCGGAACGCCAGCTAAATATATTTAATTCCGCGACTAAAGATCTGCTTACACCTTATGGATTGCGCACGCTTTCTCCGAGAGACTCGCATTATCAGGGAAGATACCGCACCCAAGATCCGCCGCAAGTAAAGGATTATGCCTATCATCAGGGTACTGTCTGGCCGTGGCTTATAGGCGGATATATAGATATGCTTGCAAGAGTGAGGCGCAATCAATCTGTAAGCGATGTTGATATCCGTAATGAGATAAGAGTTTTACTCACGCCTTTGGTCGAGTTCTTATCAGAAAGCCCATGCAGCTCGATAAATGAAGTTTTTGATGGTGATGCGCCTTATAATCCCGGGGGGACGCGCTCACAGGCCTGGAGCGTCGCAGAAGTGTTACGCGTGCTGGTTGAATATAAGGTGTTTGAGGCGCAAAGCGATTCTCCGGAAGATACTGAATATTTTTCTCAAGGTTTCGGATACAGCAGTAGAGATATTATAAGGGCCAGGCGACACGGAGAAAATATAGCCCTCCAGATAGAAATCCTCCGTAGGCAGGCAAGCAGGGATTTAATAAAAGTATGCGATTGGTTTAAGGCGCACTCAGAAAATCTGCTTTATGATGTATGGTCATTTTTAGTTTATTCGTTTGAATACAATAAGAGCTTAGCCGGCAAGACAGAAAATCCTCAAGCCATGCTTTGGCTTGGAAAAGGCGCCTGCCGCGAGTTTATCTCACTGGTGTATTGCATAATAATGTCGTGTTCGTCTGACAGGGAAAAATACGGCCTCCAGGAACTGGAAGTGGTGGGTTTTAAAGCCAAAGCGCCTTTGGAGTCGCACGTTGTTTTATTGGTAAAGCAGCGCGGTATCTATTGGATGCTGGATAACGGGCATTTAAGCAGGCTGAGCGCACAACATATAGATAGAGCTGAATTAGAGGCGATGAAAATCTTCAGTAACGGCAATGGCTATCCTTATCAGATAGTGCATTTTAATATACATATCCTCCTGGATAAAAAAGGCAATTTCAGTTCAATTAATTACAGGCCATCAGCCGGGGATTCAACCATTTGGCTTTCAAACACCGCTGTCAGCCAAAGAGCAGCAACGGACTTAGCAAATTTTTCCGCCCACTACTTGGTTGGGCCATTGCCTGACGGAATGGGAAGTTATAAACCTGTTAAAGAAATTATTGAAAGAGAACTTCCGGCTGTTTTGTATGCACTCAAGACCATAGTAGAAGTAAGAAGATGGATGGATAACAATGATGCATCAGCCAGGCCGCTGATTATATGGCAAAATATAAGCTTAGGCGAAATGTATCCATATTTCACAAAGAGAATAAATGAAAAATTGGGGGTTATTGAGTTAAAATTAGGGCGGCCTATGTTACAGGGCCAAGCGACGTTAGATGCCCTTAGAAAAGCTAGATATATTTTACTCAAAGAAAAAGTTTCATCAGAGTTTCCAGAAGGAGACAGCACGCTAGATGAAATAGGGGAATTGGCCGAAGCTTTGCATGCGCCTATACTCATGGTAGACCATAGTCACGGTTTATTATCTGCAGCCCAGGTCCATGTTTCTTGTAAAGCAGAGAGAGAAAGAAAGGGTGTAATTGAAATAGAGCTTCAATCGGGACTTGATTTGCAGGGCCGGTCAGGATTACTTACCCAAAGTAGTTTCTTTATATTGTTTAATGCGAATCCGCATCCTCTTAAGTTTGGCTCAACCTCATTTTTTGATGACAATAGGTTATTCTTTGAAACTTATGCCGGCGAAAACATCAACATCGCAGGAAAGCCGCACAGCTTTTGTAATATTTTTAGGAAATTATATGGTGAAGCAGAAGAAGCGGCCAATTTTCTGAAAGGGCATCACATGACCGCGCATGCCTGCTGTGAAGCGGAATTAAAATATAAAGATGAGCCATACATATCTTCCGCGTTTAAGAGATTAAGCAGGATTGTTTTTAGGGTGGCTTTGGTCAAATTCTTGATGGAGCAGAAAGAGATTTCCCTGGACTGGTTTAAAAGAGAATGGGTAGAAAAATTAATCTCACAGCTTGCTAAAAATGAATTGCAGATTATTGTCTATTATCCTATTGCCGACAATAAAACCTGGAACAAGGATAGGGAAAAGGAAATAGAAGCTATCCTTATGCAGTTAGGCTATCCTCTCCGGACGAGGAAATGGGCGCTTTCATCAATCGGCCTCCACGAATTCTATTTTATGGAAGCAAGAGCAATCCAGGCGCAGGCAAACAGGTTCAGGTTGGAATATATCGGCGCTTTAAATAATTTTCATGAATCAGCGATGTCCTGGAATCTTAAAGTGTATCTCTTAGAGGGCAGGAGAATGGCTTTAAAGAAGAAAGGGGAAAGCCTTGAGCCGGTATTCCAGGAACTTGATCAGGTTATCGCACAAATAAGGAAAAAATTACCTTACTTTATGAAATTTCAGATTCCGCAGGAGATTATTTTACAAGTCAGGCGCAGCCTGCCTTTCCTGGAAAGGATAAATAAGCAGGGGATGCGTTCTCCCAATGAGACCGCAGCCAATGTCCTTTTAGCTTCGGCAATCCAGCGCGTGCAAAAAGAAAAAGACAAGCTCCTGACGAGGCGCGTGAATCAGGAAAGAGAAGGCAGTTGGGTAATGATCAGAGATTGTAAGTATCTGGTGCGTGAGCAGGCCTATTTAAGGATGGAAGCCAGCCAGAACATCGTTTTAACATACAGGTATATTGCTTACGATACACTCTGGGAGGCATTCAGGGCGCAAGACCACCAGATAGATTCGGAGCTTGAAGAAATAACCTGGCTTGCGGATTGCGCGAAACTGCTTGAGGCATTGGTAAATCTTGCTGAGGAGAATATTCCCAGAATACAAAAAGATATTGACGGATTACTTGAACAGTTGAGGCGTATCAGAGTTGAAGAGAAAAAACTAGCCAGGATCGTGCTTTCCTATGCAAGAGAACTTTTAGGGTTGGGAAGATTCAAACAGATTAAAGGCCTCTTGAGGCTGACGCAGCAATTCTTCAGCCTGAGGGCTAAGCAGAGCGCGGGAATAATCAAAGGTTTAGAAGAGGCAAGGCTAAAGAGATTAAGGCAGTTTATAGATCAAAGGAACGATTACCTCATGAGTAAGGCCGTCAAGATTTTAAGAGACCTGAAATACGGGTATTATAAGTTGACAAAGATGATCCTTTATAGCGACCTCTTAGACCCGCGGCATGAAATCTATTTTCATGAGCCGGAATTTAATTGTTTGTTTCGTCCCTTAGAAGAAATCGGCAGCATACTTCAGCGGGGCGTTTTGAGTAGTGAAGAGCTTCTTCAGGCAAAAGAAGTTTTTGAGCTTTTGCGCGATAAGATTGTGGCCGCTAAACTCCTGGCTAAGTTTATGCAGGAGTATCGCCTCACTTTTATTAAGTCTCATCTTGAAGTCGCGGAGGGGATAAAGACCCGGGAGGATGCCTTTAACAGAATGTTCCTGGAATATTTAGAGAACTCCAATGCGGTAAGGGGTTCGCCTGACCTTTATTGGGCGATCTTCTATCAGGCGGCATTTATTTCGCCTAGTCATCCTTTATTTGCGGCTCTTTCTGATTATATTACCCGGGCACAGATTAAAAAAGCCGAATACAAATACCTTGAGCAGTTATTACCCGCGAAAGAACACCTGCTTTCCGAGGAAGAAAAAAGAGAATTTGATAAAGCCACCCGCGCTCCCGGAGCCGATGCCGGTTTTCATCTCCTTACCCTGCAGGAGATCTTTGAGGCAGAGATGAGTTTTGAGGAAGGGTCCGACGAGTACAAGGGATTTCATAGGTTAAGGATGCGCCCGCTCCTTGAAATATCCATAATAAAGTACCTGGTTGATTCAGGAAAACTTACCGCTCCGCCGACCAGAAAAGAATTGGCTAATTTAATTCGGAATTTATCCAGGGAACAGGTCCGCGCCATACCTTATCATCCGGTATCAGATAGCCAAACTTGGCGCGAAGAAAGAAAACGGGATGCAGTAAGGGGTATCCTTAAAAAATTAAAATACTCCCCCAGGGAAATCACCCAGATAATCCGTATTATTACAATATGGGAAAAATCTCCTGATAAAGAAAGGGCAGTTAAAAATCTGGCCAGGGCGTTTAAATCTTCCCTGTTAGGCCAGAAGCGAAAATTTAAGGTTGCCGGAAGCGAAGAGCCGCTGGAAGATATATATGAAGACGATTCTCTGTATTTGGCTAATTACATAACTACTTCGTTAAGGCAGGAGTTAATTATGATTTTGAAGGGATTGGAGAGCGTTGAAGATGAGTTAAGAAAATTGTTTTCAGAACCCTCCATAAATTGCAAAACAAGCTTAGGCCGGGAAGAGCTTGTTTCCCGGGCTGTCAAAAATATGCTCAAGCCCGTAGAGGAACTTCCTGTATTTGCTAGTTTATGCATTGAGGATGAGGGGAGTTTGGAAAGCATAGAAAAGGCGTTGACAGGGTTGGTCAGTATTGCCGGTAAATATCCTATGGAGGCTTCTTTGTTCCAGGCGATAAAGCAAAAGTGTTACCATGCTTTAGTTGAATTAAATAACAATATAGTTATTATTCAGCGGAGCAGGGTGGATTCCGAAAAGGTAAAAGTTGAAAAAAAATAGAATAGGAATATAATAGAGGTTAGATAATCAGGCATGCAAATACACAGGCGTTGTGTCCGCTGGCAAATAAATAAAAGAGCGCAAATAGAACTTGCAGGCGCAGTTACAGATTGCGTTATCCTTGATATGGGCTTTAGCGGCGCAAGGATTTCTCTGGAACGAAAGTTAGCCCACGACGCGTTTTTAAAATTAAATATAAATTTATCCGCGGATTTAAATTTTCAAGTAGAGGCATGGGTGGCCTGGCATAAGGTCAGGGAAGGGAGAAATTTTTACGGGATTTACTTCACGAAAATCAGGGATACGGATAAAGAACGGATGTTCAAGTTCATCCGTAATAATTTTCCGCAGCAAGTGAATAAAGAATGGTGGAAAGTTCCCACCGAAGAAGAAGGAGGTGAGAAAATGGATGATAGAAGAATCTTTGAGCGGTTCCATTCCAGTTTTCCTTTGAGGTTTATCGACCTGAAGGGAAACAGGGAGGGTTCAGGAGAGACTATGGATATCAGCGCCAAGGGCATGAGGTTCATGGCTAAGGATGATTTAAGGCTGCGTACTCCGCTGGAGATGTGGCTTAAGCTTCCGGATAAGGGGGAGCCATTTTATACCCGCGGTGAGGTGGCTTGGTCAAAGATGATAGCCCCTAACGAGTTTAATATAGGAGTAAACCTGGAGAGGGCAGACCTTATGGGTATGTCCAGGGTTTTAAGGGCGGCTTAAAATACAACAAAAATCTTGACCCTTTTAGCAACTTATGTTAAATTCTAGTATTACGTCCCTAAGGGGGGAATTATCTTCAAAAGATAATATCAGGGTAGAGTGAATAGGTTAGAGGAGGTAAGATGCGAAGTTTAAAATGGATAACGCTACTTTTGTCTGTGGTATGTATTTTTTGTTCTGCGGGTTGCGCCTCCAAACAGTCAGCTGAAACCGCGGCTACCGTTACTGTCTGGCATTGGATGACTGACAGGGAGCCGGCGTTTCAGGAATTGGCGAAAAGATATGAAGCCAAGGCTGGTATAAAGGTTGATTTCCAGCTTTATGCCCCTTCAGATGCCTATTCTCAGAAGGTCCGTGCGGCAGCGCAGGGCAATACCCTCCCTGATATATTCGGGATATTAGGCGAAAAGAGAGATTTTAGTTCGTTTATCAAGGCCGGGTTTATCCTGGACTTAACGCCTTATATGGAAGAAAACAGCGGTTCCTGGAAGAATAATTTTTTTGCTAAGGCGCTGGCAGTCAATGAATTTGCTGATGGCAATAGCTATGGGGTAAAAGCCGGATTTTACGGCGTACCCATAGATATTATGACCATTCAGATGCTTTATAATAAAAATTTATTTAAAAAATTGGGGCTCAACCCTAACAAGCCGCCGGAAACTTTCCAGGAATTTTTAGATATAGGAAAGAAGCTTAAAGAAGCCAAGATGCAAGGCTTGGTTTCCGGATGGGGCGAGGTATGGATGATCGATTGTCTTGCTAATAATTATGCCTTTAATATTATGGGCGAGAAGAAAGTTATAGCTACTATAAGAGGGGAGGTCCCTTATACCGACCCCGATTGGATTAAAGTATTAAGTCTTTTTAAAGATATGCAGGAATCCGGAGTATTAGCCAACGGTTTAGTCACGATGATAAATAAGACCGCGGAGCAGCTTTTTGCAAACGAAAAAGCGGTATTTGCTTTTAACGGCTCATGGTGTGTTAATGTTTACAAAGGGATGAATCCTACTTTAGAATACGGGGCGATGTTGCCTCCTGCGGCTTCAAGTAACTATCCTATGGCTATATGGGGCGGGGCAGGTTCATCTTTTATGGTGAATGCCCGCTCTGATCGTAAAGAAGAAGCAGTAAAATTTCTGAAATGGCTTACTGACCGCGACCAGCAGGCGTACTTGTCGGAAATCACCAACAATTTACCCGCGAATAAAAACAGCTTAAACAAGATTCCTGATATCCTGGCCCAGTTTGCCAAGGGTATGGAGAGCGCCACCCATCCTAACCTTTGGGGTGTTTCTGAGTATTCTGTGGTTATTGAAACTCTGGATAAAGGTATCCAGTCGATTATTATCGGTGAAAAGACCCCGGAGCAGGTTGCCGCTGAGGCGCAGAAGATGAAAGAGCGGGAAATGGCCAAGAAAAGAAGATGAGGATAAGTATAAGAGATACTCTAGAAAATTATGCGTTTGTTTTACCCGCATTAATTATTTTCTCCATATTTTATATCATTCCTTTTATTAATGTCTTCCTGTATAGTTTCCTGGATTGGGACGGTATAATGCGTATCGATTCCAGCAATATTGTCTGGTTCACCAATTTTACAGAGGCGATGACGGATAAGATCTGGTGGCAGTCCGTCTGGCAGGCAGGATTTATTACGCTTATCGCGCTTACCTTCCAGAACGCCCTGGCATTTTTGCTGGCCTGGGCATGCGACCGGGAAATCCGGATGAAGAATTTTTACCGGGTGATATTCTTTATACCGCCGGTACTTTCCGAAGTAGTAGTAGGTTTAGTCTGGAAGTGGATTTTAGATGGCAACTACGGTATCCTGAACAGCTGGTTGGTATCTTTAGGGTTTCCTAACCTGGTCAAAGACTGGCTTTCTGACCCGAATACCGCGCTTACTACTTTAGCGGTAGTGCATTGCTGGAAAGGTTTTGGATGGGGATTCCTTTTATTCTTAGCCGGCCTGCAGACCATACCGCGAGAACTCTATGAGGCAGCCCGGGTAGATGGAGCAAACGCCTGGCAGTCCTTTAAAAAAATAACCGTGCCGATGATGGTCCCGGTGACGGTGTTGGTGATGATTCTGACTGTTCTGGGTACGATGCAGATATTCGCTCTTATTTATACCATGACCGGAGGGGGCCCCGGGTATCACACGGAAGTGCCGGTCACCCGGATATTCGCTTCCATGCGCGGGTCGTCGCGTTTCGGCTATGCCTGCGCCCAGGGTATTATCTTTGGCGTGATTCTGATGATTGTTTCTTTTATCCAGTACCGTTTCTCTAAAAAAGCAAAGGCCTAAAGATTATGAAATCCGTTTTATACTATAAGACTAAGAAGACGAGCTTAAATATTATAATCCACTTATTTTTGTTGACCGTTGCAGTAACCTGCGTTTTCCCACTGCTCTGGATGATCTCTTCGAGTTTTAAAACACAGGAAACGATATTCAAGGATATGTCCTTAATCCCCCAGTCTTTTCACTTTGAGAATTATTACCAGGCCTGGGTAGAGGGAGGGTTTGCCAAGTATTTTTTAAACAGCGTTTTTTACACCGTAGCCGTAGTTCTAGGCATTATTGTTATTTCTTCGCTGGCGGCATATGCTTTTTCCCGGCTGCAATTTCCGGGAAAGAACTTTATTTTTTACATTTTTATGGCCGCGATGATGATTCCTATCCAGGGAAGTTTTGTTCCTCTTTATGTGTTGTTGAATGCCTTGCATCTAAGGAATACGCGTTTAGGGTATATTCTGGCAATGATTAACGTGGGGCTTTCTACGAGTATTTTTCTTTTGAAGACATTCTTCGATAAGATGCCTAAGGAACTTGAAGATGCCGCCCGCATTGATGGCTGTTCTAAATTAGGTATCTGGTGGAATGTGGCTCTTCCCCTGGCTAAGCCGGTTTTGGCCGTAGTCGTAGTCTACAACGCGCTGAATGTCTGGAATGAATTTATGCTGGCCCTGTTGATTTTTGATTCCCGGCCGCTAATGCCGCTGCAGGTGGGCCTGATGTCTTTTCAAGGCGAGTTTGTCACCAAGTATCCGCTTTTAATGGCCGGGCTTACTACCGCGGCTTTACCTATAATATTTGTTTATCTTCTGATGCAGAAATATATCGTAAAAGGCGTTACCGCGGGAGCAGTTGTAGGATGATACGTTTATTGTTGTTGTTTCTTATGTTTTGTAGTTTACGGCTGGCAGGGGACGGGAGTTTTGTCTTTGCCCAGGATAAGCCTACCTCAGGAGAGTTGATAGTCAAATGCTGGGAGGTGCATGGTAAAAAAGATGCGGAAGCCACCTTCAAGTATACCCAGCAGCTGGTTGATCTATATAAAGATGAAGCGGATAAACAGCAGGCTTCTTTAAAGGCGCTGCCCAAGAACAGGAATGAAATTGAGTCGGTGCAGGCTTTAAACGACGTGGGCACCGCCTATTTTATCCAGGGGGAATCTTACCGCTACCAGGAGAAAAAAGAAGAAGCGATTAATGCCTTTAAGGTGGTGGTGGATAAATATTATTTTGCCCAGGCCTGGGACCCCAGGGGTTGGTTTTGGTCGGTTTCCCGGGCAGCCAGGGAGAGCATTATAAAATTGAATCCTAAAGAACTCCTGCGTTCCGCGTTTTCTTTTGAAGTCCCTGCCGAAAATACCCCAAAAAAACAAGTCAGCCAATTAGCCACAAAAATTGTTTTGTATGAGCCGGGTAAAGAAGATTTTGTGGATTATGAAAAATACGGTGAATTCAAAAATACAGGTACAAAGGATTACCAGTACCTGGTAAAAGATCAGGAGGCGTTGAGCGCTGCGGCAGGCGAGGGAGTCTACCCTAATAGTACTTCGGTAAGATGGGATCCTGAATTCAAGAAAGCCCAGAAAGAAAAAAGGTTAGACGGCAGCCAGTGGGATTTTGTGCAGTCTCCTGATTTAGAAGCCGCGTTTTTAAAATGGGCAACTTCAACCGAACCTCAGGGCGTAAAGTTATTCTATACCGCGCTTATTTTAGAAAAATCAGGCTTAATAAAACAGGCGATCAAATGCTACTACGCGATTGTAGTGCATTTTCCGGCTAGCTACGGCTGGACCTATTGGCATACCCCCTGGTATGTCGGCCAGGCAGCCATTGCCAAGATAAATTTTCTCCTG
>Ga0247841_10012766_pt1 | contig 10881 bp, 10 predicted proteins | sample LaCruzMarch2015__2_FD_192410 | JGI IMG/M metagenome (GOLD analysis project Ga0247841, IMG submission 192410) | Freshwater microbial communities from meromictic Lake La Cruz, Castile-La Mancha, Spain - LaCruzMarch2015_18m | ecosystem: Environmental > Aquatic > Freshwater > Lake | place: Spain...
GGAAAAAAAATCACAGGAATAAAAACGGCGCAACTCCCAGTAAGAAATATTTCAACAGAATACGTTTCTGAAATTAAGAAAACCTGCAAAATCGGGGACCTAGTAAGAGCAAGAACCACAATGGTTAGCCCGCTAGCGATTGATGTTGCCACAAACGAGAAAGGACTCGGAGTAATCAAAGCCTACTGCTCAAATTGCAGAAACGAAATGCAATACTCAAACGAGAAACTAATGTGCATTGAGTGCGGAAGCATTGAAGAGAGAAAATGGTTTGAGGCAGAACAAAAACCACGCGAGTTTAGACCAAGAGAAGAAGGCGGATTTAGAGGCGGACACGGCGGAGGGTTTAGACCAAGAGAAGGCGGAGGACACGGATTTAGGCCAAGAAGAGAAGGGAATTTCGGCGGAGAAAGACGAAGCTTTGGCGGGGATAGGTCAAACCGAAGTTTTGGCGGAGAGAGAAGCTTTGGGTCGGACAGACCAAACAGAAGCTTTGAAGGCGGAAGAGAAAATAGAAGCTTTGGGCACAACACTGGCGAAGGACGCGATAATCGAGGGTTTAGACCAAGAAGAGAAGGAAACTTTGGCGGAAGAAGGTAAGAGAAAAAACCAAAAATTGCGCTAAAAAAGAACGTTTAAAATAGTATGGTAAAGAAACATAAATGAGGGGACTATAAATGAAACTAACCGTAATAACTGATGAAAAAAATACTTTAGAGTTTTACATTGAAGGGGAAAGACACACCCTCCCAAACCTCCTCAAAGAAAAAGTTGTGGCGGCAAACGGAGTAGAGTTCTGCGCTTACAAACTCGACCACCCTCTTGATACAAGATCAAGGTTCATAGTTAAAACTGATGGCAAATCAGCAAAAAAAATTGTTGAAGAAGCAATAAAACAAACAAAAGAAGACCTTGCTGAGTTCAAGAAAGAATTTGACAAGTTGAAGTAAATTTATTTTACTTTTGTTTGAAAAAAAAATCTCACTTCAAACTTCAATCAGAACTTTAATTTATTTTTTCTATTTCTTTCCTTTCTTCTTTGATTTCTTTTCAGGCTTTTTTGAGAGATTAGCTTTCTTTACTGCAGTATCAACGTAACCCTTCAACAATTCCTTATAGTAAGTAGCTTCCCCAGCGGACTTTTTCCCCGCGCCGGAAGTGGAATTTGTAAAAGACTCCGCAAGCTTTGAGAACTCAGAAGGGAAAAAAACTTTACTACCCTTGCTATTAGACATGTTCTCAATAGCCTTAATGTAATAATACGCAAGCGCCTTCTCATCAAGCTTAGAAGCTGCCTCTTGAACCGCATCAATCTCAGCCTTGTGAGCAAGAGCTCTTTCTAACCTTGCAAGCTTTTGCTGAACCGCAGCTTTTTGTTCGTGCATCGCGCTAAGAACAATTTCTGGAATCTCAACATCCTTAATCTCAATTGATTCAACAATAATACCCCAATTCTTTGAAATTTGTTCAAGATTTTCCTTAATCTTCGCGTTAATTATCTCAATGTTAGAAATAATATCACTCAAAAGCATTGACCCTATAACATCACGCAAAGAAGAAACAATGAATAACTGTGAAGCCTTCTCGTAATCCTCAACCTCAATAATTGAATTTACTACACTCTGATTATCCTTCTTCACCTTAAGGTAAACAATTGCATCAATGGTTAGTTCAACCCCATCCTTTGTAACAACATGCTGCTTTGGGACGTCAATAGTAGTAACACGCAAATCAACCTGATCGACGGACTCAATAATGGGCCAAATCCAAGTCCAACCAGGGCCCCCCACATGGTGAACCTTACCAAGCCTATAAACAACCGCACGCTCATAATCCTTCATTTGCAAAATAAAATCATACTTATAAACAATCCACGCAAAAAAAGCTAAAATAAGAATCCAAACCAAGTTAGTTACTACAAAATCCTGATAAACAAAAAGCAAAGCTGCACTAATCACAATTGCCCCAATAAGGATGAAAAAAATTAAATACTTGAAATTATTTGAAGCCACAAAAAACCCTTCTTTTGTCCACTAAAAAATGCTTTACCTTAAACACTTAAAGCACTATTTATATATAAGATTAATCACTTAGGATATTTATATAGCTTCTGTGAAAGGGAAAGTGGTTTTCGGGTGAAGAAAAAGATATTTGTGGTGTGCGTTGACCGAGATAATGACCTGGGTAGAAAAACCAAAATAATGGGCCCTGTGATTGGAAAAGAGAAAAACCTTGAGGCTGCGCAAAAACTAGCTCTTGCGGACCCAAGCGAAAGCGATGCTAACACCATGTTTGCGGCACTAAAAAAACTAGAAGAAGCTAACAAGCACTACAAAAATGTAGAAATAGTGACCATCACAGGAGAGGGAAAAGTTGGACTCGCTGCGGACAAAGAAATAAACAAACAACTGGACAAATTACAAAAAAACTATTTAATTGATGGCTGGATAATGATAACTGATGGGGCGGAAGACTCCCAAGTAACTCCCCTCTTACAATCACGCGCAAAAATAATCTCTACTGAAAAAGTGATAATCAGACAAGCGGAAGCGGTGGAATCAACTTTTTACACAATAAAAGAAGCGCTAAAAGATCCGGGGGTTGCAAGATTGTTTTTAGGAATACCGGGACTAATATTACTAACTTACTTTATACTAGGAACAGCCTCATTCCAAGTAATGGCACTAATCGCAGGAGCCTACTTACTATTAAAGGGATTCGGAATTGAGGACAAAATAGTTGAATTCATCAGAATAATCTCAAGCAGTCTTGCGGAAAAAAGAGTAAGCTTTGTGCTATACGTGGCATCAATACTCTTCATACTCGCGGCGCTATGGGCAATGTACCTACACATGATATCCGCGGAATACATTGATGTCACAATAGATATTGCTTCAGCGCTAAGACTCGCATACCCCCTGTTTGTTCTCGCAGTAGTACTAGTAATAGCGGGAAAAGCGACTGATGCAGGATATGAGAAAAAAACCTACCAGCTTGGAAACTACCTTATCCAAGCAGTTTCAATCATTTGCGTATGGATAATTGTTGACTCTGCCACACTAATCTTCTTGCGACAAGCAGAGCTCCCTCTACTCCCAGCGAGCATAATGCTAAGCTTAGTAATACTAATAGTAACAATGAGAATAGCCAAAGTGTTTGATGTAAGAGGAAAAATAACTAAACTCTTCTTAGGGCTAAATGCGCTTGATGAAAGCGGAAATTATTTAGGGAAAGTAATTGAAGCAAACAAATCAAAACAACTAATAGTAATAAAAGACTCCAAAACAAACAAAAAAATAGAGAAAAAAAGAAGCCAATTCACGATAATACAGGGAAGAATAATAGTAACCGCATAAAATCTAATTAGTGATTCAAATGATTGTGCACACCGTGATGTGGAAACTAAAAGAAAACGCTGAAGGGAACACTAAAGAAGAAAACGCAATCCTAATTAAGAAAAAACTTGAAGCGCTCTACGGGAAAGTCCCACAAATAAAAAAAATAGAAGTAGGAATATCCTACAGAGCGGAGAAAGAAGACCTAGATGTAATACTAATCTCCGAATTTGAAACAAAAAAAGCGCTTGAGGAATACCAAACGCACCCCATTCACCACGAAGCAAACGAGTTCATAAAAAAAGTAAAAGCTGAAAGATACTGCGTTGACTTTGAAAAGTGAAAAAGAAACAATAAAAAATTATTTTCTAAAAATTATTCAAAAATCATTCGGAAGAACGAACACAACGAACACCGTAGATGGTGTCGTGCGTCTTACCGTCGCCGAGGATGTAACCCCCGTCGGAATACAAGCCGTACGCGACGCTAGTACCGCTAGGAACAGTGGTGCTTGACCAATAACCATGACAAGTCGAATCCCAACCCGTTTGAGTAAAAACACTATTCAAATAACTAGAACTAGGATAACTAAGGTCAGGCAAAGTTGCTAACTCAACATATGAAGGCACTCTCCAATCACCTGCAACAGAACCATCAGTCAACCCCCCACTTCCACTCGCAAGAGTACTACAATAACTCAAAGCATTCTCCCAAGTCAAAGTCGCACAATCATCCTTATGATCTTTCTGCCAAACCAAATTAGTATGATTATCAGTAACAGTACCATCACCATTATAAGTATAAGATTTTGCTGTACCATCCTGTTCTTTATCATCCAAAGCACCAGAATCATAACTAGTTGTTTGACCAGAATGCAAACCAAAAACAGCACAACTCGGGCACTGATTAGCCAAATTTGCTTGATTAATAGTAAAAGGAGTACAATCAAACATCACTTTCGCAGGGTACCTCTCAGTTTTTACTAAACCATTAACAGTAACATAAGTAATCACAACATCCTCACTCAAAATCTTACCAGACTCACAAACAACACTCGTCCGAACCTTAAACAACCGCGAACCCCCCTGAACCAACTCCTCACTAAAAGCAACATTAACATCCCCAACACGAACATTACTAACCGTAAGCCACTCACCCGTATTATTCAACAACTTAATCACAAAATTCCCATCAGTAGGAGAAACCAAAGACTCAGTAATACCAATACCCCCGCCCAAATTATCTAGCTTATTACTAGAACTAGAAACATTAACAGCAGAACCGGTCTGACTAACCATCAAACTAACAACAACCAAAGAAATAACAACAACAATAGCTAGGATAACAAGGTATTCTATTGTACCCTGACCGCTTGAATTAGTTTTTTGCATAATTAGAACAACAACAAAACTACTATAAAAAACCCTCTTTCAAAAAAAAAGGTTTTTTAGAAGAATTAGACTAAATATACCCTGCAAGTACCAAATTTTTTATAATTTAGTCTTAGTCAAAATCGGTTTCCCAAAAAGCTTTTTTGGTATAGGCAAAGAAAATTTTTCAGTGTAAACCGCTTTAGTAAGCGCTTTTAGGAATTTTGTTTTTTCTGGAGAATCGACTAACGCAACTTTCACAACCTCAACCAAAGTTGAAACTGGAATTATTTTTACTTTAGCCAAGTCATCCTTATTTACAACAATATCCCCAACGTTACTCTTTGGAACAATTATTACCTTAAATCCAGCCTTAATCGCAGCAGTAACTTTTGAAGAAACTCCCCCCACAGGAAGAACCTCACCCCTAACTGAAAGCGAACCGGTCATCGCAACATCCTGATGAACTGGAATATTTTCTGTTGCTGAAATTACTGCGGTTGCAATTGAAACGCTTGCACTATCTCCCTCAACCCCCTCATAAGTCTGAAGGAACTGAATGTGAATATCTTTTAGGAAATCTTTACCACTTATTTTCTTAAAAATTACTGAAACGTTCTGCACAGCTTCCTTTGCTATTTCCCCTAACTTCCCTGTAGCAATTACTTTACTCTCATTCTTTGAGCTAGGAGGAGTAACTGCAGCCTCGATGGGAATAATGCTCCCCGCACTACCGTCCCCGAAAACCGCAAGACCATTAACTCTACCAATAACTTTACCTGCTGTTAAGTAAACCTCGTAGTCCTTCTTAGTATCAATCATCTTATCCACAATCTGATTCTCAAGAGTTCGAGCAGAAATCTTTGCTTCAAAAACATCCTGTCTAATTACAAACGGGTGAGATTTTTCTTTCGCAATATCCCCCGCGGCACGAACAAGCCCGCCAAGATCACGAAGCTTTAGCGTAAGTTTTCCTTTATGATCAGATCTTCTTCTCGCTTCGAAAATAATTTCTTCAACCGCATCTTTCAAAAAATGAGGAATTTTTGTATCCTTAGTAACTTCCTGAGCAACAAATTGCGCAATCTTAATTCTATTTTCCTCAGTATCATCCATGTCAGAATTCATGTAACACTCATAACCATAACCGCGAATCCTACTCCTAAGCGCCGGGTGAACTTTCTTCAAATCCTCATAATTCCCTGCCGCGACCAAAACAAAATCACAAGGAACAGGGTCGGTCCTTGTCATCGCACCACTTGAGTTTTCAGACTGACCAGTAATTGCGTACTTCTTTTCCTGCATCGCAGTTAAAAGTTCCTGCTGGGACTTGTGAGAAAGCGTAGCAATCTCATCAATAAATAACACACCACCACTAGCTTTGTGAATCATTCCAGGCTCAACCCTCAAATGCGGAGGAGTGCCAAGGCCACCGGAGTTATGAACTAAAATATTTTCAACGAATAAATTACCTGTTTCGGTTGTGACATTGTAAACGTAACCCTTGTGCTGACGCTTGGAGATTTTTGGAGAAAACGTGGAAACGGATTTGTTAAGTTTAAGTGAAGGTTTTGAAGTAATTTTCTTAGACCCCTTAGCAGACAAAGATTTAGTTTTCTTTAGAACCATAACCAATACGTTTTGGAAAACAATTAAATACCTATTTGAGGCAAACCTAAAACCATTTCAAAAGCACAATCTTGTGAAAGGAAACTCTTTGATTGTTTGCTGTTTTAACTTAAAATTGTTTATGTGTTTAAAACGACCAAAATAGGTGTTTTGTTGCCAAAAAAAGTCGGGCTTATAACAATCGGTTAAACTATTGTTTTTCACTTTTAGCACACATCATTTTATTCTTTAAGTTTTTTTGTTTTATTTATCAATTCGTCAAAATCCGATTCAAATAATTTGTCTTGTAATAACCTGTATTTTTCAAACTCGCTTTCAGCAATTTCTTTTGCTTTTTTATTAGTTATTTTCCCTGCCTTTTTTAGTATTTCTCTTTCGTCAAATTCCAAAAATTTATCTAATCTTTTCACCCAATCATCCATAGTCATTGGAATCTGCCTTTTTGCCCTCTCTTCCGCCAAATCAAGATAAGCACTAACTATTCTACCTAACGACTCTAATTCTGACTTTGTTAAATAATTCTTTGCTATTGCCACATCTGTTTTTATGATTTTTCCTTTCGGAGAATTTTTCCATGAAGTTAACCCCATATTTTGAGTATTTGCGTTTGCCCGCTTCATAATCAATTCGGGAGCGGTGTGCTTATGTATTGCATAATGTAACTTATTTTGCACTTTTGCAAAAAAATCTCTTGTTATTTTCGCAGTCTTATCATAATCCAAACTAGTTGAATAAATATCAGTTATTTTTTGATAAAAATTTCTTTCGCTTAAACGAATTTCTCTTATTTCAGCTAACAACTCATCAAAATAATTTTTATTTAAAAAAGAACCATTTTCTAACCTTTTTTTATCTAAAACAAAACCTTTAATCGCAAATTGTTTTAATACTCTTGTCGCCCAAATCCTAAAATCTGTTGCTCGACTAGAATTTACTCTATAACCAACAGAAATAATCGCACCCAAATTATAGAACTCAATATCTCTCTTAACTTCCCTACCCCCCTCAGTTTGAACTGTTAGGAAATTCCTAATAGTTGACTCTTTGTTTAACTCCCCACTCGCATAAATATTTTTTAGGTGTTCGTTAATAGTTGAAACTTCAACATCAAACAATTTAGCAATTAATTTTTGGGTCAACCAAATATTTTCGTCAAAAACCCTTACTTGGATACTTTCGTTAGAATTCTTAGTAAAAATTAAGAAATCTATTGTAGAATTCCTAATAGCCAAATCATTACCCATAACAAAATACACACCTTAAGAATTCTTTATAAACATTCCACGAGTGATTTGCCGACGTAAAAAATGCAGAATTTATCCCACACAAATACCAAAAAAAGGTTTCTTTCATTTAAAAACCCTCAAAAGCATATTTTTGTAAAAGGAAACTCTTTCATTGTTTGTTGTTTTAATTTAAAGGTGTTTGCGTGTTTGAAGTGCCCTAAGTAAGCGCTGAAGGAGGAACGGAATGTTTTTTCTTCGATGGAGTTTTTTTCGTAAAAGAATTTGTTGCTTTCTGAAAGTTCTTTATTTGCGTTTGAAAGCTTTTCTTCAAAATTGTGCAAAACTCTTTTTCTGACATAAATACTCCATGGTTTAGTTATATAACCTAAAAAGTCAATTCCATTAGTTAATGGCAAAAGTTTTACTTGGTTTTTTAGGTTAAGCAATAAATGGTTTTCTAAGAATCCTTTTATTTTCCAAAAACAAGTTAGTAATTCTTTTTTAGATTCCGAAAGTAAAATAAAATCATCAACATACCTAACATAGTGCTTGCACTTTAACTCTCTTTTTACAAATTGGTCGAGTTCATTTAAGTACACATTTGCAAAAAACTGACTTGTGTGATTACCAATAGGTAAACCCTTTCCTTTTTCAACATTAATTAAGGATTTGTGGCTTGGCACTAATTCACTAATGTCTTTAGGGGATTTTTGGTGATAATTAGTTGTTGGATCGTGAAAAATAACTTTGTTGCACACCCATAATAAATCTTCTTTGAATATCTTGTCCCCTAAAATGTCTTGCAGTGCGTTGACTTTAATTAAGGAAAAAAGGGTTCGTTTATCAATACTCATAAAAAAGTTTCTTATGTCTAATTGTAAATAATACGCTCTTTTTCTGCCAGAATTGCTCCCCATTACTTTTCTCATGTTTCTCTGCAAATGCCTGACTGCTTTGTGTGTTCCTTTCCCTTTTCTGCAAGCAAAACTGTTCTCGGAAAAAATCGGTTCGAACACTTTTTCGAGTGCACTAACAATTACATGATGAACAATCCTGTCGCGAAAATCTGCTGCAAAAATCTCTCTCGGCTTTGGGTTCAAAACAGTGAAACAGACAGAACGCCCCGGGTTGTAAGTTTTGTTGTTTAATGCAGAGTAGAGTTCGCGTAGATTAGCTTCAAGATTTTCTTCAAATCTTAACGCGTTCATTGTACCGCGCTTGCTTTTTCTGCAATTAAGGTAGCTGTTGAAAATGTTTTCAAAGCTAAACAAAGCCGGGACTTCTTCTTTTTCTGAACGAACACAACGAGCATAGTTGTTATTAGTCTTATTATTGTTGTTGATGTTGCCATTGTTCGGATTGTAATTGTATGCATTGGTAGGCGACCACGAAAGACTCGTTGTGTGCGAACTATTCATAGCTATCACTCAAACAAACAAGCAATAGCAGTTTTTTTCACCGCGTGGGTTGTTCGCATCAAAAAGAAACTTGCTACACTCTTTTTCCAAAGAAAAAAATTCTGAGCTGTTCTGTCCATGCAAAACTTTTGCTTTGCCCCACTAACTTTGTTAATGAGAATAAAATTTTTTGAAAACACTTTTTCACCAAAACTATTTTTGACTATTAAGCCAAGCTTGAGATTGTTTAGCTAAATCAACTATTAAACCACTTGAGTATTCATAAGAAGAAAACTTTTTGAAAACCCCTACTTCTTTACACAAACGAATAACCATTTTTAATTCTTCAATCAAAGCAACTAATTCAACGAGAGCAAATTTTTTTTCAGGCAAAGAATTTGTCCGCATTATCTGACAAGCGATTTGCCTACTCTTATTCCTCAAATCTGTTCCAAGAACATATTTATCATAACGAGAAAAACCTTTAACTAATTTCTCAAAATAAATGCACAAATCAAAAGCATTTTTATAAACTGGTAAATAATCGTAACGAGCCATTCAACAAACACCCCAAATTTTTTTTCGTGCCCTAACGGGCACTTTTCTTTTTCAACAAACTCCTTTAACAAAAAATAATCAAATCATCAACTTTCTGAACGAACACAACGAGCATAGTAGCTACTAGTCCTAGTAACGTTGAGGATGCCGCCAGTGCTCGGATAGTAAAGGTATGCAATGGTAGGCGACCACGAAAGAGTTGAACTAGTCCAAACCCAATTCCCAAAACAATCCGTGAAACCCTTCGCACACGCATTAGAACCACCATTATCTGAAGCCCCATAATCAAAACTCTGATACGCCTCAGCAACAGTAGCCAACCTCCAATCACTATAACCCCCAGCAGCAAAATTCTCACAATAATAAATAGCCTCATTCCAATCCATTGTTCCAGCAGAATGCCCATCCCACCACATCAAATCATTCCAAGTATCCCTAACATACTTATTCCCATCAGCAAACGTACCTGCAACAAATCTTCCTTCAGTATCAAACATAGCCCTATCAGAATCCAAACTAGCATCCTGATTAGGAGGAACATTCACATCACTACAACTAGTCGCCTCAATCCAAGTACTACCATTCCAAGCCGAACACTTCGTCAAACCTGAATGCACACCCCAATAACCCGTAACACCAAAAATAGTCTCCCGCCAAATATTCTGTGGCAACAAATTAGGCTCAATAGTACTAGCATTAGAAACACAAGAATTCGCCAAAAAAGTTGCGTTGATAACAAAATCACTACAATTAAACATCACTTTTGCTGGGTATGTTTCAGTTTTAGTCAAACCATACCTAGTAACATAAGTAACAACCAAATCCTTAGAAACAACTTTTCCTTCCTCACAACTCTCACCCAAATTCACTCTAAAAAACTTATCACTACCCTGAGCCAAATCCTCAGAAAAATAAACCTCCTCACCGCCAACACTAACCTTAGAAACAGTAACAACATCACCCGAATTATTCAACAAACGAACAACAAAATTACCATCCCTATCAACCAAAGACTCAGTAACTCCCATTGATTGAACAGACACAGCTAATTTGTTTCCACCAACACTAGATTGCTCAACAGAACCAGATTGTGTCAAAACAAAACCAACAACAACCAAAGACAAAACAATAACAATACCAATAATCAACAAATACTCAATAGTACCCTGCGCCCTCAAACCCACAAAAAAACACCAAATAATAAACAATAAAACTACTATAAAAAACCTCACTTTTTCAAGGTTCTGTAGAAATCCTATTGGATTTCTAGTCTGAGCCAAATTTTTATTGTTCGTCCGATTCTTTCTATGTTGTATGCGAGCGCTTTGATTGTGACTGTTTTTTGTTGATTGCTCGCTTTGCGAGC
>Ga0247841_10012767_pt1 | contig 10880 bp, 11 predicted proteins | sample LaCruzMarch2015__2_FD_192410 | JGI IMG/M metagenome (GOLD analysis project Ga0247841, IMG submission 192410) | Freshwater microbial communities from meromictic Lake La Cruz, Castile-La Mancha, Spain - LaCruzMarch2015_18m | ecosystem: Environmental > Aquatic > Freshwater > Lake | place: Spain...
CAATCGGACAAGGGTTCATGGCGGTCGCCAGAAGGAAATCAGCCGGAAACGTGATCTGGCTTTTGGCACGCGAGATCGTGATACAGCCATCCTCAAGCGGGCCACGCAATGTTTCCAACGCATCACGGCGGAATTCCGGAAGTTCATCGAGAAAAAGAACACCGCCATGCGAAAGAGACATTTCTCCGGGCCTTGGAGAGGTTCCCCCTCCCGTCAAGGCAATGGCGGAAGCTGTGTAATGGGGCGAGCGAAAAGGTCTTTCAGAAACGAGTCCGTTTCCATGAGATATCAACCCTGCCGCACTATGGATCTTGGTGATCTCCAGCGCTTCTTCGAAGTCTAAGGGTGGAAGGATGCTCGGGATGCGCTTGGCAAGCATGGTTTTTCCGCTTCCAGGTGGCCCGATAAAGAGGATCTTATGATTTCCAGCAGCCACAATTTCCAGGGCCCGTTTAGCAACCTGCTGGCCACGGACTTCGGAAAAATCAGGCAAGCCCTGGGAGAGGGCCTTGCTTTTATAAGGAGTGTTCCGGAGGGGGTCGATAGTTTTCTCTCCGAGCAAGAATTCCACCGTTTCTTTCAGGCTTTTTACGGGATAGATTGCGGTATCTTTAGCAAGCGCTGCCTCGGTGCCATTTTCAGCCGGAAGAACAAATGAAAGATCCTTAAGACCCGTGGTAATGGAAATAACACCTCGCAAAGGTCGCAAGGTCCCGTCGAGGGCTAATTCGCCGATAAAAATATGGCCAGCAAGTTTTTCAGAAGGGATGATGCCATGACAGGCCAGAATGCCCAAGGCGATAGGGAAGTCGAATGCCGCGCCTTCTTTCTTGATGTCCGCGGGAGCGAGACTGATCGTAATCTTATCAGGCGGAATATGAAAGTCGCTGTTCTTGAGCGCGGTACGGACTCTTTCCCGGGCTTCTTTGATGCTTGTATCCGGAAGGCCCACCAGGATCAGCTGGGGGAGTCCATTGGTAATATCGACTTCAATATCTACGGGAAAGGCGTGGATGCCCACGGCAAAGGCGCTTTTGATGCGTATCATGAGATGCAGACTCCTTTTTGTTCCAAGCACCGTTCTCCATTTAATTTTATGGGGTAACGGTACAGTACTGGTTATCATTTAAAAATTAAACTGAAAACCAGTACAAGAAACAAACTTGCTTTTTAAATAGGCTAAACTTATAATGACTCACTCATGTGGGGCAATAAAGAATGAGAAATATCATATAATCATATTATTTATGATAATATCCCATAAATAAGAAAGGTGTCAACTCTTTTTCCGTCTTTCCCAAAGAATCTATGATCGCGATTCCAATTCCCCCATTTCATAGTGAAAAAGCTTTTGTGGCTGTTTTTTTAAGCTGGTTTGTGGCCCAGGCCCTCAAGGTGATCCTAGGCGGGGCGAGCAAAAAGAAATTCGATGTTCGCTGGCTTTTTGACACAGGAGGGATGCCGAGCGCGCACTCCGCGACTGTGGCAAGCCTCGCGACAGTGGTGGGACTTTATTATGGCTTTAAGAGCATCCCGTTCCTGATAGGGTTGATTTTGTGTCTTATCACGATGTTTGATGCCGCGGGAGTTCGCCGGCATCTCGGGTGGCAAGGGAAGATTTTGAATGAAATCGTGGACGAATTTTATTCAAAAGGCGCCGTTCCTGAAAAACGTCTCAAAGAGCTTCTTGGTCATACGCCGGTTGAAGTGATCGCGGGAGCTTTCTTGGGGATCGGGATCGCCCTTCTTTTTTGCAAGTGAAAGGACAATAGTGAAAAAAAATAGCTTCTTGATTGTTTTAGCGATCGTGGTGTTCTTCATGCCGGCCATGGTTTTTGCAACCGAAACCGATACCAAGGACGCGACAGACAAAACGCTCATTACATTGGAAACCCCTCAAAATTCATCAGATAATTCCGTCGCAAGTGAACCCAAAACCGCTCCGATCGCCACTGTTCTCGGCATCGAAAAGACGGAAGGCGCGGCTGCTACCGTAAAAGCCGAAACGGTTCCAGCAGAAATCCCCGCCTCGAAAGTTTCTTCCGTAGTTCTTCCCGGGAAAAAATCTGTTGAGAACCAGATAAAAACAGAGACTTCTTCATTGGATCCGGCAGAACTTGAGCGGCGTTGGAAGGCCTTGTTTTCCAAGGAAATAACCGCGGACAGTATTGCCTATACAGTGAAACCTGGCGACAGTCTCTATGTGCTCGCACGGAAGAATCATACGACCGTGGATTTCATTAAAAAAATCAACGGTCTCAAAAGCGATAACATTTACCCCAAGATGAAGCTTAAGATCCACACAACACCTTTTTCAATCCGGATCGATAAATCCAAGAATGTGCTGGCCCTTTATTCGAATGACGAGGTGGTGAAAAAATATTCTGTTGCGACCGGCAAAAAGAACTGTACGCCGGTGGGCGAGTTCAAGATTGCGGACAAGCTTGTGAATCCGACCTGGTTCAAGACCGGCGCCATTCTTCCTCCGGGAAGCCCGGAAAATGCCCTTGGAACGCGCTGGATGGGATTTGACAAGCCTGCCTATGGCATCCATGGCACGATCGAGCCTAAAAGCATTGGTACCCAGGCCTCCGAAGGGTGTATCCGTATGCTGAACGAAGAAGTCGAGGAACTTTATAGTATTGTGCCGGTCGGTACGAAGGTCATCATTCAGGATTAACACGGAAGCATCCATGCCTATGTCTAAAAAAACAAAGAAGAAAAAAGTAAACAGTAAAGAAACGGTTGAGCCGACCGCAGACAAAGACAAGATCAAGCTCGGTACGCGGGATATCTTTGATGCCTGCCTTTCTTTCGAGCGGCCCGTGGTGGAGATGGAAAGGAAGATCAATGAGCTTCGCAAGATCAATCACGATGGCATTGATCTTTCCGGCGAGATTCAAAGCGCTGAAAAAAAACTCGAAAAAGCCATCCAGGATGTTTTCGATCATCTAACACCTTGGCAGCGCGTGCAAGTTGCGCGCCATCCTCTGCGTCCTTATACGCTCGATTACGTGAACTATTTGACCACGGATTTTCTTGAGATCCACGGAGACCGGCGTTTTAGCGATGACCGCGCCATTGTGACAGGGATCTCGAAATGGGGGGGCAAGGAACCGGTCTGTATCATTGGCCATCAAAAGGGACGTGACACCAAAGAAAACCTGATGCGCAGCTTTGGAAGTGCCCACCCAGAAGGCTATCGTAAGGCGATGCGCGTTATGGTGCTTGCGGAAAAACACAATCTTCCGATCTTGTGCTTTATCGACACTCCCGGTGCTTATCCAGGTATTGGCGCCGAAGAGCGTGGCCAGGCCGAGGCTATTGCCTATAACCTCAGAGCGATGGGGGAGCTCAAGGTTCCTATCATCTGCATCGTAATCGGCGAGGGCGGCAGTGGCGGTGCTTTGGGGATCGGGGTTGGAGACAGGATCTTTGTGATGGAGAACGCTTATTATTCCGTTATTTCTCCGGAAGGTTGTGCCGCGATTCTATGGAAAGAACCGACACGGGCGCCGGACGCTGCAACCGCTTTGAAATTGACCGGCCCGGACCTTCTCGAGTTGGGTGTGATCGACGGAGTCATCCCGGAACCACTTGGCGGCGCTCATCGTGATTTTAACGCTGCAGCCGAAAATCTCCGCAAGATTGTCAACGAAACATTAGAAGAGCTGAAGAAAATTCCGCGAAAAGATTTACCGGAATTGCGGTATCAGAAATTTCGTAAAATGGGCGTTTTTACCGAAAAGTAGTCCCAATACTTACCAATTTCAACTTCGTTGAAATTGGGGCAATCCTTGCCAACCATTTAGGAAGTGAAAGCAAAGACAAGGATAGATTCTAACCGAAGGTTCTCCCTCCACGCCGTCCCGCTCAAGCCATTCTTTGAAACTGTTTTTTCAGGCTTATCAGTCGCTCCAGGATCTCTTTTTCCGGGACCAATTCCTTTAAGGTATCTTCCGGAATATCCAGTAAAGCGACTTCCTTAACGCGGTCAATGTGTTCGGGAAAGCGGTGCGCGAGCTCATAGGTTGAAATACCCTGCCGGAATTTTAAATCGAACAATTTCTCATAAAGCGTCATCTTTTTCCCCTCCGGATCTTTTCAGCGGTACAAGTTCTTTTGCTGAATTATCGGCCTGATTTTCTTTAATCTTAAAAATAGATAGGTAATCAGTCCTGTCCAAATCATCCGTTTAAGTGGAAAAAACAATGATTTGGACGTCTTTTCCGAATATTTTCTAAAAAAAAATTACCATAGACTATCTATATATAGCATCTTTATGCTCTAGCAGCCACTATTAGTTGTGGACCATTAAAATTCTTTTATTTTTAGGGTTGACATAATCTAGGAAAGTTATAGATTGTAAAATATAAAATGTAATTTACATTTTATAAACTATGAGATTAATCATGATGATACTCATGACAGGGTTTTTAGCGGGATGCGCAACAGAGTCACGCTCTTCTCTAATTTCCGGAGACCATGAAGCCGTGCTCTCGCAAGCTGAAAAATTCTACAACAATCATGAATATTATAGTGCCCATCGCGCTGTTCAACAGGTTCTCGACGAAGAACCTCAAAATCCCCGGGCGGCAAAGCTTATGGCAGATATTCTTGATAAAGAAATTGAGCGCCAAAAGGAACATCTTTTACCGCAGGCCATCGAAGAAATGAACGCGGATGACAAACAGGATCAGATCAGGACCTGGCTTGAAAGGAGTCGCGCCCTTTTTGAAGCGAAGCAGTACGATCTGGCGCTTTTTGCCGCGGAAAAGGTTTTTCTTTATGACGCGAATAACAATGCCGCTTCGGAATTGATCGATCAGATCAGATCAAAGGCGCTTAAGGAAGGCAAGGCTGACACGCTCTTCATCCATAAGATGTATAAAAATGAGATCGCAGACCGTTTGGAACAATATCGCACCAAGGCGGAGGATCTCATGGCCCAGGGGCAATTGGGGCAAGCACAATTCACGGCTGAGAAGATCCTTATGTTGGAGCCCGAGGATCCCAAAGCCTTATCCATCCTTCAGAAAATCCTCTCACGCAAGGACGGGACAAGGAGCGAATCACTATGAAACGTGAAAAACTCTACAAAATCGGGGAAGTGATGCAATACACAGGCCTTTCCAGGCAGACACTTCATAATTATACGGTTGCGGGGCTTATCCATGAGGCTCGACGGACTATTTCGGGGCACCGGCTTTATGATGAATCAGCGTTTGATCGTTTGGAGCAGATCAAGATTTTACAAGCGAAAAATTATACATTGAGCCAAATCAAAAAGATCCTCGAACAGCAGGAGAGCCCGAAATGAACGGTTCTTCGGCCCAACGAGATAAAAAGGAGACCCCCCATGCACGAAGATGAAATCAAGATGTGGAAGAAGTTCAAAAGGACCAAAAGTCTTTCTTTGCGCGAAGATATTGTTAAAAAATATCTTTACCTGGTGAAATATGTGGCGGGCCGCGTGGCGATCGGGTTGCCCCCCAATGTCGAGTTTAACGACCTTGTCAGCTACGGCATCCTCGGACTTTTTGATGCCATCAATAAATACGATGTTTCCCAGGGGAACAAATTTGAAACCTACGCTGTTTCCCGCATCCGTGGTTCGATCATGGATGAACTTCGAAAGCTCGATTGGGCGCCGAGGCTTCTGCGCAAGCGTGCCCGGGAAATTGATCGCAAATGCAAAGAACTGGAAGAGAAGAACGGTCGTCTGGCCACGGATGATGAAGTAGCCAAGGCCATGAAGATCTCAACGGATGATCTGAACTCGATCTATAGCGACCTTAATTCCACGACATTTCTGTCGCTCGATGAGGTGTGGCAGAACGATGATGGCAATAAACCCATCTCGCGTCTTCAGACCATCGAAGATTCCCTCATCACGGACCAGTTCAGCTATGTCCATCAGAACGAGGTTAAGGAACTATTGGCCGAGGCGATTGACCAGCTTCCAGAAAAAGAGAAGCTTGTGATCGTGCTTTATTACTATGAAAACCTTACACTTCGCGAGATCGGCGAGATCCTGGATGTTTCCGAATCCCGGGTTTGCCAGATCCATACCAAGGTTGTGACCCGGTTACGCGGACATCTGATGCGTCGCGCTGGGCATTTGACTCTGGAAGCCTAAGGAAGAGCAAGAAGCAATCAGGAAAAATTTTTAGCATTTGCTATAAAAACATCAAGTTTTGTCACGCTGCGTCGATATAGAGAAAGCCACAGCGAAGGAAGCCGTGTAGCTGTTTTGTCCCAAGGCGGCCGCGAGTGGCTTAAAGGCAGGAAGAATGCAAAGCGTGGCAGAAAAAAGACCCAAATTCAGGATTCAAGCTCCGAGCGAAAAAACAAACACCCAGAAAGATCGCGAGGAGGTCCGGAAATATCTTCGCCTAATCCCCACCGAAGCGGAACCCAATCTGGGGCGTGTCCGCGAAATTAAGGAAGAAATTAAAAAAGGCACCTACCTGACACGCGAAATAATCGAAGAAGCTGCCCTGCAGCTCGCGTTAAGGCTTTTGAGAAAAGAAAAGGATTAATTTTTAGCTGTCGAAGCGGATCGTCGCTCGAGACCCGTAAGTCCGATCCACTTTTTGATCGCCGGAAGTTCCATGAATTTCTTCCACACGACCTCGCCGTTCAAGTAATTCTCCAGCATAAGTAGTGTAATTCCCTGATCGATACCGAGATATTCACTGGCCCACCACTGTTTGTCGAGATTGAAAGCGTCCTTAAATCCAAAATTTCCATAAAGTTCTTTTTGATAATTGTCATAGAAAAAACGTATGGCTTTGATGGAAAATTCCGGCGTAAAAACAATAGAGGAAAGTGTCGCATAAGGGGCGATCGTACCATCCTGAAGCCCGCCGCCCGGTTTTCCGCCATAAGCTTTATAACCCCCTGGGCCGACGGAAGCGGAAAGACCCCATGAAGATTCGGAATACCCTTTGCACTGACTGGAAAAACTCATGGAATATTCCCGGTTTGCCAGGGTTGCTTCGCGCGAATTCTCAAAAAAATTAATACCCTGGTCGTCCAGCTTTCGGAAATCAATATAAGCGTGGGAAAATTGATAGGTGAAAAGAGAACCGGTCGAAGCATAAATGACCCGGTGGTTATTATAATTACCCTCTGGCCGCAGCCAGCGCTCCCAGGTTTTCGGTGGTACCGGAGAGGTGGAGGAGCCCACTGCGAGCGCCACAAGGATCATGAGCTCATTATAAGAATCCCAGTAGTAAGGAAGGAATTTTGATTCAGGTGTCCACCCCATACAGATAAAATCCGAATTATTCATCATCCATTTCCAGCGAACACGACCGTAAATCTCACGGGCAAGCTTTTCAACCTCCGTGCCAGGATAATAACGGGCCGCCAAAAGAGCACCTGCTACGGCCAAAGCGGTGTCGATCGAGGAGGCTTCCGAGCCCCAGACCCGGTTTCCCGTTCTAACATCAAGGAAATGATAAAAAAACCCTTGTTTGTGCGCAGCTTTATGGCGAAGCGTTTGGAGGGTCGTAAGGATTCGTGCATAGGCATAATCCTGAGCGATCCATCCGCGAGAGCCTCCGATCGCGTAAGCCGCGATAGCGAATCCGGTAGCTGCCACAGAAGAGGGGGATCCTGTACGGGAAGAATCTTTGGTCAGTCCCGTTATTTTATCTGAAAAGCGTGTGAAATATTGGAATGTGTCTTTTTCGATCTTGTTTAAAAGCACCCGGTCTTCGGGAGATGGTTCAAAAGCCGGGAGCGGGGAAGGAGAAAAGGAAAATACGATGAAAAGAACGGACAAAAAACAAATAAGACGTTTAAGCATCAGCGCTGGTTTGAACGGTGGAAAGTTTTTCTTTGATCTTCGCGACAGCCTGCGGCGCGTCTTTTTCCAGGGTCAAGGTCTTAAGATCCGAGAGCAAATGGTCTGTTTTCTTCATCGCTTCATTAAACTCTTGTGCGACAGGATGGCCCTCGTCCAGTTTTCTCAAGGTCACACGTGATCGATAATTACCCTTTTCAATTTCATGGAAGGCTTTGCTGAATCTAAAAAAAGGTCCCGCGACCTTGTGTGAAATAAAGATTGTACCCCAGCCAAGGAAGAAAAGGAGCAACGAGAACTTCCAGAGAAGTGACCGGTTTGTTTCGTTAAGAATTCCTTTGAATACTTCGCGCTGACGCTGGCTGAGCTTCTCCGTTTGCATGAAAAAGGACAAAGAAGAGAAATTCTGAGAAGCGACAGGGTGACGGGCCTGCTCATATTCGACCATCCGCGAAGCGGTTACAAGGTCGTTCAGTGTTTGTTCATTGGAAAATGTTTCGAGAACTTTGCTCCAGATCCCAAAATAAACGCCGGCGAGCGCCACAAGATTGATCAGAAAAAGAGGAACGATCACCGCGATCATGAAACGGATCTGGAGAGGTTTGTTGATAAAAAAATGCTTCCGACGATTTTGCACCATAGATTTTTCCCTCGGCGTTAATACTATTGAAAAGGAAATCATCTGTCAAAACGTTATTCCTTGTATATAATACGCAAAAAACTGGGGAATGGGTAACGCTGAACAGCAAATGAGCATTTTCCGCGGACCGTTCCCCGAGGAGTGAAAAAATGTGCGGCATTATCGGCTATGTTGGTTATCAAAATACAGTGCCGGTCCTGATCAAAGGACTTGAGCGGCTCGAATACCGAGGATACGACTCAGCGGGGATCGCCTGCGTAGACCATCAAAAAGGCAGCCTGTCCGTTATCAAGGAAAAAGGCAAGCTGGGTGTTCTTAAAGAAAAACTCGGGGATTTTAACATCGAAGCCCATATCGGGATCGGCCATACCCGCTGGGCAACGCATGGCGAACCTTCCCGCGCGAACGCCCACCCTCATGTGGATACTGGGGGGAAGATCGCTTTGGTCCATAATGGGATCATCGAAAACTATGCCGTGATCAAAAACAAACTTCAGAAAAGAAAAGCGCGTTTTTTATCCCAGACCGATACCGAAGTAGGCGTCAATCTCATTGGCTCCTATTACCGAAAATCGCACAAACTTTTTGATGCTGTTAAGCGGGCCGTCGGGGAACTGCATGGGTTCTTTGCTTTCGTTCTTTTTACTAAAGATGATCCAGATACGCTGATCGCGTATAAAAGATCCAATCCTCTTGTGATCGGGCTGGGCCAGGGAGAAAATTTCATTGCAAGCGATGTGACGGCCCTTCTTCCTTACACACGACAGGTCATCTACCTTGAGGATGAAGACTTGGCCGTGATCACCGCCCAAAAAATTTCCATTTATTCCCTGAAGACCAGATCCTGGGTCAAGCGTCAGCCGACAGCCGTCCACTGGGACGTATCGCAGGCCCAAAAGCAGGGATTTCCGCATTTCATGCTCAAAGAGATGTATGAACAGCCCGAGGTTCTAAAGAACATTCTCACCAAGCGTATCCAGAAAAACAGCGAAATCTTTTTTGACACCTTGGATAAAAAATTCCAGAAACGTCTCCGAAAGATCAAGCGAATTTCTATGATCAGTTGCGGTACGGCCTACCACGCCGGTTTGGTTGGGAGTATTGCTGTCGAACGATACTCCCGGCTTCCTTGCGACACCCAGGTTTCAAGTGAATTCCGCTATGGAAATCCGATCCTTGGTCCTAAAGATCTTGTAGTGTTGATCACGCAGTCCGGCGAAACTGCGGACACGTTAGCGGCTTTGCGTGAAGCAAAAACTAAAGGAGCAGCAACGCTGGCTATTGTAAACGTAGTCGGCAGCACGATCGCGCGCGAAGCGGATGCAGTCATTTATACGCATGCCGGCCCTGAGATCGGCGTGGCTTCGACCAAGGCCTACACCGCTCAACTCGCGACGCTTCTTTTGCTGGGTTTTTATATGGCCAAGATCCGCAAAACGATTTCTGCGGCGGATCTTAAGACCCTACTCCGGGAATTTAAAAAAATACCCGAACGTTGCACAAAAGTTTTGAGAGAGATCAAAAAATTCGAGTATTGTGCCCAGAAACATTACACCCGTCGCAATTTTCTTTATCTTGGCCGAGGATGTAATTATCCGACGGCGCTTGAAGGAGCTTTGAAGCTCAAGGAAATTTCATATGCGCATGCCCATGGTTATGCGGCAGGAGAGATGAAACATGGGCCGATCGCGCTGATCGACCACGAGCAACCCGTGATCTGCATTGCGCCGGATTCTTTGACCTATGACAAAATGATCTCCAATATTCAGGAGATTCGTGCCCGGGACGGCATTGTCATCGCGATCGGGACCGAAGGCCGCAAAGACCTTGAAAAAATGTCCGATGACTTCTTCGCGATTCCCAAAGTTCCCGAGATTCTTTCGCCGCTCCTTACCGTTATTCCGCTCCAGTTCTTCGCCTACAAGATCGCCGTGCTTAATGGCAGGGATGTTGATCAACCGAGAAATCTTGCAAAGTCAGTAACCGTCGAATGATAGCTCGATCCCGGAGGTCGAAGGGGGCCTTGCCAAAACAGAAATTATCAGGTAGGCTTCTTCAGCCCTAGAAAAAGGCAGAATATTTTTTATTAAAGCTTGACAGGGTTGTGACCGTTCATATAATACTCGGCACCTCAAAGGGAACGGGGTAATCGAGTCTTATCAGGTTTACTTCTTTTAAATTTCGCAGTTCCTTTCTTGACGCTTTCTCTTCAAGGGAATTTTTGTCTCGAGGGGTCGTTCTTTCTCATTTTTGTGTGCGGAGCCGGATCGTAAGTTTTGCAACTGTCCTGTCGGAAGACAGGACTTGGATCAAATACTCTTTTCGGAGAGTTTGATCCTGGCTCAGAACGAACGCTGGCGGCGTGGATTAGGCATGCAAGTCGAACGGAACTTCTAGCTTTTTCGGAAGTTTAGTGGCGAAAGGGTG
>Ga0247841_10012768_pt1 | contig 10880 bp, 6 predicted proteins | sample LaCruzMarch2015__2_FD_192410 | JGI IMG/M metagenome (GOLD analysis project Ga0247841, IMG submission 192410) | Freshwater microbial communities from meromictic Lake La Cruz, Castile-La Mancha, Spain - LaCruzMarch2015_18m | ecosystem: Environmental > Aquatic > Freshwater > Lake | place: Spain...
ACAAATTGCCTCTACAATCCGCCCTGCGGTTTTACCGTCCCAGAGCGGCGGTGTATGGCCTTTGCGGTCAAAGTTCATAAATTTTTTGAAAGCAACCCGGATTTTTTCCGGATCAGGGCCGGTCAGTTCGGACACGCCGCCGTGCTCAACCAATGTCACGGGCCGTTCCGTACTCTCACGCATGGTGATACAAGGCGTCCCCAAAACACAGCTCTCTTCCTGAAGTCCACCGCTGTCGGTCAGCATCAGTCTGGCTGTCATATTAAGTTTCAGCATTTCGTGATAGCCAATCGGGTTGATCAGGATAATGTTTTCACTTCTCGCAATTTCATCCCACAATCCAAAGGTTTGCAGGTTTTTCTTTGTGCGCGGATGAACACTCCAGATCAGCGGAAGCTCCGCAGAAATTTCATCAACCAGCAGGCGGACCAGCGGTTCCAGAACCTCTTTGCTATCAACATTTGAAGGACGGTGCATGGTCAAAACAGCGAAGGTGTTTGGGCCCAGTTGATAGTTGTCAGTTGATGGTTGACGGGGAGTGATTAGATTAGAGGAAATAATTTCGTTGAGGTCGAGAGACTCGGCTTTGCCGCGGTTAGCCTCCAGCGTATCGATCATGATGTTGCCGACAAATTTGATCTGTCCCTCGCTATGCCCTTCCCTCACCAAGTTGTCGTTGGCAAACCGGTCGGGCGTCAACAGCAGATCCGAAATACTGTCGGTGACCATCCGGTTGATCTCTTCCGGCATCTTTTCATCGAAGGAGCGCAACCCGGCTTCGATATGGGCAACCTTGACGTGACATTTCTTCGCAGTAATCGAACAGGCCGCCGTGGCGTTAACATCCCCGACAACAACAACCCAGTCGGGCCTGTGTGCCAGCAGTACTTTTTCAAACTCGATCATGGTGCGACCGACCTGTTCGGCGTGCGAACCGGAGCCGATCCCAAGATCTACATCCGGGTGAGGAATATTAAGCGACTCAAAAAATGATTCTGACATCGCCTTGTCGTAATGCTGACCGGTGTGAACCAAAAAGTGGGCGATTTCCGGGGCTGACGGTTGGCAGTTTGCAGTTTGCGGTTTTCTGTTATGCGCTTCGATGGCGTGAACAAACGGCGCGATCTTCATAAAATTTGGTCGGGCACCGACAACAGACATGATTTTAATGGTTTTCATAATAAGACCACCTAAACGCCCCGAAATTCAGGGACTCGTTAAAACGCGGCATGGCCGCTGGTTGAAATTGTTCAAGTCGTTAAATCCGGGAAAGGAAGTCCTGATAGGCGCGGGCGAGGCCGTCTTTAAGGGTGACTTGCGATGTCCAGCCAGATCAGAGTTGTCAGTTGTCGGTTGGCGGTTGTTGAGGTTTATTTAAGGCGAGTCAGAAAATCTTGGTATGCGAGCGCAATCCCTTTGGGTAAGTCTATGCGGGGATCCCATCCCAAGGAACGGAGGCGCGAGGAGTCCATCAGCTTCCGCGGCGTCCCGTCCGGCTTGCTCGAATCCCACGCCAACTCACCTTTGAAGCCAACCACTTCTTTGACCGTTTCGGCCAGCTCTCTAATGGCGACTTCTTTTCCTGAACCAACGTTGATATGCGATTGCACAGTTCCTGAGGCATCGGTGAATGCCATGTCTTTATAATTCGCCTTCTCGACCAGAAAAACGCAGGCCTCGGCCAAGTCGTCGGAGTAGAGGAATTCGCGCAGAGGCGTTCCGGTTCCCCAAAGAGAGAGGGTGACGCTACGCGTCTCAGAGGCCAGAGGACGGATGTCGGAGGACAGGGGTCGGGAATCAGGGGTCAGTGTGATGCCGGATTTGGAGAGCCAGTCCATTAGTTGAGGGTTGCTTGGTTGTTGGGTTGTTGAGGAAACGCCCCCTGACAACTCGCGCCGGTAAACCTGTCGCAACTCGTCAAAATTGCTGTCTTGCAGCAATTTTGCGAGGTGCATCTTGCGGATCATGGCTGGCAGAACATGTGAGTTTTCCGGATGATAGTTATCGCCGGGGCCGTACATATTGGTCGGCATGGCAGAAATAAAGTTGGTGCCGTACTGCCGGTTATAAGCGTCGCACAGCCGGATCCCCGCGATTTTGGCAATCGCATACGGTTCATTGGTCGGCTCAAGAGGTCCGGTCAGCAGCGATTCTTCTTTGATCGGTTGCGACGCAAGTTTCGGATAGATACAACTGGATCCAAGGAACAGCAGTTTTTTGACACCGTGTTTATAGGCCGCGTGAATGACATTCAGCTCGATCATGAGATTTTCATAGATGAACTGTCCGCGATAAGTATTGTTGGCCTGAATACCGCCGACTTTCGCCGCCACCAGCACGACGTATTCTGGTTTTTCTTTTGCGAAAAAAGATTCTACGGACGCCTGATTCATCAAATCCAACTCGTCAATCGAACGCCCCAGCAAATTGGTGTAGCCGTGGCGCTGGAACGCCCGCCAGATTCCGCCACCTACTAACCCTAAATGACCTGCTATATAAATTTTTGAATCTTTATTCATGGAAACTCTCTTAAACCGCGAATGAACGCGAATACACGCAAATTAAATGACATCAGAGGCGCGAAGACATGAAGGCTTCACCACTGAAAACACGGAAAGAACAGGCAGAACAATTATGGTCAGAATGATTAAACAGCCAGATTTCACAACCACTCACTTCGTTCGTTAGAGAGAACACCCGAGCATTATAGAGAACAGCCGATCAACGGGAAACGGATGCGGCAGAAGGCCGCTGTTCCGCAGCGCGGAACAGTTGCCGGGATAAAGCAAAAAATAAGAACCTGTTTTCATTTTTTGTTTTCTTCCGGCAAATCGCCCGTTTCCTGCTTTTCTCGGTGCCCCTCTGACTTCCTCTAGCGGAGCGGTTGTAAAAGTCTCCTCACCTGCTAAAAACCTTTGTGATACGTCTCGCCATCAAGCAGGCGAAGGTCACCTTCGGTCATGATTTTTACGAGTTCTTCAAATTTGACCTTCGGCTCCCAGCCAAGCTGGCGCTTCGCTTTAGCCGGATTGCCGAGCAACTGCTCAACTTCCGCCGGACGGTAATAGCGCTCGTCCATACGGACAATGATGTCGCCGGTGGCTTTGTTTTTCCCGACCTCTTTGACGCCCTCGCCTTCCCACACAACTTTGATGTCGAGGTGACCGAAAGATTTTTCGATGAATTCACGGACGGTGTGCATTTCGTTGGTCGCGACGACATAATCATCCGGTGTCTGCTGCTGCAACATCATCCACATCATCTCAACGTAATCCGGTGCATAACCCCAGTCGCGAAGTGCATTGATATTTCCCATATACAAACACTGCTGCAGGCCGCGCGAGATACGGGCCGCCGCCATAGTGATTTTGCGCGTCACAAAAGTTTCACCGCGGCGGGGCGATTCGTGATTAAAAAGAATTCCGTTGCTGGCGTGCAACCCGTAGGCCTCGCGATAGTTTTTGACGATCCAGAAGGCATACAGCTTGGCCACAGCATACGGAGAACGAGGATAAAACGGTGTGGTTTCTGTCTGCGGCACTTCCTGAACTTTTCCGTACAGCTCGGAGGTCGAAGCCTGATAGAAGCGGGCCGCTACGCCGGTCTCGCGAATGGCGTCGAGCAACCGAAGCGTTCCGATGCCGTCCGATTCCGCCGTGTATTCCGGCACTTCGAAGGAGACCTGCACATGTGACTGCGCGCCGAGGTTATAAATTTCGCAGGGATGAATTTTTTCTATCAGCCGATTCAGATTACTGGAGTCCGTCAAGTCGCCGTAGTGCAGAAACATTTTTACGCCGGTTTCGTGCCGGTCTTTGTACAGGTGGTCAATCCGCCCCGTATTAAACGAACTGGAGCGACGAATTATGCCGTGCACTTCGTAACCTTTATCGAGCAGCAACTCCGCAAGGTAGGAGCCGTCCTGTCCCGTAATTCCAGTGATGAGTGCTTTTTTCATGCGATCTCCGATCGAGTTATTCGATATTTGTTAATTTGTTATTGGGAAGATGTCCCCTACAGGACCGCATCAACCACTTCGGGCGGCAGAACCCGCTTGATGTCGTAAACAACCGACTTCTGTTTACAAAGGGCGCGCACCTGGGCGGCGGTCATTGAGGCGAACTGATGATGCTTCACGGCAGCAATAATTGCATCGTATTTGCCTTTCGCCGGTTTTTTGACCGGGCACAGACCGTATTCGTGTTCGGCCTCATCGGCATCAATCCAGGGATCATAAACGTCCACGACAGCCCCGTACGATTTAAGTTCCTTGATGATATCCACGACACGTGTATTGCGGAGATCGGGACAATTTTCTTTAAAGGTGAGTCCCAGCATCAAGATGCGGGAACCGTCCACATGAATTTTTTTCCGAAGCATCAGCTTGATGGTCTGCAATGCCACATAGATACCCATGTTGTCATTCAGTCTCCGTCCAGCCAGAATCATCTCGGGATTGTAGCCGACTTCCTGCGCCTTATAAGTCAAGTAATAGGGATCCACACCAATACAGTGTCCGCCGACCAGCCCCGGACGAAACGGAAGAAAGTTCCATTTGGTGCCCGCCGCCAGTAATACCTCTTCCGTATCAATGCCAAGCCGGTTGAAAATCAATGCCAATTCGTTGATCAGGGCAATATTGATATCGCGTTGTGTATTTTCGATCACCTTGGCCGCCTCGGCTACTTTGATAGAGCTGGCCTTGTAGGTCCCGGCGGTAATGATACTTCCGTAGACCGCGTCGACAAAATCTGCCACAGCAGGCGTTGACCCGGAAGTCACCTTTTTAATTGTGGTAACCCGGTGTTCTTTATCGCCGGGGTTGATACGTTCCGGGCTGTACCCCGCGAAAAAGTCCTTGTTGAATTTCAGTCCGGATACTTTTTCGATCACCGGCAGACAGACCTCTTCGGTTGCGCCGGGATAAACGGTGGATTCATAAACCACGACGTCGCCCTTGGAGACAACTTTCCCCAGCGTTTCACTGGCTTTGACCAGCGGCGTCAGATCCGGGTTTTTATGGTCATCAATCGGCGTCGGCACAGTAACAATATAAAAGTTGCACTTCTTGAGGTCTTTCAGCTCACAGGAAAATTTTAAATGCGGTGAAGCGGAAAGTTCTTCAGGCGAACATTCAAGTGTGTGATCACGGCCAGCCGAAAGCTCCATGACGCGATCTTTTTTGATATCAAAGCCGGTCACCGGATATTTTTTTCCAAACTCAACCGCCAGCGGCAATCCGACATATCCCAGCCCGATAACCCCGATTTTTACGTTACTCAGCTTCATAGTTACCTTTCTTTAGATACGGTGATATTCCTTGTACCACTTCACAAATTTCGGAATGCCCTCCGCAATCGGTGTGTGCGGTGTATAGCCCAGTTTTTTATGTGCTTTGGAGATGTCGGCGTAGGTGGCCGGGACATCGCCCGGCTGCATCGGAAGCATCTCCATCTTCGGCTCGACACCCAGTGTTCCCGCCAATAGATGAATCATATCCATCAGATTTTCAGGGTTGTTGTTGCCGAGGTTGAAAATTTCATAAGGATCGAGCCCGCCCGTGAAAAGCGAGGCTTTGACCCCGGCGATGATGTTGTCCACATAGGTGAAGTCCCGCTTCATATCGCCGTGGTTGAATACCTGAATCGGCTTGCCAGCCAGCATGGCTTTGGTGAACATCCACATCGCCATGTCCGGGCGGCCCCACGGGCCATACACGGTGAAAAAGCGCAGACCGACCGTCTGCAAGCCGTACAAATGCGTATAGGTGTGGCTCATCAGCTCGTCCGCCTTTTTGGTGGCGGCATAGAGACTGATCGGGCTATCCACCGGATCGGATTCGCTAAACGGAACCTTTTTGTTGCCGCCATATACACTGGAGCTGGAGGCATAAACCAGCCTTTGTATTCTGGCGTGGCGACAAGCCTCCAGAATATTCAGGTGCCCTTCGAGATTGGCTTTTTGATAGGCAAAAGGATGCGTCAGCGAATAGCGTACGCCGGCCTGCGCTGCGAGGTGACACACTAGCTGAGGGCTGTGCAGTTTGAAGCTATCAGTTAGCAGTTCATAGTTGGCCAAATCTCCGCGAATACCGGTGTAGCCTTTGCGGGGCTCCAATCGTGCATGGCGATCGAGCTTAAGCTGGACATCGTAATAGTCGCTGAAATTATCAAAGCCAATTACCTCGTGGCCGTCGTCCAGCAACGAATGCGCCAGATGTGATCCGATAAATCCCGCCGTTCCGGTAACAAATATTTTCATAGCAACTCCATTAAAACTATTCTCACTTCCGTACAGGCTACCGCCCTCGGTCGTTCAAGCTATTTTCTGCCCGAAACCTTCCTTTTCGCCTCTTCAACTATGTATTTCGCAGCCAATTGCGAAACTTTATCTCATGCGGCAGGTTCCAGCGCCTCAATCGGCACTTCGACTTCTATCGCAGTTCCCATCAGTTCCATCAAAATTTTAACGCGCTCACCGCTGGAAAGCACCTGCGTCACTACGGCACGCAATCCTCTCATCGCCCCTTCGGCCAGCACAGCCTCGTCACCCACCTTCAATGAAGGCTCTTTGATCACAACAACGCCATCCGCCCCGCTGCGCAACACAGCCACCACGGAATCAGGGACCTGCGCGCATTCCCCGGCAAACCGGACAAGCCCCTGCACTCCATAGGCGCTGGAAACCGCGCGGAGCATGGTTGGCATATCAAAGCGGGCGAAGAGATAGCCGGGAAACAGCGCCTCTTCAAACCAGACCTTACCGCGCTTCGTGTTGCGCTGGAATCGGATGCGCGGACAGAACACATCAACCCCGGCCAGCATTTCCAGCCGCCCGGCGGCGATATGCTCACGCTTTGGCTGCGTTCTGACACACCGCCATGCGAATTGAGAAGTCAGATTATCAGGTGAGTGGTTCATCAGTCAGATTTAATAAAGTTCAAAGCAAAAGGCAGAAGCGCGCCAGCACGCTTCTGCCACCCCTTCAACCGTTCAATACGTTCGGCAATAAATTTCTTTTTTTCCGGAATTTCTTCTGCCAAAAGGTTCTCAATCCGCGTCATGCGCTCTTTACCGTTATCCAGATGCGGATACACCTGCTCCTTAACAAAACCAGCCATAATCTTGCGCAACTCAGCCTCCGCTGTAAAAAAATCCCGCCGGTCGCCGGCCATGTAAACGGGATTGACCGCACCGAAAGAGCGTAGAATTTTCAATCCTTGGCTGGTAGAGCCCTTGCTGATCTTCAGCTTGCTCATCAGATCATCGATACACATCGGTTCTGGGGAAATAAAAAGAACACCATAAAGCTCGCCGACTGAGCGCGGCAGGCTCAACACCCCGGCAATACGCACAAAGACTTCGACAACCTCTTTTTCGAGTTCCGAAAGCGCCGCTCCCATGGTCGTTCCCTTCGATGGTTCAGATTGTTCAAAGAATAATGAACGATGGCTGTTTTTACAAGTTAAATCCCCGTGAGTTGCGCGTCATGGTAATAGACAAGGCTTTTTCAGATGATGTTTTATACCAAACACATATGATCTCTGACATAAAACCGCCCGGTCGGGTGACCGGGCGTTCTTATACCGAATATTATTCGAGACTGGTATTATAAGCCCAATTCACCGAGTCATGCCTGATGGCGGCGGAACAATATGAAAAAGCGCCCCCAAAACTCCGTCGCCGAGGTCTATTCCGCAACCGGCCTCTTCGATGGTTATCTGCGAAGGTGCCTGTTCGACGGGGAATTTCACTTCCAGTACGCCGTTTAACAGAACCGCTTCAAAGCCGGTAATCACCTGACCATCGATCATGCCGTAGAGTATTGAGCCGCTCGTCCACAAATCAACGCTGTGGCGGGCATCCCCGCTGCTGTAGCTCAGGCGCAGTTTAAAGTACACCAGCACCGTGTCAGAGGTGCTGAACGGACAGCCGTTCAATAGCAAGGCGATGTTGTTGCCGCTCAGTGCCGCCGCTACTTCCTGTGTTACTGATGCATAACTGAACGAAGTGCGAGGAACATTCGCCCAGTCTTCAGTAGAGCCGTCCACCGTAATTTCTGCCTGCAAAGTCGGTTCCAAAGCAATCGTCTGCTGCACGCTACCGGAGGTTTCCATCGGGGCAGATGAGGCGGGCGGCACATAGGAGGTCAATTCCCAAAGCGAACCATCCTGAAGGCGTTTGACTAAGCCGACATTCTCGGCATACCAAGAGGTATCCGAAGAAACCTGCCCGTTGAATGTCGCTGTTCCGGTCACTTTCCAGCAATCGTAGGTTCCAGCAGGCACGATAACTCTTTCTCTTACTATTTTCCCTTTACCTGTAATGACCCCAGTCATATCCGATCTGGTGCATTTTGTAGTAATATCCGTCCCTGGAACAAATGTCTTCGGCAGTTTGGGCATGAAGGGCTGCCAGTAAAAGGTTGTCTCTGTGGGTTCCCCATTATCGTTTAATCCGCCCGTATCAAAAAGGCCTTCCGAAAAATCGGCCGACCAGAAAAACTGATCATCGGGGTATCCCCCGTCTGAGTATTCCTGAAGAAGATATACCGGATGACCGTTTTTAATTGTAGTTTCAATAACTTCAAGCGCTCTGGTAGAAATGTCCGATCCCTCGGTCTGCTTATAATTCCATCGTCCGCCAACGCTAAGGTTTGCGTATGCAGCGACGTCAATTGTAACTACAGGGTAGATACAAGTTACACTGGCGGTCGACGAGTTGTTACCGGTCGCGTCTATGCTGTATGCACGAACCGTGTTCGTTCCGGTAACCAACGTCATCGGGACACTCCAGTTCTTCCAGCTGTTGGTGGTAAAGGCGTTCGTCCAGCCCCCGCTGTTAAACTGTATTTTTACTACGGATACGCCTTTGTTGTCAGTTGCCGTGCCCTTCACCGTATAAACCGGACTTGCATTTGTAATCCGCAACAAGGCTGTCGGGGTCGTAATCGCCACCGTCGGCTTCGCGATGTCGGTAAAATTCGCTACAACCGCCACATTATTTGTCATAGTGAAGGTAATAGCCTTATTGGTGCTCGTTACATCGCCTGTCCAGTTCGAGAAGACGGACCCCACTCCGGCGGCGGCGGTCAGGGTATACTTCGTTCCCACTTCCGGCGGAGTCGCCGGGGCACGCGTAACCGATCCGACTCCGTTCGTCTGGATCGTTAGATTACCCAATACCACAAACGTACAACTGACTTTTACAATAGCAGATGGGTTGCTGAAGGAATCAATACTGCATGCCTCAAGCAGATTTGATCCGGCAGTTAGCGTTGTCAGAACGCACCAGTTTTTCCAGCCGTTGGTTGTGACCGCATCCACCCATGCGCCACTGTTCACACGGCAGACCACACTGGTCACTACGCCGTTATCTGTCGCCGTACCGCGAACCGCAACCAGCCCGTTCGTTACGATCCGTTGCGCAGCGGTCGGCGAGGTAATGGCCACCGTCGGCTTCTGGGTGTCAGTGAAGGTCGCGGTGAAGCTCAGGGCGCTGGTCATAGTGAAGGTGACCACTTTATTCGTAGAGTTGGTTACAGCAGCTCCACTCCAGTTGGCGAAGACCGAGCCAGCTCCGGCGGCGGCAGTTAAGGTGTAGGTCTTGCCGATTTCAGGTTCGCCGATCGGAGCGCGGGTGATCGTTCCGACTCCGTTGGTCTGAATACTCAGCGTTCCGGTTTCCACATAAACACACTTCACGGTGGAGATCAGCGAGCAGTTGCCCGTGGTGTCCATGCTGTACGCCCGGACGATGTTTGTTCCGGGGCTCAGCAGAAGTGCTGTATTCCAGTTCTTCAGGCTGTTGGTAGTACCGGCAGGAGTCCATGAACCGCTGTTGACCTGTACCAGTACATTGCTCAGCGCTTTGTTATCCGAAGCGGTGCCTTTAACCGTAAACAGTCCGTTGGTTCCCAGGATACGCTGTAATGCCGCTGGAGTTGTGATCGCTAAGACCGGCTTCTGGGTATCGGTAAAGTTGGCGATGACGGTCTTGCTGGTGGACATGGTGAAGGTGAGCACCTTGTTGGTGCTTGATACATCCCCTGTCCAGTTCGAGAAAACCGACCCAGCTCCCGGCGTCGCCGTCAGCGTATAGGTCTGATTCACCTCCGGCGGCGTCGCCGGAGCGCGGGTGACCGTTCCGACACCGTTGGTCGTTACCGTCAAACTGCCCAGTACGACATAGGTGCAGGAAACCGTTGAAGTCAGCGAATTATTACCCGTGGTATCCACACTGTATGCACGAATTGTGTTCATTCCGGCATTCAGCGGTACAGCAACGCTCCAGTTTTTCCAGCCGTTGGTCGTGACTGCATCTATCCAGTCTTTCCCAGCCAGTTGCACCAGTACGTTGGTAACTGCGTTGTTGTCGGCGGCTGTACCCCGTACAGTATAAATCGCATTTGTTCCCAAAATTCGCAGGGAGGCTGTCGGCAACGTGATCGCCACGACCGGCTTCTGGGTATCCGTAAAGTTCGCGGTGTATGTCTTGTTCGAGGCCATGGTGAAGATCAGTACTTTATTAGTGCCCGCTACAAAGCCATCCTCTTCCGTCCAGCAGGTAAATGCAAACCCGGCTCCCGGCGCGGCCGTCAATGTCACTTTCTGCCCCGGCAAGTAAAGCCCCGCGCCGGTTACCGTGCCGCTCAAGGACGGCTCAATAACGGCTGCGACCGTCGCCTTCACGGTCAACTCCTTTGTCACAGGCAGAGCCGCCTTGAAATCATCATTGCCGTCTTGATACGCCGTAATCGTGGTCGTACCAAGACCAACCGCTTCAATCAGCCCTTCGGATGTTACAATTGCAACGGCTTCATTCGAACTAACATAGGTTACCGGCAGCTTGGATGACGCTTTTGCAAGCGGGTCAAAACAT
>Ga0247841_10012772_pt1 | contig 10877 bp, 14 predicted proteins | sample LaCruzMarch2015__2_FD_192410 | JGI IMG/M metagenome (GOLD analysis project Ga0247841, IMG submission 192410) | Freshwater microbial communities from meromictic Lake La Cruz, Castile-La Mancha, Spain - LaCruzMarch2015_18m | ecosystem: Environmental > Aquatic > Freshwater > Lake | place: Spain...
ATTAAGTATTTTATTTGCACCCCATTTTGCTTATTTTTCACACTTTTATTCACTTCTTTTTGTTTCATTTTCTATTTTAATTATTCCTCATGATTTAAAAATTTATGCTCCCGCCGAGAGTCGAACTCGGGTCACCGCCTTGAGAGGGCAGTATCCTTGGCCACTAGACTACAGGAGCATTTTTTGCCAATAGCCCCGCCAGGATTCGAACCTGGGTCCCAGCCTCCAGAGGGCCGGATCCTTGACCACTAGACTACGGGGCTAAATCTTCCTTTAAGAGAAAACAGAAAAGGTTTTAAATATATTATCCTTTAGACAGATATGAAACTTGTTTTTTTGGTGATAATCATTCTTGTAATTGGGGGAATTTTCGTAGTAAGAGAGCAGCAAACTAATTTTAAAGATGTCAAATCAGCATGGATATTCACAAAAACAATGGGAAAATGGATTTATCATCTTGGGCAAAATTTCAAGAATATTTTTGTTTGTGCGTATAGAATGACTTGGAAGCCAGATGTAAATGGAACAAATCTTTCTTCATTTGAAAATAAAACATTGGATATAGTTGGCGGAGATAAAGATGAGCATGGATGTATTGGTTCTGCAGGATATAGTTGGTGTGAACCATTGCAGCAATGCGTAAGAATCTGGGAAACTCCATGCACAAATCAGTCAGCTAGTAATCTAACCAATTCTTCCTAAAATTTAAAAAGATAAGAAGTAACTATCCTAAAATGCCTCGGTAGCTCAGTTTGGTTAGAGCGCGTCCTTGGTAAGGACGAGGTCGTGAGTTCAATCCTCATCCGAGGCTTTTATTTAAGATAAATTTATAAAGTTCTTTTAGCTAAAAAAGTTGGATGTAAAAATGGTCGGAAATGAAACATATAAAATAGAAGTAGAATCTCCGCTTGTAAGATATGGAATAAAAGTTTCTACAAAAGTAAGCAAAAGATATCTTGTAGAAACTTTAAATGGTCTTATGGAATCTATTAGGGAATTTAATGAATATCAAAAAAAACTTATAGAAAGCAGAAAAAAAGCAAGTAAATTAGAGCAAAAAACAAAATAAATTTATATTTTAATTAAGATGGTGAAAGCAATAAAAAGTTTTGAATTTGGATTAGATAAGCTGAAAAAAGAGTATGCTAAACTAGAAAAGAAACATTCTCTACCAAGCTTTGATGAACTCAACAAGCATTTTGAGATAGAAAGAATTTCTGATAAAGAAACAGATTACTTATTGAGGGAAATAAGAAAGGCAATAACTGAAAAGGCTTTAGCTTTTGTTAGATTTATTGAAATACTAATCAATCCTACAAATGCCCCGTTTTTTATGTTTACAATAATAAAAAATATAGAACCTTCTGGGAAAAAAGTTGTAGAAAGAATTTATGAAAAATTATGTACATTTGAGATTTCTGCAATTAGGCTTGATTTGAATTATGATGAAAAAGCAGAGGTAGATTTTATCAAGAAGTCTCTAAAGACATGGAAAGATAATGAAGATGATTTGAAGGAATTGAGCAGAATAATTGAATCTGCATGGAAAGCTTCTTCAAGCAAGAAAGAAAAAGATTATTTAGGTTAAAATGTTAGAAATATTAGCAGCAGGTTTTGGAGCCATGGTTGCATGGCTTGTAGGATTAGGAATACTGTTCGTATTTTTAGGATTAGCAGTATTTGTGATATTTTTTATATTTTGGATAAAGGCAATAATTGAAATTATTACTGCTAGAAATTCAAGTGAATGGAAAATTATCTGGCTTTTAGTTGTTATATTCCTGCATGTCCTTGGTTTAATCCTTTATTATGTAATCGCACATAAAGAAGCTAAAATCAAAAAAAGAAATAATTAGTTTAAATCAAATTCTAAAACACATGTAGGAGTTTCTATTCCGAAGTTCTTTAGTGTTTTTGGAGAAATTTCACCTAAAATTCCAACTTCTTTGTTATTAACTAAGATTGAAGCTTGCCTTCCTTCTATAAAATTTTCATTATCAGATTTTTTAACTTCAAATTTCAGATTAAGACTTCGAAGAATGTACTCTGCTATCTGTCTTATTTCAGTGAAATTTCCAGTTCCAGATATTGAAACACAAAGTTTTGTTTTTGTTTTTCTATTCTTTAAATCATAACACTCTCCAATTTCAAAAATCTTCTGGGGGAATTCTTTTTTAGTATTCGCAGATATAAACTCTAGCATGGCAGGGATTAATGTATTTCTTACAAACTGGTAATTAGAAGAGACTGGATTAGCGATTTCTATCAACTCACCCTTATCCACAAATTTTTTTGTTAAATTTTCCTTATTAGTTAGTGTAAATGTTAAAACTTCTTGCATTCTTAATCCAATTAGCATATATGCAATTTTATCTTTTAGGTTTGTAATCTCAGCGACTTTTCCTATTGTTGATATCTCGGCTTCTTGAGGTTTTAAATTTTCATAACCATACATAAGAGCAATATCTTCAATTACATCTCTTTCATCCATGATATCTTGTCTGTATGGCAAATAAGAAACTTCTATCTTATCTCCATTAATCCTTCCATAATATCTTGCTTTTTCAAGAAGACTTACAATTTCAGCTGGCTTAAAATTTGTTCCTAAAATTCTATTGCAATAATCAAAATCTAGTGTAATATTCTTAGGATTGAAATCGGGAGTTGTTAATTTTTCATCTGGAATTTTAACACTATAAATCTTTCCGCCTCTTTCTACCAAAGCAGCTATCATTATATTTAAGACAGGAATAATAAACCTTAAAGAAAAACCAGTAACTTCTACAAATAGATTTCTTGTCTTTTCAGTTACCTTCCCAGTAGAATTAGAGTTTATTATTGGGGGCATGCTTAAAACTTCTTTTTTGTTATCAATTAACAAGGGATATTTTTTAAAACCTTGAAGAAGAGGGCCATAAGCAATTCCTTTTTCATGTTTTCTCAATATTTCTGCAGGGGTTAGCAATTCTGAAGAGTCTAGTGGAATGAATTTAATTTCATCTGGTTTTATTGCTTTGTAACTAACTGGCCATGAAATTTTATCAAAATCATATATTCCTAAGGCTGCTTCTTTTCTTCCTCTTCCAAAATTTTCACATAATTTTTCCTGAAGCTGAATTAGCTGTTTTATTGCTTCTTCGTTAAGCTTTATATTTTTAACAACTGCACAGGCTATAACTGGCCTTATATTTTTTAATTCAGGATCAACTTTAACTGTATAATCAGATTTTTCAACAGAGATCTTTGGCAACCCTTTCTCCTTTCCGATTATTCCTTTTAGTTCTCTTGCTATTCCTTCGCAAGACAAAAGGTCCGGCCGATTTACATCAGCTACATCTAATTTAATCAAATCAGATTCAAAATGCGGATCACATTTGATTTGAATAAAAAGTTTTTCCAGCTCTTTTTCTGAAAACTGTTTTCCAGTAATATCTGCTAAATCTCTTTTGCTTATTTCTATTGATGGCATTTGTAAGGAACCTAAGGTTCCTTAACACTCAACCTCCTTTAAGAGATTGTGTTAAGTTCCTTATTCTTACCTCCTTTTCTTAAAAAATCTAAATCATAAGAAAATAATTCTCTTATATCATTTATTCCTAGTTTCATCATAGCTAATCTGTCTATACCTAACCCCCAGGCAAGAACAGTCATATCTTTTCCAGTTAATGGCTTTACAACCTCTCTTCTTAAAATCCCTGCTCCGCCTAATTCAATCCATCCAAATTTTTCATGTTTTACAAACAATTCAACACTCGGTTCTGTAAATGGAAAATATGAGGGGCGAAGCATGATTTCTCTTGCACCCGCAACTTCTCTTGCAAACATTTCCAATACTGCAAAAAGATTTTTTATTGTTAAATTTTCTTTTACAATTATTCCTTCAACCTGATTGAACTCTGAAAGATGTGTTGCATCAACAACATCTGGTCTGTAACATCTTGCAATTGAGAAGTATTTCCCAGGAATTTTTAATTGACTTAGGTTGCTTGCAAGTTGTCTGGCACTCAACACTGTCCCCTGTGGACGCAATAATTTATTATTTGCTTTTTCTTCATCCCATTTATAATTCCATGAACTCTCATGCTGTTTTTTTACAGATTCTATAATCTTTCTGTCTATTTTTTCATTTGGCAATTTGTTTTTTACAAAATATGTTGATGTCCAGTCTCTTGCAACATGAAATTGCGGCTGAAATAAAGCATCAAAATTCCAGAATTCACTCTCAACCAACTCTCCGGACATTTCTTCAAATCCCAAGGCGACTAATTTATTTCTGACATTTTGCAGGAATTCTACATAAGGCTGTCTTTTTCCTCCAAAAATTTGAGGAACAGGACTTTCAACATCATATCTTCTGAATTTTTTCCCTTTCCAGCTATCTTTTTTCAGCATATCTGGAGTTAATTCTTCAACTAAATCAGAAGCTTTTTTCAAATCAGCTTTTATCACTTTTTCTCCAACACCTGTAAGAGAAAATTCAGGAGTAGAAACTTTTTCAGCTCTTACAATATCTTTTCTTAATAATAATTGCTGGAATGCAAATTTTTCTTCTGGTGCCAGGCTTTCAAGTTCTCTTGGCAGAGTTTCAATAAAAGATTCTTCAAACATCTTTTTTATTATTTCTTCTTTTTTTGCCCCTAAAATTATTTTTCCATTCTCAATCCTTATTAGGGCTTTTCTTTTTAATGCACCCAAGGCAGCTTTGAATTCATGCTCATTCAGCTTGCTTAAACGCATAGCATCTTGAAGTGGGAGAATTTTTTTCTCATCTAATAGTTTAAGCAAATTTCTCTCTGGCAATCCGTTTTGAAGATAAACCAATCCATTATTGCCCAGAACAATCATATTTTTCTCTATAAATTTTAAGCTTATTACTTTCTTATTGCTTAAGAATTCAATAGCTCTTAATACTCCGGCTTTGTTTAATCCAGATTTTTCAGCTATTTTTGTAATATTTTTTTCTTTAAGATATGGTAAAACTGCTCTTTCTATTGGGCTTAAACTATCTATCAGCTCATTGTTCTCTTTACTCTCTTTTTCAGTCATTAAACAAACAAGAAACAGAGTTTTTTAAAACTTTAGTTTTAAAAATAAGATTATTTTTAAAGCCACAAAAATCTTAAAATTTTTGATGTTTTAAAAAACAGTTAATTTTTATTTTTGGTAAGCATCATCTATTTTTGCAGGCTTTAATCTTCCTGTGTTGATTAGTTCTAAAGTAAAAGAATCAAAATCTCTAGACATTTCATATAGAATATAAGGCGCCTTAGGAATAATATCAGGATTCATATCAAAATGTCCATATTTGCAATCAATTCTCAACATTTCGTCTGGCATTTTATTTAGCAGAATTTACTAATTCTTTAAGTGTTTCTTTCTTTATTTTATCTGCTGATTGAACAATTTGTTTCCACTCTTTGCTAAAACCCATCTTAGCTACTCTTCCTATTTTCATAAAGATATTTTCTCCATATGATTTATCTTTAAATGATTCTAAGAATTTTTCTTCTTTTTTAGCATAGGGTCTTATCTGTTCTAAATACTTTTGAAGTACTTCTTTATCTATCTCTGAGTCTTTTATTCTTTTCAAAAGTCTTCCATCAACAGCTTCATCTAAAATTTTAGCATCAGTATAATCTCTGTATATAATTCCAAACAAGTAATGATTTGATACTCTTTTTCTTTCTATTTTTTCTATTCCTTCTAAAATGCTAGAATATTCCAATCTTTGGTTGAATGATATTGCCATTTTATTAATTTTTAAGATTTATTTAATTCATTTCTTACTTTTCTTTCAAGATTGAAGGCTAAAACAGGGTTATGCTTTGGAAATCCTCTATATTTGGTTATAATACTAAAAATCTTATTAGAATTTTTTGCTATTGTCCCCCTTATATCTTCCCAGTTGTCATACATCTCCATCAATAAACCAACTCGTTCATGATAATACTGAAAATCTTTTTGTTTCATTTTTCTTTTAAAATTAAGTTTTTCATTTTAAAATTGATAACTCCCTCCATTTCTGACTTGGTTCTGTGATTCAATTTTAGCTTTCTTTATATCTGAATGTATGTTATATACCCCTGCGCAAGCTATAAATAGACCTACACTACCCATACCTACAAAAAATGCAGTATTGGGGTGGTTAGTAAGATAACAAACTCCTGATCCAACAGTTCCTCCAATTAATGATGTAATCCCAATATTTCCAATTGCTTCAATAGTTTTTTCTAACCTGTTTACTGGTTTTTTTATTTCTTTTAATTTAAATATTTTAACATCATAATCTTTCAGTTTTTCTCTTATACTCCTTACTTCCTTCCTGCTAAGTCTTGGATTTAGATCTATTCTGTAAACATTTTCTTCTGCAACAGGAATTTTATTATATGCAGAGAAAGCAGGTGAAATTCCTATTGGGGCTATTTCCATTTTAGGCATTGTTCCATGACGTACTAGCTTCCTCATATCTCGTGGTAGCTTCCATAAGTTTTCATATGCTGTTTCAGCATATGATAGATTTCTCTTTTTAATCGCAACACTTAGCGCCCTAAGTTCATGAGATTTTCTACTTTTATCATTAATCTCTTCTGAGTTTTTAGGTGCAATAGCAACAACATAATGGTATAAATTTTTCATTTTTATTTTTCAACTAAATTTTATTATGGAAATCTTAATTTAGTATGGCCATCTTGTCTTCCTGGCTTAGATCCAATTCCCATTCCTACTGTAAATTGAAGACCTACTGTATCAACAGGCATATTTGAAAAATTTGTTTCCCACTTATTAGAACTAGCAATACATTCATTTACATATCCGGGAATTCTCCCCGTATACACTATATTATAGAATTTAGGAGCACTAACATCTAATAAAGTACCTATTTTTTCTCCCCCCATAAATATAGGATAATCTGTTCTCTCGTAATCTTTAGCATCAATTGGAACATCTATTCCTTTACCAACCCTAAATCTAAACTTTTCTCCATTTCTTTTAAGCAATTCTTTTTTAAGTCCATCTGCGTTTGGAGGATTAAAACTTCTAAGATTTTCTTCATATTTCATTCTCCCTTCCAATTGAATATGTTTTAACAATTTCATTTTTATTTCTCCTTCCAAGCAAGCTCAAAAAGCTGCTTTAATGCACTTGAGAAAAACTCTGTACTTATCCAGACACCGATTTCTTCATCAGCGGTTTCTGGCAAAAGCATGAATAAGATTTGTTTTCCGTCAATTATGTAAAATCTTGCATTTAACTTAATGCATTTTATTTCTGCTTTAAGCTCTTTGCTTAGTCTTTTTGCAGTCTCTTCACTATCAACTCCTAATTTAACGCTTATTCCATTCTTGCAAAGTTTTTCAAGAATAGGCTTTAGAATTCTGGCTTCTTTTTCAATTGATTTAGAGTTTGTGACTATAATAACTTCTTTTTCTGCATCTTCAATCATTTCCCTTATCTGAGAGTTGATATTTGTTCTTCCTTTAACTGCACCAGATAATTCTTCTGTCTTTACTGGTTTAATTCCAGTTTTGTAAAGCAATTCTAATTCATCATAATCTGTACTTTTTTTCATTTGTACAAGTGACTCTGTTTTTTCTTCTGCTTCTTTCACAGCATTGTTCTTAAGTTTTTCAAGAATGTTAGAAGGATTAACTGCAAGGTATTTTATTGGCTTTCCTAATTTTGGAATTGCAAATCCTTGCTTTTCTAAAGATTCAAGAACATCGTAAGTTCTAGATCTTGGAACACCAGAAATCTCAGCTAATTCTCCTGCTGTTGATGTTCCTTTTGAAAGTAAAGCAAGCCAGACTTTGGCTTCATAAATATTCATATTAAAATATGCTCTTATTTTCTTGATTAAGTCTTGTTTAATTATCATTTTTGTTACTCTTCTATAGTAAATACCCCTTTATAAATCTTTTGTTTTTAATGTTACTTAGCAGTGACAATAAATAATAATTAGTTTAGAAGGAAGATTTATAAGGAAATTTCGGCGTTTGGAATTATAAAATGAAACATAATGTTAGGGTGACTTTAATCTTGCTTGGAATGTTCTTAATTGCTCAATTAGTAGCTTTAGCAGTAATTAATGCTTATTCTCCACATACAACACAGGTTATTAACCAAACAACAGGAATTGTTCAGAATGTAACTACAACGCCTCAACTTCCATATGGAATGCAGCCGCCTGAAATAAAACCAGAGATATCTCTTTTGTCTATAATAATCTCATTTGCTATTGTATTCACAATTTTCTTTTTTTTAATAAAAATAAGGGCAAGTATAGTAATGATAGTATGGTTTGCTTTTGTTGTGCTTCTAACAGTTGCATTGTCAATTAATGCTTTTTTAATGAAGGTCTTACCCAATTCGGCCATAGTGGCTGTGCTGATTGCTTTTCCTTTAATGTTCTATAAGGTGTTCCAAAGAAACATGATTGTTCATAATTTTACAGAACTATTGATTTATCCAGGAATTGCAGCTGCTTTTGTTCCTATTCTAAATATATGGACTACAATAATTATCTTAATCTTAATTGCTATCTGGGATGTCTATGCTGTTTTTAAATCAAAAATAATGCAGAATATGGCAAAATACCAAATACAAAAGGTTGGAGTTTTTGCAGGATTCTTTATTCCTTATTTAACAAATAAAGACAGAGTAAATTTAAACAAAGTTAAAGAAGGATTCAGTGACAGAGAAATAAAAAACATGACTCAATCTATGCGCGAAAAGATTAACAAAAAAATAAAACAGAAGAAAATTAAAATTTCTCTGGCTATTTTGGGCGGAGGAGATGTTGCATTCCCTGCAATTTTTGCAGGAGTTGTTTTTAAAACACTTGGCTTGTCACATGCTTTATTTGTTGTAGGATTTGCTTTGCTCTCCCTTGCTTTGCTTTTAACCTTAGCAAAAAGAGACAAATTTTATCCTGCAATGCTTTTCTTAAGCCCAGGATGTATAATCGGTTATTTAGTTAGTCTGTTACTTTAAGTTTGTTTAAGAAAATTTATAAACATCTCCCCCTATTTTATTTTATGGTAATGTTTGGCATTAAAGAAATAAAAAAGAAGAAATTAAAAATAGATAAGAATAAGCTAATTTTTCATATTTTACCCTTGCCCTCTAATTTAGAATTAAAGATAGTTTCTGGGGGGCCAAAAGGAACAGAAATTATAGCAGAAATAAAAGATTTTGAAAAGTATTTGCTTAAATGCTATAAAACAGAAACAAATACTGAAATATTGAAAGAATACAAAACAATTCTAGAAAAATATAAATCAGGAAAATATAGAATTCATGTTTATTGGAGTAAATTTGAAATTAGACTATTAGATGAAGAATATCCCAAATAATTTTTATATTTATCTCAATCTTATTGTTTCTAAATTTTTTGGGGCAACTGTTTCAATTCTATGCGCTTGGTATAATGTAGAAGCTAAATCCAAGCATCTGCTTTGCTCACCGTGATTGATTATTATCTTTTTTGCCTGTGGTTGCATGTTATTAAAAAAAGCAAGCAATTCATTTCTTCCACTGTGAGCAGATAATCCGTCTATTGTATGAACTTCTAAATTTACTGGAACAATTTCTTCTCTGCCTTCAACATTGAACCTTGCATCTTTCAAACCCTCTTGAATTTGTCTTCCTAAACTTCCCTGGCCTTGGAAACAAACAAAAATTATGCTATTCTTTTTTCCATCTGCAAGATGTCTTAGATATTCTACACTTGCTCCACCAACAAGCATACCAGATGTTGCAAGAATAATGCAAGGCCCGCCTTCTACAACTTTTTGTCTTTCCTGTCCGCTTCCGACTCTTGTGAAAACATCAGAAGCAAAAGGATTTTGGTCTGCAAAAATATTATTTTTAACATTGTTGCTTAAAAAATTTGGATATGCAGTATGTATTGCGGTTATATCCCAAATCATACCATCAATATAAATAGGAACTTTTTCTAATAATCCATCACGTACTGCTCTTTCTAAAATCAGCATTGTTTCCTGGCTTCTTCCTAAACCTAATTCAGGAATTAGAACTTTTCCTTTTCTATCAATTGTTTTTTTAATTGCTGCGAGTAATTGTTCTTCACCTAAATTTCTTGGAGGAAGATTATTTTCTTTTCCACCATAAGTTGACTCTACTATTATAGACTCACATCTTGGAAATTGTGATTGCGCTGCATCTAATACTCTAGATTTTCCATATTTCATATCTCCTGTGTAAAGAAGATTATGCAAACCATTTCCTATATTTAGATGAACCATTGCTGAGCCAAGAGCATGTCCTGCATTATACAAAGTTAATCTGACATCTGGTGTTATATCACTAACTTCATTATAATCTAAACATATAGAATGTCTTACCATTTCTTTTATGTCAGTTGATGAAAATAATGGTGTTGTTGCTTTTTTATATGCTACACCTATAAAATCCAAAGCGATAAGCGCTGCAATATCTCTTGTTGGAGGAGTCATATAACACGGGCCTTTGTAACCCATTTTATATAAGTAAGGAACAATACCGCAATGGTCTAGATGAGCGTGAGAAACAATTATTGCATCTATATCATCTAATTTAAATTCAGAAACATTCAGATAAGGAAATTTATCAGAATTTTGAGCAGCAACATCAATCCCACAATCAAGCAGGATTTTTGAAACAGGTGTTTGGAGCAATAAACAGCTTCTTCCAACTTGTCTTCCTGCTCCTAAAATTGTTATTCTAACCCATTCATCTATTTTTTCTGGATTCCATTCTTTGTAAATATTTCTTCCTATGTTATTAAGAAATTTTCTTCTGTAATTATTATTTAAGTAAAGAACTTCTCTGATATTTTCTGTTATTTTGCTTGGGATTGCAGGACTTCTCTGGACTTG
>Ga0247841_10012773_pt1 | contig 10876 bp, 11 predicted proteins | sample LaCruzMarch2015__2_FD_192410 | JGI IMG/M metagenome (GOLD analysis project Ga0247841, IMG submission 192410) | Freshwater microbial communities from meromictic Lake La Cruz, Castile-La Mancha, Spain - LaCruzMarch2015_18m | ecosystem: Environmental > Aquatic > Freshwater > Lake | place: Spain...
AAAAAAATAGAAATCAGAAAATATCATCGGGAGGAAACAGCAACGCGGAAACCAACCATATCGCCTCGGCTGTCCGGGAGGCCCCTTCCCCTGTCCGCCACGCGCGAATCTTGGGCAAAACTGGCCCAGCTACCACCGCGCAGCACGCGGGAATAGCTGTTACTTGGCCACTGAGGGTCGTTACGGGTAAGGTCGCTGTAATTCTTCTCGCTATACCAGTCGGAACACCACTCCCAGACATTGCCGGACATGTCGTAAATTCCAAGGCCGTTGGGCTTCTTCTGACCAACCGGATGAGTCTTGCTCAAGGAATTGCCTATATACCAGATATAATCACCCAGCTCTTTTTCATCGCTTGTCCCCGCCCATTTCTCTTTCTTGCCACCGCTGCTGGCTGCATATTCCCACTCGGCTGCCGTGGGTAGTCGATATTTTTTACCGCTTTGGGAATTGGCCTTACTAATAAACTCCTGAATATCATTCCAGGATACCCATTCTACCGGGCAGTCATCGCCGCAGTCCTTGAAATATGAATGATTACTGCCCATGACCTTCTTCCACTGCCCCTGCGTTACTTCATATTTCCCCAGATAGAAGTCATCCACGCAGACCTCGTGAACGGGCTTCTCGTCGTTCTCGCCGCTGCCGAAGGTGTCACCCATCTGGAAACAGCCGCCCTTGACAAAGACTAATTCAGGCTTGTCGCCGCAGCCAATAATTGACATCATCAAAAAAACAATTACCAAGTTCCATAAAGAAAACTTTTGCATAGCTCATTCTCACTAATATTTTAAATAACCTTAAACACAATTTGTTTGCCTAACTATTAATATAATTGAACCGGTATAGTTAGGAGACATGCCCCTTCAGGTAATCTCCTGTAATTTTAAATTGCTGAAACATATGAAGTATCATTTCGCATTAATAACCTATTCCCTACCACTCGGCAGCTTATTGAACTCTTCTACTACTTTTTTGCTAAAATCATTTTCTTTTGCATAATAAGGAAGAGGCATGCTGGCAATATCAATTACTAAAGTATATTTTTCTTTTTCGGCTACTTTGCGTACGACCTTGGCAATTGCTGGAATCAGTTTACTGGCGATTTCAGCGTCCCGCCTTTTCAATTCTTTATTTGTATCCTCAACCAACAATTTGTAATCGCGTAATTTTCTTTGATAGGCAGTGCCTTTTTCCTGGCGGGCAGTCGCAGTCATGAGTGAGGCCTGTTTATCTAATTCGGTCTTAAGCTTGTTCAATTCTCTTTCTGCAGCAACAATTCCTTCACGTTTCTTATCAAGAATATTTTTGAATTCTTTACCTGCTTTTTTGCCTGCATTCGTGCCTTGCATTATTTCCATCATATTTATAAAACCAATTTTACTATCGGTGGCATAGCCACTGATACTGCTCAGAATAAAACTCAACAGAGTCAATCCTACAATGAGACAAATATTTTTTTTCATCTAGAATCTCCAGTATTTTTACTGTGCTAATCAAGCCTATGCTTTTTTATTTTAAACAAAATTAATTGGGTGAAGCTCAAAAAATGTGATTTTAATATTTCATAGCCCCAGGGCACCACTCCGGGGGCCATGAAATCCGCTATAGGCTATAGCGGCTGGAAAGGAGGATTTAGGTTCTTCCCAGAAATATATTAAAAATTTACGTCTTTTTACAGACAGTGAATTATTTGTTATTTCAACGCATCCATTAATTAATTACAAAATGATCTCTCCTGTTTTTTGCCCATGCCGCCTCATTATGCTCAGAATCAATAGGACGACCCTTCCCGTAACTGATTGTTTTTATCCTTTTTGAGTCTATGCCAGAATTAACAAGATATTTTTTTGCTTCTTGTGCTCTGCGATCTCCCAGTGCTAAATTGTACTTAGCGCTACCTCTCTCGTCGCAATTTCCTTCAATAACAATTTTAACTTTTTTGTTCTCTTTGAGGTATTTAGCGTGATCTGATAGGATTTGCTTATCGTCTGGGCGCAGATTTGATTTATTAAAATCAAAATGTATATCACTCAAACCAGATGAACTTTGCTCCGCTGCCTCTTTACTCATTGTTTGTTCTGCCGATGCACTTTGAGCAGAAGACGTCCCATCACCCTTTGTTACTTGTTTTTGCGAACATCCTGCAAAAGCCAGGACAAAAACAACCAGACACAAAAAAATAACCGATTTTCTCATTTTCATAACCTTCCTCCTCTATAATTTTTTTATATTTTCAGAGATAATTAGTATCTCTGCCGTTTTATATTTATTATTTCCTCCATCACTCCCTCCGGAAAACTGGAGTTAAAAAAGTGTTAACGATCAATTGGTATAGTAAGATAGAAAATAACTGCATATTTTTTTTAATTGTCAGCGGACTCGATTTTTCTTAGCCAATAAACAACTGCTCTATTATTTTCATCGTCCCAACTATAAAGTTTTATTAAATTTTCATTCATTTTGTCAGTCATTATGTAGCCAATAAGCATTTTTTTATTGTCCTGATTTATTAGGCAAATATTTCTACCTCTTTTGCCTAAATACCCTTCAAAAACCCATAATGCTTTTTTTCCATTACTTTTACTTTCCGCATTTCCCTTAAATTCTAAAATCGACTGTTCTGAAATATTAATGCTTATTGAATCTTTTGATGACGTAAAACCGGTGGAAGTTGCCTGATACAATACTGTTCCTACCCATTTACCTCTTAGAAAAGGGATAAGTTCTTGTCCATTAGCCAAAGGCACAACGAGCATTGAAAAAAGAATAATAGATATGATCAAAACATACTTTTTTTGAAATCTAATTAAGTTAACTTCCATGTAAAATTGTCCTTTACTTTTACATCTTGTCATGCTAACAATTTGTAATAACGCTATATAATACTATGCACACAAATGATTTGTGTACAATCTATAATAGAGCTGTTACATAATTGCAACAACTTTTTATTCAGGATATGGCATGCGCGATAAAAAACCAATTATATCGGATATCATCGACAATTTGAGACGAGTATTTCAAATTTTAAATGAGCAATCCAAAAAAGTTGAAAGAGAAACCGGCATAACAGGTCCTCAACTCTGGGCAATAAAAACAATTAATGAAAGTTCACCGGTCAATGTCTCCGATCTTGCCAATAAGCTGTATTTGCACCCGACCACTGTTGTTGGCATTATTGATCGTTTAGAAAAGCAGGATTTAGTTAAAAGACAAAGGTCTAAAGAGGATCGCCGTGTTGTTTTAATTGAATTGACAGCTAAAGGAAATGATCTTCTAAAATCAGCCCCAGAAGTTGCTCAGGGCTTACTTGTCGCAGGGTTGGAACAAATCACAGCAAACAATCTTATTGAAATTGACACATCAATGAAACACCTGGTTAAAATCTTCGGCGCTCAAAAAACGCCACCAAAGCTGATTCTATCAACTGAAGTCAATTTGCCGCACGATACGAATATTGAAAATCTTGATAAACACAAATAACTGTTATTACTTATGATCTTAATGATCGGTTTCATGTCTGTTTTTATTTAGCATTCCAGAAAATTACTTAGACTGGATTTCTTAGCCAATAATAGCCGAGGTAAATGATAAGGAGATATTTATGGTAATTATGATGATAGTTCTCATTTGCTTGATTGTATTGTATTATATCTTACAAACAATCATAAAAGACAAAAATAAAAAATGGATCAAATGAATGAAAAGATAATTGGTTTATTGAAAAAAATTACTTAGGGGACATTTTATGAAGAATTCACTTGAACTCGGTTTGATAGGCAACTGCCGCATCAGTGCTCTGATTGACGAATACGGAGAAATTGTCTGGAGCTGTCTGCCCCGGTTCGATGGTGACCCGCTTTTCTGTTCACTCCTTCGTGAACATCCCGACGGTGATGGATCCGGCTATTGCGCAATAGAACTACTGGATCAAGCTACTGCGGAACAGTCCTATATAGCCAACACAGCTGTCCTTGTTACCCGCCTGACGGACAGGCACGGTGCCGTTGTCGAGATAACAGATTTCGCGCCCCGTTTTCATCAATACGGCCGCATGTTTATGCCCCTGATGTTGATCCGGCAGATCCGGCGAATTCACGGAACTCCTCGCATTTGTGTGCGCGTACGCCCCGTATGCGAATATGGTAGCCAGAGCTGCTCCATCACGCACGGTAGCCATCACATCCGATATGTTGCGCCATCCTGGATTTTACGTCTGACGACAGATGTTTCCGTAACTGCGATACTAGAAGAAACTCCTTTCTTTCTCGAAGAAACCGCCACGCTTATTCTAAGCACTGACGAAACCATCCCTGCCGCCATTGGTGAATTATCCCGTCGTTTTTTAGAAGAAACCATCGTCCATTGGCATGACTGGGTAAGAGACCTGTCCATTCCATATGAATGGCAGGAAGAGGTTATTCGTGCGGCAATTACTTTAAAGCTAAACACATTTGAGGATACAGGCGCCATTATAGCGGCTATGACTACCTCGATTCCCGAAGCGCCGGGCTCGGGGCGTAACTGGGATTACCGGTACTGCTGGCTTCGTGATTCCTACTTTGTTGTCAACGCATTAAATCGCCTTAGCACAACAGACACAATGGAGCGTTATTTAAGTTATCTTATCAATATCGTGGCTGGATCGCCAAGCGGACGTATCCAACCCGTCTATGGCATAGATGGCAGGGCAAAATTGGACGAGAGGGAACTGAACAGTATTCCGGGATACAGAGGCATGGGTCCTGTTAGAGTCGGCAATCAAGCCTGCGAACAAGTCCAGCACGATGTCTATGGATCAGCAATACTGGCAGTGGCTCACGTGTTCTTTGATAAGCGTCTTGCACACAGAGGAGTTAATGCTCTCTTTACACGGTTGGAAAGTCTGGGTGAAATAGCCTTTATAGTTCATGATCATCCGGATTCGGGGCCATGGGAAACGAGAAAAAATCTTCGTATCAATACCTTTTCCAGTATTATGTGCTGGGCGGCATGTGACCGTCTGGCCAGAATCGCTGTTCACCTCAGCCTAATGGAGCGTGCCGTTTACTGGCGGGGAAAGGCAGATGAAATTCATGCCACAATATGCAAGCGAGCATGGAATGAAAAAAAACAGACTTTTGCTGCCACATTCGAAGGAGATTTACTCGATGCCAGCCTGCTTCTTATCCATGACATAGGATTTCTGTCGGCAGATGATCCGCGCTTCGCCAAAACGGTGACGGCCATTGAACGGGAACTCAAACACGATAATTATATTTACCGTTATGTAGAGACAGATGATTTCGGCGTACCGGAAAACGCATTTGTTGTCTGCACTTTCTGGTACATTTATGCCCTAGCTGCCCTGAACCGCGGGGACGAGGCCCGTGAACTGTTTACAAATCTCCTTGCCCGTCGCAACCGCCATGGTCTCCTTGCCGAACACATTGACCCCCGCACTGGCGATCAGTGGGGCAATTTCGTTCAGACATACAGTATGGTAGGGCTGATCAATTCCGCCATCCGCCTCAGCAAGCGCTGGGACAGCGCATTTTAGAAGGGAGAAATTATCATGAGTTTTCAAATCATAAAAAATTTAAGTTCTTTTCGTTCTTTGCGACTGACTATGCGTTTTGTCATGCCTCTGGTCGTGGCGATGACTATACTGGCTTATGCGCTGTTGCCGCTGGTGGATAAGCTGACCTTGCACTGGTTTGTCGTCGACCTGGATATCCGCTCACAGCTCATTGCCAACACCATCCAGGAACCTCTCGGCGAGTTTCTGGAAAAGGGCAATACTGCAAAGATCAATTCCCTGATGAGACGGGCTGTTCAGGATGAACGGCTCTTTGCCATTGGGCTCTGCGACGCGCAGGGGAAAATGCTTTACAGTACACCGAAATTTCCTAACGATCTTGCATGCCCTTTGCCTAATTCACCCATACCCGAGAAGCCTTCCCTTTTTAAACTGCCAAGCGGAATGGTTCATGTCGCAGTAAAACCAGTTCTCGTCAAAGAACTACCGTCGGGTTCTCTCTTTCTGATACACGATATGAGCTTTATTGAGAAACGCAGTGCAGATACGCGCAAATATATTGTGCTTCTGTTTGCTATTCTCTTCCTGGTTATTTCCCTCATTACAGTATTGGTCGCTCATCTGAGCTGGCGTGGCTGGATGACTAGTGTCCGCGCCTTATTGCGCAGGGAAAGTCCGGCAAAGCCTTTTTCCAAAAACTCCAACTCTGAGTTGCAGCCTCTGATGGGTGATCTACGCACCCTGCTGCGTACAATTGATGCAGAAAGGCGCCTTGCCGATGATGCCACCATTTCCTGGAATCCGGATGCCTTGAAGAGCCTTCTCCACAAACAATTATCAGGGGAACAGATTCTCGTAGTCTCCAATCGCGAGCCTTACATTCACATGAAGGGAAAAGAAGGAATCGAAATTAATCGCCCGGCCAGCGGTCTCGTGACAGCAGTCGAGCCTGTTATGAAAGCTTGTTCCGGGACATGGATCGCCCACGGCGGTGGAACGGCCGATCGTGAGGTCGTGGACAAAAAAGATCATGTCAGCATACCACCGGAGCATCCCCAATACACACTTCGGCGCATTTGGCTGACACGAGAGGAGGAAAAAGGCTATTATTATGGTTTTGCCAACGAGGGACTATGGCCGCTTTGCCACATCGCTCATGTGCGTCCAATCTTCCGAACCAGCGACTGGAAACATTATTTAGAGATCAATCAGCGATTTGCCGATGCTGTCGTCAAGGAAGCTGACAAGGAAGATCCCGTTGTCCTTGTCCAGGATTACCACTTTGCTCTCCTGCCGGGCATGCTGCGCAAGGTCCTGCCTAAGTCAACCATTATCACCTTCTGGCACATACCCTGGCCCAATCCGGAATCATTCGGCATTTGCCCCTGGCGGGAAGAACTGCTCCAGGGCATGCTGGGAAGCACCATCCTCGGCTTCCATACTCCCTTTCACTGCAAGAATTTTCTGGAAACAGTAGACCGGTACCTCGAAACTAGAATTGAGCACGCCTCGTCAACTATCTCCCACGGAGGGAACCTGACGCTGGTGGAAGCCTATCCGATCTCCATCCAGTGGCCACCGCCGTGGCAGGACAGTCAACCATCAGTCGCACAGTGTCGCACCGAAATCCGACGTTCCCTGAAAATAGATGGTGATTGTCTAGTCGGGTTGGGTGTCGATCGACTGGACTACACAAAGGGGATTCTTGAACGTCTGCGGGCCGTCGAAAGTCTTCTGGAGAACCACCCCGAAATGATCGGACGATTTTCCTTTATCCAGATCGCCGCCCCTTCGCGTTCGGTACTCGAAGAATATCAGGCCTTTGAAGCCAGAGTACGCGCTTTGGCCACTCATATCAACCAACGGTTTTCATCCGGCGCCTATCAGCCGGTATATTTGAGAGCTGAACACCATGAACCGGAAGATGTTAACCGTTATTACCGTGCCGCCGATGTCTGCATGGTTACGAGCCTGCACGACGGCATGAATCTGGTGGCCAAGGAATATGTAGCCGCCCGAGACGACGAACGTGGCGTCCTGCTTCTTAGCCAGTTTACGGGCGCGGCCCATGAGTTGTACGAAGCACTGATCATCAACCCCTATCATATTGAACAGACAGCCGATGCCCTCTATCAAGCCATCACTATGCCTGAGTTTGAACAGCAGGAACGGATGCGCAGTATGCGGTCAATGGTGCGCGACTTCAATGTATACAGATGGGCGGGACGGATGCTTCTTGATGCATCCAAAATAAGACAGCGCGAAAAACTGGCGGTAAGGATCGGCATTCAAAGATGAGCGCAAGTGAACATTTGGCATATCTATTCGAGGATGCCGCCCTCGCTTCTATGAGAAGCTTTATTGACCGGGAAACACTGTTTGCCTTCGATCTAGACGGCACTTTGGCCCCCATCGCAACAGATCCCGGCACCATCGGAATTCCGGAATCCATTAGGCAAGAGTTTGCTATCCTGAACGATAGAGCGGCTGTTGCGGTGATTACCGGACGTGCCCGTCAAGATGCTCGGCTGCACCTTGGCGTCGCACCGCGCTATTTGATCGGAAATCATGGGGCGGAGGGACTTCCTGGGTGGGAGGACAAGGAGGATGAATTTGTCCGCACGACAAACCAGTGGCAATGTCAACTGGACGTCCTGCTTCCGATCAAGGACTGCACCGGCATGTTGATTGAGAATAAAGGCGCAACGTTATCTATTCACTATCGTCATGCTGTCAACATCAAAGTAGCCCATAACATGATTCTTTACGCTATTGGCCAGCTGGTGCCTCAACCACGGAGCATAAGCGGCAAATTCATCGAAAACCTGGTCCCGAGTGACGCCCCGGATAAAGGCGCTGCTTTAAGATTGCTGATGAATAAGGCTGGGTGCATGAAAGGCTTTTTTGCCGGAGATGATGAGACGGACGAAGACGTATTCCGCCTGAACGATTCAAACATTTTCACCGTCTGCGTAGAAAAGAGAACCGGTAGCAAAGCACGCTTCTATCTGCAGGAACAGCAAGAAATCTTCCACCTCCTGCGCGAAATCAACAAAATAATTTTGCCTCTAAAAAAATAGAAGCGCAAGGTCCAGCCATAAGTGATTGACATCGAGGATTTATTACATATAAACATAGAACATCATAGGGAGGTCTTTATGAACAATTTTAGAAATATGTTATACGCAATTGATCTTGATGCGGAGAATATAACATCCTTGGTCGACGCGTTGGAATTCGCAAAGCTATTCAACAGCCGGATTCACATAATGTATATCAATGATCTTCAGGCGGGATATCGTCACCCGACAGATCACGAGGACGCTGTTGCCTTGAAGGTAAGGGAAACTGCGCCAGAGTATTTATTGGAAGGTATGGACATCATCTACGCCATTTCCAAGGGAAATACAGCGGAAGAAATTGTCAAATATGCTAATGAACACCAGATTGATCTGATTATGGTCGGGCATAAACACCGCAGTAAAATTTATTCTTCGCTATTTGACAGCAACGATGTGAATATCATCGATAACGCTTTATTGCCTGTGTTGGTCATTCCAGAAAAATAATTTCCTTTACGGATTAATAATCAGCGGGGAAAATAGCATAATTTATAATCGTTGATCAAACAATTCTTGCATTTTCTTGGTCTGTCTAGTATAAAAAGACAAATTCATTAACAACTTTTATGAAAACATAATTGTTCAGGTAAACAACGGGTCCATAAGTTCCAAAAGACTTATGGAGGATTTATTGATGGCCGGGCCGCCATCTGATTGAGGATAATCAGGTAGCGGTCTTTTTTTATAGTGGAGGTTCAATATGCAGATAAATGTTAAAGAATTGTTAGTTCTTGCGGTCATTTTCTCGGTTTCCCTTTTCTGGTTGATTCCGATCATCGCAAAGGGAAGCATTGATCGTTTGAAAAGAATCTTTTGTAAATCCAAGGAGCGTGGTCGAAATAGGCCTGACGGCGTGAGCGAGACGCAGATTAATGATAACCAGATTGACTAAACTCTTTATCGACTTTTTTGAAAGCGAAAAAGCTTCAGGAGCCATCCTGATTCTTTGCATGGTTACATCCATCGCTATTGCCAATTCCTATTTCGGAAATGGTTATATAGACTTTTGGCATACCAAAGTTGGGTTTGAGATTGGTAACACTATCTCTTTGAAGTATAGCTTGGAATATTGGATTAATGACGGATTGATGGCAATCTTCTTTCTGTTGATTGGACTTGAAATTGAAAGAGAACTTTATATTGGTGAATTGTCTGACCTAAGAAACGCAACGCTACCTATCTTTGCTGCCATTGGCGGAATGGCAATACCAGCACTACTTCACTTCCTACTCAATCGGGGAACTGAAACACAAGCAGGTATGGGCATTCCAATAGCAACAGATATTGCGTTTGCACTTGGTGTGCTTGCGATATTGGGTAGTAGGGTTCCAATATCGCTAAAGATTTTTCTTGCTGCACTAGCCATCATAGACGACCTGGGCGCAATCGTCATTATTGCCTTTTTTTATATGGGCAGTTTCTCGCTTCTATATTTTGTCTTGGCCTTTGGAATATTTGCAGGGTTGTTGATATTAAATCGCCTTGGTGTACATCGGTTACCATTCTATCTCATTCCAGGATTTGTCATGTGGTACTTTATGCTCAAATCTGGCATCCACGCCACCATAGCAGGCGTTCTTCTTGCGTTTACTATCCCATTTGCGCGTGGCGATGAAAAATCCCCATCTTACAAGTTGCAGCATTTCTTGCACAGACCAGTAGCCTTTATCATTATGCCGCTTTTTGCTCTGGCAAATACTGGTTTTGTTATAGCTGGAAATGGAATTGAAGGCTTGGCAACATCCAACAGCTTAGGAATTATAGCGGGCTTGTTTTTTGGTAAACCACTGGGCATTGTTCTGTTCAGCGTTTTGGCTGTAAAATTGGGTTTATCCCAATTGCCATATGACTTGTTTTGGCGACATATCATTGGTGCTGGCTTTCTGGGCGGTATCGGATTCACCATGTCCATCTTCATCACCTTGTTGGCTTTCGGTAATCCCGAAATTATCCAAAATTCAAAGATTAGCATTTTGCTTGGTTCATTTATGGCTGGTACTGTCGGTTTCCTGATTTTGCGCAGTAAAAAAGTTAGTAAATCGATAAGCACCGTTTGGACAAAACAAATGCCTAACATTCGCTCGCTCTCGCGCCCGTAGCATAAGTAAATTGGAGTTTGAATGTCATTACGCAAATATCAAATAAATTGGCTTCTTGCCGCCGTTATTGCCTTTATCGTAGCAATACTATTTGTGTGGGAATCCAATAATCTAAAAATTGAGACTGATATTCT
>Ga0247841_10012774_pt1 | contig 10876 bp, 4 predicted proteins | sample LaCruzMarch2015__2_FD_192410 | JGI IMG/M metagenome (GOLD analysis project Ga0247841, IMG submission 192410) | Freshwater microbial communities from meromictic Lake La Cruz, Castile-La Mancha, Spain - LaCruzMarch2015_18m | ecosystem: Environmental > Aquatic > Freshwater > Lake | place: Spain...
ACTGGAAGTCGGCATTACTGTTTCCGGCACAGTCTACACGGCCGAAAATAAATCTACCAATGTTGGCGCTAGCAAAACCGTGGCAGTCTCGCTCAATGGTGCAGCCTCGGTTAAAAGTGCGGAAACAAATGCTTCTGGCGCCTTCACTATGATAGTGCCGGCAACGACCAATGATATTTTAACTTTGTATGTTGACAATGAATCTGGAGTGGAAGCAAACTTGGTGACTCAAGCGGTGGATGATTTGACGAATATTACTGGTTTGGAAATGTTTACTGATAAAATTGTGTTAACACATGCCACCGCTGGGCCGATAACCAATACTATATTGGCGACAGCCAATAACTCGGCTGATTCCAATATTCATTACACTGATGATTCTACTTCGATTGGTTTTGATGAGGCTTACAAAGTTTGGATTCCTTCTGGTAAAACTTACACACCGGGCGGCAATATTACCTCTATGGGAGGTTTATATAACGCTGGTACATTCAACCCAGAGAGTAACACGGTTTCTTTCTCTGGAGACTTTACGAACGCTTCTACTATTAATACCAGTACTTCGACTTTTAATTTCGTTGCCACTTCTGGAACTAAAACACTTACTTCCGGCGGAACTCAATTTAAGAACTTTGCGATTAATGCTTCAGGTGCGATTATTAGACCATCGGGAACACTCGACATTGCTGGCACGTTTACCTTGCAAAACGGGACTTTCGATCTGGATACCAATGATCCAACTGTTAACTTGCGTGGCAATATTACAATTTCCGGCGGAACCTTAACCAAGGGTTCGGGCACAGTTAATTTATTGGGTGACTTAACTTACAACGCTCCTGGCTATAACTTTGGTATCGTAGTGGTAGGGGCGTCACCGGATTCAACCACTTTAGCCTCGGACTTTACGGCTGACAGTTTGACTGTAGCGGCAGGGGATACACTTTACACTCGTGGCTACGAAGTAACTGTCGGTGCTAGTGGCATAACCGTCGCCACTGGTGTACCTGGTGGCACGATTGATGCGACCGACACGGGCGGCGCGGGTTATGAAGGTGATGGCTCAATCATTACTTCAGCCGGAAACTTTACGATCAATAGCGGTGGTGTCTTTACCAAGGAAGACGATAACGGCCGCACCAGTTTAGTTAAACTGACTAAAGCCGGCGCGACTAACTTAACTTCGTCAAGCCAAGATTTGGGTAATTTCCAAATTTCTACTGGCACGAACAATGTTACCCTGCAAGATGCCTTAAATGTTGATGCTTTGACAATCGATACTTCGACAACCTTGACTCGTAACAGTCAAACCATTAACGTAGCTGGCAATTGGGCCAACTCAGGAACATTTACTCATGGCGATGCGGGGACAGTGACTTTTGATGGTGCAGGTACTCAAACAATTGATACTGGCGGGACAGCTACTGGTAAAAACTTTTTTGCAGTGACTCACTCGGGTGCAGGCACGGCTCAACTAATAAACAATACTATTAATATAGACAGTGATTTCACTAACTCCGGCGGGACTTGGGATTCTAACAACCAAAACATGACCGTGGCTGGAAGTTGGAATAACTCGGCAACATTTACGCCAGGTAGTGGCACAGTCACTTTTGATGGGAATGCAGCTGGAAAAACCATTACCGCAGGTGGTGCTAGCTTTAATAATTTAACTTTCAATGGACAGAGCGCGACAACAAATACTGATACTGGATTTGTCTATGCTGGAACGGCTGCTGAGTCATATGCAGGATCTTTGTGGACTGATAAAACATATGCAACTGGAGACAATGCTAGCGATTTTGCTTATAGTGCAGTGACAAGTCTTTATCATACCGCTCACTTAGATCTTACAAATTTTGGTTTTTCAATTCCTGAAGGATCAACCATACTCGGCGTTGAAGCTGTGGTTAGAAAATCTAAAGGGATTATTCCTTACCCTGGGATTAGTGATGAAAATGTTTATATACTGAAGGCAGGCGCTGGCACTGGTAATAACAAAGCGGTTGCAGGCGAATGGCCGACAGCAGATAGCCCAGTAGAGACTACTTATGGCGGTGGATCAGATGCCTGGGGGGCGACACTCTCAGCTGGCGATGTAAACGCTTCTAATTTTGGTATGTTTATTCAGGTTCAAAATGGTAATGATGAGATGACTCCTCCTGCACGAATTTATACGGTAAAAATGAAAGTTTATTATAGTACCTCTGCTGTTGTCGCCGCCTGGTCTGCTCAGGACACTTTACGCGTTTCTGGTAACTTTACCAGAACTGCAGGTGCGTTTACTCACAATGATCAAGAAGTCATTTTAAATGGTGCGGCAGGTTCGACTCAGGTTATAACCGGAGATACGACATTCTATGACCTAACTGCCACCGCCTCAACGGCTCGTACAATTAACTTTGCAAGTGGCTCAACGACAACGGTTGAAGGTACTTGGACAGTAACTGGTGCAGACGGCCAAAATATTACCCTTGGCCGAGATGGCGGATCGGGTACGGACCAATGGGACGTCAATCCGACTTTGTGGTCCATTGACTATGTTGCGGTTTCCAACTCGCACAACAATGCGGCTAGTCCAATTGATCCCGATCACTGGTCAAATGTAACCAATAACCTTAACTGGACTTCGCCAATTACTGTGGCTGGCACAGTTTACACGGCCGAAAGTAAAGCGACCAATATCGGCGCTTCTAAAACCGTGGCTGTTTCAGTCAATGGCGGGACAAAAACCACGGCCGAAACCGATGCTAATGGAGCCTTTACTATTACTACTGACGCTGGGATAAGTAACAATGATCCGGTTATTGTCTTTGTTGATGATGAATCTGGCGTGAACGCTAACCTTATAACTCAAGGCACCGGCTCAAGTATTACTGGGCTTGAGCTCTATACTGGAAAAATTGTTTTGACTCATGAATCAGCTGGCCCGATGACCAATACGCTTCTTAATGCCGCCAACAATTTGGCTGATTCCGATATTCACTACACCGATAATGCCAGTTTTGACACTGCTTATGAATTATTTATTCAAGCTAGTAAAACCTATACTCCTGGCGGCACGGTTACGACGGTTGGTGATATCGACATCAATGGTACTCTCTCACCAGAATCATACACTGTTAATGTTGCTGGCAGTTGGGATGCCACCGGCGGAACATTTACTAAAGGTACCTCTACAATCAACTTTAATGGCGCGGGAAATACACCGACTATTACCTCTGGTAGTCAACAATTTTATAATCTGACAATCGCTGGAGATGAGGGCGCGCCATCAGGAACTGTTACTTTGCGACCAACGGGTACTGGTACACACTCAGTTCTTTCTCATCAAGTTGTGCCAGGAGCGCCAAACTACGCTGCAATTGACGAGTCGGTGGCCGATGATGCTGATTATCTCTATGGATCAGTTGGTGGCGCGGCTTGGGAATACTTTACACACACGGCGGCAAATTTACCTCTTGGCGCGGTGGTGAGTAATGTGACCCTTTATGGTAGGCACAAAGAGGACAACGCAGACGCATTTACTCGTTTGTTTGTTTATACTTCAACCCAAAATGCCCAAAGTTTGAGCTATCGAGCTTCTTATACGCAGGATACCTGGTCCATGGACACTAAACCGGAAGGTGGATCGTGGTCCTCAAGCGATATTGATTCGATGGAGTTTGGTGTTCGGTTGGGTGACAATGAGGATGTTGGGAATCAAGCTTATATTTCTCAATACTATGCCGTTGTCAGCTATGATATTCCGACCGGTACATGGACCTTGCAAGATGATTTGTCGGTTTCCAACACTCTAAATGTTACAACCGGTGCCTTGGCTAGCGGTTCTGCTTCCATTACCACCAAAGACTTTACTCAAGACGGTGGTATTATAACCGCTCCAGGATCCTCTGATTTGTTCACAATTTCCGATACTATGAATCGTACGGGTGGCACTTTCAATAACAACTCGGGTACAGTTAAATTTACGGCTACAACAGCCAAAAATATTACCTCGGGCGGGGCGACGTTCAAAAACGTGACGTTTGATGGCGCGAGTGGCGTTTGGACCATGCAAGACGCTTTGGACGTTAATGGTAACTTAAGTTTGACCAATGGTACACTTGCTGCTGGCGCGAATGCAATTACCCTGGCTGGAGACTGGACTAAAACGACAGGCACATTTACTGCCAATACAAGCACAGTTACTCTTGATGGTGCTGGCGGATCGACCCAAACTATTTCTGGCAGTAACACCTTCAATAATTTATCAGCGACAGCCACCACAACTAGATCCTTAGCTTTTGCCAGTGAAACGACCCAAACTATAAGTGGTACCTGGACTGCTACCGGTACTGCGCCTGATCAATACATAACTCTAAGTCGTAGTGGCGGTGCTGACACTGACCAATGGAGTATTAATCCAACTGCTTGGACTGTGGACTATGTGGACGTGACAAACTCGCTCAATTTGGCCTCCAATACAATAAATCCAACTAACTTTGTGGTGGGCAATGATCAAACGGCTGCCAACAATACTAATTGGTTCGGTACAACTCGAGCAATCATTTATTACACAATTGAAGCTTCATCCGGTGCAAATGGTAGTATTTCACCATCGGGTTTCGTTTCAGTAAAAGAGAAAGATGATAGAACCTTCACGATCACCCCCTCTATCGGCTATGCGATTAACGATGTTCTAGTTGATGGCGTCTCGGTCGGGGCAGTGGCAAGCTATACCTTTACAAATCTAAGTGAGGATCACACCATCTCCGTTACTTTTAAACCGAGTATTATTGCTAATCCGACCAATTTTACCGGCATAGCGGGGGATACCGCCACCGATCTTAGCTGGACCAACCCGGGAAGCGTTAATTTTACCTATACGACGCTTTATCGTTCGACCCAGTCAGGTGTTTTGGGTGATGTTATTGCTGATAACTTAACAAACTCGGCCAGCAGCAGTCCGACCTATCATGATAGCAGTTTGATTAATGGTACGACTTATTATTACACGCTCAAAGCGCATGATAGTTTCAGTAATGTTTCGAGCGGCACAGATCAACTTGCATTAACTCCAACTTCTTTAATTGATATAATTGCGCCAACCGATCCGACTAATTTACGCGCCACTTCTATCGGCATAACTTATGTCAGTGTTGCTTGGGAGGCCGCCACTGACAATGTTGGTATAGCTGGTTATGTACTTTATAATACTCAAACAGGTTTGCAAGTTGCAACAACAGTCGGAAAGGTTTATACCTTTACTGGTTTGACAGCGGAAACTACTTATAGTTGGTATGTGAAAGCTTATGACGCTGCCGGAAATCTTTCTGGGCCATCAAATACTCTTGTTGTGACAACCAAGCAAGAGCCTAATGGTGCTTGTGTTGGCCCAGATTGCGAATGTGTTGGCCCTGATTGTGAACCAACTTGTGTTGGTCCTGATTGTGAACCACCAGATTGTACTGGGCCTGATTGTGAACCAATTTGTGTGGGAGAAGATTGCAAAAAAACCGAAGACACTTCGATCTACCTCGTACTGGCCAATACTCCAGCTAAAATAGCGGCAGGCAAACCATTCCCTGAAAACGTGAAGGTAATGGCAGTTGATGGTGGCGGAAATCTGGTTAAAGATTATACTGGTTCAATTTACTTTACTTCGACTGACGGGAAAGCAGTTTTGACTTGGTCTAAAGACAGTTCTTATAACTTTACATCTCGTGACGCCGGATCTCATGAATTTAATGGTGAAGATTTCCGTCTCTATACAGTTGGTGAACAAAAACTAACAGTCACCGACGATAGAGTTTCTGCCAGTTCAACAATTGTAGTTGAGGGTGCCTTAAGTATAATCCCAGATGTTTTCCAGAAGGCTCAAGACAAGATTAGTGGTCTGATTCAACAAAATGGTGATAAAGTCAACACGGCGGCGCTGGTGACGACCGCAGCCCTTCTAGCTCCACCGCTATTGATTAATGTTCTTGTCGGCTTAAGTAATATCTGGTCACAATTTGCTTACTGGTTTATACAATTATTACAACTCTTAGGTATTCGCAAACGTCGCAAACCTTGGGGCATAGTTTTCGACTCTGAAAGCGGACAACCAGTGAAATATGCTTTAGTTAAAGTCTATGACAAAGAATACAACCGTTTGATTGAAACCGCTGTGGCAGATGGCGAAGGCCGTTATGGTTTCTTGGTCAAACCAGGTATTTTCTATTTGGTTGTGAAAAAGGGTGGCTATACCTTCCCATCGACGCAAAAAGCAAGTAACTTCTATCAAGAAATTTATAATGGCGGTGATATTAGAATTGAACGCAAAGATGAAGTAATCACCTTAAATGTTCCAATGGATCCGGAAGTAAAGGCTTCGGTGAGCTTCCGTTCAACTGTAGCGCTAATCAAGATTAGCAAGTTCTTTAACATGATTCGCTTACCACTGCTGGTTTTTGGCACCTTACTTTCGGTTGTGTTGCTAATTTCTTCTTATAGCCCATGGTATTTCTTGTCACTTGGCTTCTATATCTTAATTTTTGCCTGGGATTATATCCGCTCATTTAGAGCCAGACCATACGGTGTTGTCAGTGACATTTTCGGTCATCCTTTAGACACCGTTATTGTCCGGGTTTATGAAAAGAAAACTGACCGATTGGTTGGTACCGACGTTACCGATGATATTGGTCGCTTCCGTTTCTTGGTCGCTCCGGGTATTTACTATGTTAAAGCAACCAAACCAGGGTACGCCGACTTTAAGTCACACATGATGTACCTGGAAAAGGAAAAAACAACAGTTTCGATTAACGTTAAAATGAAAAAAATTAATAAATAGTTCAAAGAAGGGGACCATGTCTACAACAGCACAAAATAATTCAAAGTCATCACCAATTATTATTTTTTCTCTTGTGGGTGTTTTAATTGTTGCTGGCATTGTTGGTCTAATCTATACCTGGCAGGTGAGTAAGACTAAATCTTCAAGCGAGGTTACAGAAGCATTGTCTAAAGGTTCGACTTATGCCAATACTGATTATTTTTTTACTTTGAATTTTACAAATGATTGGCAGAATTATTTAATGGAAAAACAAAAAAATAGTGACGTGTTGAAATCTTATTATAAGGTTTGGATTCAATTACCTTCTAATGACGATGCCTATAAAGATTTTAAAACTGATCATTTAGGTTATTTTAACCCGATTAATATTGACGTTATACTAAGTGATCAATGGGAACAAATTAAAAATAAAGGTTATGATAATGGCATAAAGCCAAAATTATTAGGCAATACGGGTAGTTTCTCGGTAGTATATTATATTAACAACGACCAACTTATTGGCGAAACTGGTAAAAGGTTTAGAAATACATTAATTCCGCAGTTAGCTAAAACTTTTCAAGTAATTAAATAACTATTTAATTAGATATAATAATTATGGCAGAAACACTAACTCAATATAGGTCAGAAGAAGAGAGAATTGCCGCCGAGCAGTTTGAATCTCAACAGAATAAAACCTCTCAACCTGACGTAGCACCCGAACTTAGTAATTTGCCACCGATTGTTTCCGAAACAGATACTAATCAACCTGAAGTTGAAACTGGTTCTGATGACCTGGAATCTCAAGTTGAAGAGAAACAAATCCGGACAGCTGAACTAATTGCTAAATTTTCCGCCCTCTATCAGGAAAATCCCGCTAATTTTATTGAAAAATTTAACCAGCAGATGACTCCTGAAGATGTGGAGGGACTAGAGTTTTCTCTCCTTGGCTATACTCAGGAATCTCTGATGATTGTTGATGAATCGGGTAAATTAGTTGAGGTGCCGTGTAATGCGGAAAATGCGCCAGATGTCCTTAAAAGAATCAAAGAATCAGACGAGACAGTCAGAGGCAATAGCCATAATTTAAGAGCAGAAATTTTAAGAAGGAGCGAAGGTAAAATCAGGACTCATGAAGCATATACATATGGTAATCTAGAAGGCTTAAAAGGGGATGAGCTCAAAGTTTTTTTAGATAATCCCGAAAATTGGACTCCTGAGAGAAGATTACTACATGAACAAATTATCACTACAGAACTCGAAAAGGCAAGAGCACTATCAGAAAGATTAGGCGATGAGGAATCAACAATTTATGCTCTGCGAGGAAACACAGCGGCTGGTAAAAGCACTAGACTTAGAAATGATCCAACTTTTCAATTAGCTGCTGACGAGCATGGCCAACCAACTGGAGCAATTAACCCCGATATTTATAAGGAGGAGTTGAAGGCAGAGGAAGTTGTTTTTGGCCATCAGAAAATTACCCATCACCAAGCCCATAACGAAGGTTCGGCTTTAGCTCGAGCGATTAGAAGAAGAATTGCCGAATCAGATTCATCAATGATCATTGATCAACGTTTAAACGAAGATAAAGATATCAGGGAGCTTGTTGCCGAATCAAACCGGACTGGCAAAAAATTGAAATTTCTTGATGTTGATTCACCTTTGGAGGTTTCCTTGGTAAGAGTGTTGGGTCGAAAACCGGGCGGGGCCGACCCTTTGGTGCCTTATGATGCTGTTGCGGAGGGATTCGACGGCGTAAGAAAGAACCGAGCAGCCCTAATTGAAGAAGTAAGATCTAATCCTAATATTTTAAATTATGTTCTCTACGTAAGCGATGAACGCGGCAACTCAATCAAAGTGGCTGAGAAAAAAGACGGAGAATTTATTGTCACAGAAGGCCAAGAAGAACTTTTTGAAATGGCGACTAATCCGGATACATCTGCCGCTATTGATTCTCTCCGTGATCAGGTAATCGACGACCAATATATTGCTGATGCAGCTGCGCGCATGGGGCTAAGAGAAGACCAAATCAAAGTTCTTGAATCTTACAAAGGGAGAACATTTGCCGACGCTTTAGGAGAACATGCTCGAAAGATGGATGCTGAAAGACCAACGCTAGAGGAATATGATCAAAACATGCTTGAAAGTCTTTCTTTAACGAGTCGGACAGCCGAAGGAACAGTCGACACGTCTGCCTCAGTTGATAAATCAGGAAAAATGACAGAAGGTTTAAGCGCTGAGGAAACGGCGTCGTTGGCTCGCAACAATTTCATAGAAGCGGTAAATCAAGCTTTTGAAGCAAGTGGGAGGACGTTTACTTCTCCTCAAGAATTAAGACAATTTATCGAATCGATTGCGACTCAAGTGAACCAAGGAATTACCAGAGAAGGAGTTTTGATTAGAAATGGGGAAGATTCGACTAAATTTCCTTATACACGAGTTGAGAATCTTCCGGAGAGAATGGATCAATTTTACCAAGAACTTATGACCAGACTGAATAACCCCAAAGAGGACCCAGTCGAACTAGCGGCTTGGTTGGAATTTAGGATTGACCAAACTGATCATTTTTTTGCCGATGGCTGTGGCAAAACAGCCAAGGTTATTAGTGCCTGGGCTATGATGCGTGCCGGTCGGCCAGCACCAGATTATACTGCTCATGGTCAAATAGAAAAAAATATGAGTCAAGTAAGAGGCGAATATTATAAACATGCAGCTAAAACTATTCCAGGGACCGACCCGGCTACCGAACAGCAGGACTGGGAAAATTGGTTGGATTATTATAGAAAATTATGTTAAAGGAGAAAAATGACTGAAAATTATAATAAAATGTTGGATTTAATCAAAGACTATCATAAAGACCAGACGAGAAACAATGGCAAAGTTCCTTACTGGCATCATTGTGCTAGTGTGGCGGAAATTTTGGCTTCCGCTGTTAAACAGTCGCGAGAAATAAATGATAATGCTCTTTTAGATGATTTGTTGGTGGCGGCGTTAGCGCACGATCTCATAGAAGACACAACCATGACCCCAGAAGAACTAAAACAGAAAACCAATAGTCGAACTCTAGATTTAGTTATGAATATGACGAATACAGAAGATGATGAGCATCGTACTGGATACATGGCAAAAATTCAAAACGCTACCGAAGAAGTTTTACTAATAAAAATCTGTGATTTAATAGAGAATACAATAAGTTGCGCCTACGGGATTCCAGATCTTACCAAAAAATGGGTTAAAGAATTTTATATGCCAATTTTTGAGGATACTAAAAAAGTTATTGATCAGAAAAAAATTGAACATTACCCCCAAACAGCAAATATTTTAATGTCTTATCTTGCCTTTAGCGAAGAGAGGCTGTATCATAACATTAGTAAATATGAAGAGGAACATAAATGAACGAAAGATCTCCAAAAACAGATGAGTTGCTTCAAAACATGAATTTTAGGGCTGAAGAATTTAGTGCGAAAAGGCGGCAGGAAATAGAAGCGGCTAAAACTAATTCATTGCACGACAAAGAGGTTTTTAATATAGAAGAATTCAGAAAATTCTATAGCACAACCGACTATCAAGGACAATCTCTCGAGAATCAAACAATGCTTGATGATTTAGAACACCAATATTATGTTCAACATCCAGAAATTAAGACTATGTCTGATTTTTTGGAGATAAGAGAAAACTTAGATGGTCATAATACGAACTAAATTTTAAAAAGATTTGTATTTAGGAGGGAAAATGAACGAACCAGTACAGTCTCCGACTGGAGAACAATCACCAAAGCAACCTGCCGTTTCGCCTTGGCTTATGACAACTTTTATTATCATATTGGTGGTCGGCGGCGGATATTTAGGTTGGAATTTTTGGAACAAGTCGCAAATTGCTAAACAATCGACTAGCAGTACGCCAGTTGTGGTCAAGACTCCAAGTCCTGATCAAAAGGATAAAAGCAATAATTCGCCAACTAATATTTTTGGAACTGATAATGGGAAGACTTACACTGATTCTCTGGTTGGTTTCACATTTGAACATCCAGGAATTGAAGTTGAAACAGACTTAGTTTCAAAAACAAAAGGAACATTTTTAACTGTCGAA
>Ga0247841_10012776_pt1 | contig 10875 bp, 11 predicted proteins | sample LaCruzMarch2015__2_FD_192410 | JGI IMG/M metagenome (GOLD analysis project Ga0247841, IMG submission 192410) | Freshwater microbial communities from meromictic Lake La Cruz, Castile-La Mancha, Spain - LaCruzMarch2015_18m | ecosystem: Environmental > Aquatic > Freshwater > Lake | place: Spain...
CCTCCAAGGCAACTTTGGCCTTAAATGACGGTGTGTGTTTCCTCCTTAAATTCTCCACTTGGTCCTCCTCAATTTTGCTCCCAAGTGTAACTTAACACACTGTCCAAATTTCGGGGTCCATTATACAAATCTTGGAAGACTTTATCAGATGGTCCACCACGAGTAGCGTCAAGGGCGTCGATAAATAAGACCCCCGGCTTTGACGTTGTCCAACCTTTTAAGACTTCAAAAATAGAAACGCTCAGACCAATATCATTCTCTAACTCTTTAATACGTGTAACTGGGTGGCGATCAACAGCGATGACAACAACAGGATGTCCCTGTTCTTGCATCTGCTTTGCTGCCCAGTATAGGGTGCCCGATTTACCGGCGCCTGGGGGGCTAATGAGCAGCATGGAAGTTTTCTGAGCACTATCAACCAAAACCTGGGTCACAGCGCGGTTGATGCGAATAGATTGAACACCTGATGGCGTGGGTACTTGTAATTGAGCAAGATGGCGTAAACTACGGAGCGTCTCGATCGTAAATGTTTCAAGCCGGTGGATGTCACCCTCCAACTCGGGTACGTCACGGAGTTTAAGACCACTTGACCTGAGAGCGTCACGAAGAATAGTACGGTCTGCACTACTCCGGAGCCTGGCAAGTCGCTGGCACTCTGCAACCAAGCGGGACCATGCATTCTCAACGTCCTCAGGATTTGCCAAAACAGACTTGCGAAGTAAAGAAAGCGTTGGCGCTCTATCGGTATTGTCAGGATCAATGGAAACAATCCTTGTCATACCGAGAAAAGCGGCCATTTCTGCTTCAGAAGCCATGTTTCCTGTGTGGCGCTTCCAATAGAATTGGATGAGACTCAATAGGGCATTGTAGGCTTTACGTTCCGAGTTCGTTGTAGCTATGTCCTCTTGTGGATGAATTGAATGGCGATCTGCGATGCGAGTGAGTATTTTCAAAGCCGCAGCAACAAAAGTATTTGCCTTCGTTCCACCTCCACCTGTGACCAAAATGAGGCGGTCCTTCTCCATATCCAAGGTCCGCTCCCAATCATGCTTTCCATTGGCTGCAATGGAAGTAATCCACTGCCGGACGAACTGATCAATAACCGAACCCAAAGGAGAATTCGGATCATCGCTAGTTCCAACGTTCTTTTTAACATTGATGAAGCAAAATCCTTCTGCTGATGTTTTTACAAGGATGTCATCAACGGGTGCGTTAGTTTCTAGCTCTACTACAGTGGGTGATACTCTGCCTGGTAAACCAAGAAAGGGTAGTGGTTCGTCTGCCAGAGCATAGACCGCTATAACCGCGGCGACCTTGTTTTGGAAATCAATTCCTGATTGCGTTGCATCTCCGCTCATAGATACCTTGCCTTCATGTTCAAAAGATTAATTCCATCGATATATTTGCTTAATCAAAGTTCATGGTTACGCCTGTGACTTTTAGTAATCTGGAGGAGTATTAGCGTAGGTCTCGAAACGTGTATATTATTCTCTCACGTTCAAATTTCAATTTCTTCTTTATAGTGGTAGGCAACAGCAATGTTGCATAATGATTAAGTATTGTCAAATTTGTGCTTTAGTCAACATTGAATATCAGTCGAAAGGTTGGATGTCAGTAAAAATCGTCGGATGCTCTATTACAGGAAGTTACAAATGCCCCCGATCTTAGGAAAAATCAACCTCCGAAACATGCATGCCTCGATCAGAATTCAACAGATTCAGATGGTGCTTGCCAGCAATACTTTGAGGTCACGATCACCTTTGGTAGTGATGAGTCCGGTATAAATCATGGATTTCGGCTTTGCTATCTTCTTACATTTCCCTTTATCAATCATGAAATCAGGTTTAGCAATTTAGCACTATGTGGAATTTAAGGACACTCAAACATCATATGTTCCAGACAATTTTATTTTTAATTCACTTGCCGTCTTTATCATCTTCTTGTCTTTGGTAAGAATACAAGCGTTGTGCCTTCGTGCTAAGACTAAATAGAACAAATCATAGGCGGGGTGTTCTGTTTTGATTGATTCAGAAAATACTTCTCTACAAAGATTTTTTGTATTTATATAGTCATCGACAAGATCAAGGCAGTAATCTATTCCTTTCTCGCATTTTTCTATTGGTAAATCAGAATATGAGCCGTATTTCCAAAATGCATTTGTTATTTCTGACGGGAATGTATCTGGGGCCAATACGAGTTCCGACTGTATCAATAATTCTCTAAAGCGATCACTGTCATCTTTGTTAAGTGCTATTTCAATTGCTGCACTTGCATCCAGAACAATTATCACCTATCCCGATCCTCTCTAATCAAAGTTACCGGATCAGGCAACTTGCTTCCATCTATATCAAGGACATTGGTTTTTTCTAACAGTTTCCTTCTTCTGTCCTTATTTCCTAATTTGGATATAATTCCTTCTTTTAAAATTACTATCGTTTCTTGCGACAGGCTTCTATGTTCCTTTTCAGCAAGGTAATTAAGCTGAACGTATACATCTTCCGGCAAATCTCTTACCTGCAATGTTGGCATATTCTCCGCCCCTATTCTTTGCATGCAATATACATCATATATGCATGCACGTCAAGTTCTTTCCGCACATTCGGTCAGGCCGGCGGGCTCATCCTGATGGCCCGGACCGGGCACTCGGAAGCGCAGAAGCCGCAACCGATGCACCGATTGTCTTCCTTCAGGAAGGGATAGGAGTGAATCTCCCTTTTCAATACCGGTTCCCCGGGGGCCAGGCAGTTGACGGGACAGGCATCCATGCATATCCCGCAGGGCATACAGGTCTTCAGGTCAATCTGCGGTTTTTCCCAGGCAGAGCGTTTGATCCGTTCGCAAACAATTCCAAAAGGATCCGTGACTGCCGCTGCCGGGCAGATCCTGCCACAGGCCCCGCAATCGATGCAAAGGAGAGAATCGATCAAGTGGAGGTTTTTCTTTTCTCCCAAAATGGCGCCAACGGGACAGAGTTTAACACAGGCCCCGCAGCCGTTACATGCTTCGCTAATTCGATATGACATATCGTAACCTCTTTAAAATCCTGGGATAAAATACCACTATGTCAAATTACCCCATCCCCCTCCTAACCTCCCCCTTGAAGGGGGAGGGACACAGATAAGACACTCTGAAGGCGAGTGGCTTCCATACTCTCCCTACCCTTCAAGGGCCGGGGTTGTATGGGATGGGTAATATGAGCCACTTTCCCCTATAGCTCCCTCCCCTTCAAGGGGAGGGCCGGGGTGGGGATGGGGTAATTTCCCCCTCCGGACGGCCGGTTTTAGGATCCCAACCGCATTGGCGCCAGTAATCGCTTCTCATCTTTTCGATATCCATAGTCCGGCCCTTGTTTGCCCCCCGGTTCCGGGGCGGCCTTCCGACCACACGATCCACGGCCTGGAAGGAAAGGGGATCGACGCCATGCTTGATATTGAAGCGTTGTTTCAGGGTCTGAATAGCGGCGCCGATGGCCATGTATTCCTCCGGCGACTTGCGCCAACCCGTGGCGGCGTTCAACCATTCGAAGGAGGGAATCCGCGCCGCCCCCAGGAAGAGGCCGAACATGCATAATCCCGCTCCGTTGGCGACATTCATGAACCTGCTGCACGCCGCCGCCATAACGGCTTTTTCTTCGTCGGCAACGTACTTCCGGTTCTTATGGTAAATCAGCGGCGGTTTTGGCAGGCCACTAACCCGTTTCCAGAGCTGGAACATCTCATAGTAGAGCTGGGCCCCGATGGTATGACGGCCAGGCGTTGCCTCTACTGAATAGTGGACGTTGAAGCCCGGATCATTGCGACCGTCATGCATGGGCAGTTCCTGGCCACCGGCGTGCATGGCATAGTCCTCAGCTCCCTTTCCTATTTTCCTGGCCGCAGCCCGGGAACCATCGGCGAGAAGGTCCCCGACGCCTTCTCGCTTGATCATTTTTTCCACCATGGTAATCATGGCCGCGGCATTTCCCCAAGTCAGATCGAGACCGTCCAGGTCTTCCCTGGTCAGGATTCCCTGCTCGTAACATTCCATAGCAAAGGCGATGGTTCCGCCGGCGGAGATCGTATCCATCCCCGCCCGGTTGAGCATCTCGTTCATGGTAAAGATACTCTCCAGATCACCGTTCATGCAGAGGCCGCCCAGGGCCAGGACCGATTCATATTCAGGCTTGTGGACCTCTCCGTAGGGGCCTTTCGTCACACAGACGCCGCCGCAGCCCAGGGGGCAGGAGTAGCAGTGATATTTGACCTTTTCCCGGGACTTGAAGGCATCGGGATTGACGGATAGGGACTTCCCGATTCCCCAGTCCACATTGCTTCCCTTCCAGTTCATGACGGGAGCATCGCCTATCTCGACAGACATCTGATTCATGCTCACCGTCCCCCACTTCTTCAGCAGGATCTTGTATACCATGCCTTCCATGGCCATCTGGGTGGGCAGGACGCGCATGAGGGTCCCCACATAGGCCGCCATCGGCCCGGGGATGAAGGGAGGCTGGAGCTGGACCCACTTATTGCATTGCCGGCTCAGGCGCTGGACTTCCACACGCTGATAAACGGGAATCCTTTTTTTGCCGTTCAGGACCAGGGCCTTGAGGCGCTTGGAACCCATAACGGCCCCCAGGCCGGAACGGGCGGCGATCCGCCCCCGATCATTGCAGATTCCGGAGATCAGGGAAAGGTTTTCTCCCGCCGGACCGATAACGGCTACCCGGGCATGACCACCGGTCTCTGCGACAAGATATTCCTCCGTCTCCGCCGTGTCCTTTCCCCAGAGATGGCCGGCGTCCCTAAGTTCCGGACGGCCGTGATCGATAAGAAGATAGACGGGCTTTTCGCTGACGCCGGTGAAGAAGATCCCGTCGAAGCCGCAGCGTTTGATGGCTGGCGACAGCGTCCCGCCGCAATTGGCATCACCCCAGCCGCCCGTGAGGGGAGATTTCCCCACGACCATCCAACGCCCGGTGAAGAGGGAACCCGTCCCGGTCAGGAGCCCGGAGACGAAACCGAGGACATTTTCCGGTCCCAGGGGATCGGCGCCGGCGGGGATACGTTCAGAAAGCAACCAGGCAGCCAGTCCTGTCCCGGAGAGGTATTTCTCATAGATTTCACCCGGAATCGTTTCTTCCCGGAACTCTTTAACCGTCAGATCCACCCACAGGATCTTGCCCATGTATCCCCGGTTCATAAAGGCCTCCTTAAACCCATCCCCACCCCAACCCTCCCCTTGAAGGGGAGGGAGAGAATTCTTTTAGTAGCTCCCCTTGAAGGGGAGGGAAACTGGAAACACTGAATTCAATTTATTTTCTGATGCAGCCGGGATCTAGGGCCACCCCTTCCCAGGCCGCCTCGAGGACCATCAAAAAATCGTCGTAGTCCAGTTCTTCCGGATTGTAGAAGATTGATCCGTCCCCAAGGGCCGTCCGGGCGATATCCGGCAATCTTTCCCTAGTCACGGCAGGCTTCCCTTCGCGATCCAAAACTTCCTTGAAAAAGCGTGCGTGCCTGCCCCCCGAGGCGTCATGGAGATCCTGATTCATCTGGCGGACATAGGCAATAACCCGATCCGTCCGCTGCTCCTTGGGGGTTCCGGCAAAAACATCAGAGCCTCCCATGGGGAAAAAAAGTTCCCCCATGATGGTCTCCCGTTTATGGCGGTTATACTCCAGCCCATAGGGCAAAAGGATGGCCATACAAACCCCGTGGGGAACACCGCAGACCGAACCTGTGGCGTGACCCAGGGTATGGACCATGCCCACCATGGAGTTGGAAAAGGCCATTCCGGCCAAGGCAGCGGCGTTGGCCATCGCCAGGCGGGCCTCGCGATCAGAGGGATACCGGGTAACCTTTACGAGGTTCCGGCTGATCAACCGGATCGCCGCCAGGGCCGTGGCGTCGCTCAGGGGATTTTTACTCAAACCGTAGTAGGCTTCGACGGCATGGGTCAGGGCATCCATTCCTGTTGCAGCCGTGATGGCCGCCGGCAGGCTCAACGTCATACGGGAATCGAGAATCGATGCATCAGGAAGGAGGAAATAGCTTACAAAGGCCATTTTCAGATGCCGCTCATGATCCTTGACCACAGCCACGAGGGTGACCTCCGAGCCGGTTCCCGCTGTGGTCGGAACAGCGACAAGGGGCTTCAATGGCCTCTTCAGTACCCCGGCGCCGCTGAATTTCATGAGATCATCGGCCTTTTCGGAAACGACGATGTTGATCCCCTTGGCCGTATCCATGACGGACCCACCGCCCACGGCAATAAGAGCGTCGCAGCCCTGTTCCCGGTAAAGAGCGGCCAACCGGTTGACAACGCGCAGATCCGAATCGGGAGGAACATCATCGGCAACAGCTCCGATGCTCAGTTGGTCTTTGATGGCCCCCCTCACGATATCAACCAGACCTGCTGCGGCGACGCCTTTGTCCGTTACAATCATCGGTCGACGGGCATGGAGGTCTTGAAGGACTCCCGGAATCCTCTCCAAGGCGTCGTGACCGGCGATGATTTTCACACCGCAGTAGTATTCATAATATCCAGGAAGGTCCATGTCTCAATACTCCTTTGTTCAAAATCTTGTTTCCCACGCCTTCTCCAGTATATTGCGGATATCCTGGGGATCGTATTCTCCCCTTACCCCCGCGGCGCTCTGTGGTTCGACGAGGCTTTCCAGGTCCTCCCTTTTAATGCCCACATCCCTGATACTTCTTGGAAAATCCATAACAAGGCTCTGGAGCTCCAGTAATATCTCCACGATCCGGTCCACAGCCTTTCTGAAGCTCGCCTCCGCCATTGTTCCGGCAAATGCTTCCGGCCCCCCGATGAAAAGATATAAATCCTTCCTCGTGGCTGTTTCCTTTTTCATCTCCAGGAGCAGGAAGTGGGGAAGGAGCAACCCCATGATCAAGCCCGGGTGGGTATGACAGCTTCGGGACATGGCCATCCCCAGCTCGTACACCATCCCCGGGGCAAGGTTGTCGAAAGAGGTCTGGGCGAAAAACGCCGCATTGGCCAGGGCCAGCCTTCCCTTCCGGTCGGAAGGATTCCTCAGGACGTTTAGAATATTCTCCATGATGAACCTGGCCGACCCATAGGCATAAGCATCCGTCAGGGGGTTCCTCTCCGGATGGAGACAGGCCTCGATGGCCTGAGTCAAGCTCATCAGGGCCGTGGACGCCACGGTTTTGCGCTCTTCCGCCATGACGGTGCGGGGATCGATGACAGTCAGATCCGGGATCAGCGCCGGAGAGGTCAGGGAGAGGGAACCGAGGGAGACGTAACGGGTCATTTCGCAACCGGAGAGATCAAGGTTCAGGATGGCCGCCAGGGGTCGCAGTTTTCTCGTCAAAGGATTGCGGTCAGCCAGGCTCCCCAGATCTTCCGGCTTACCGGAGACGGCAATATTGAGGGCCTTGGCAGTGTCCATCACCGGCCCGCCGCCGAGGGCGATTAATGCATCGTAGCCATTATCCCGGTAAAGACCGTATAATTCGCGGATGAGCATCAGATCCGGTTGGGGAGGGACGCCGGCAAAGACGCCGATGGTAAGATTTGAATCGGCAAACGCCGCCGCCATGACCTTTTCCATCTCCCGTGCGGACAGACCCGGGGTGGTTAGAATGAGTGGTTTGACGGCATTCATGGCGTCCAGCTCTACCGGCAGATTCTCCAGGGCCTTGTTTCCCGAGAGGACCTTGGTGGGGCTATAAAATGTATACGCCCTTTGCGGTTGAAACACGGTTTCCTCCTTATCCAAAGACGGCCCCGGCATATATCCGGATCCGGTTCCAGACCTTTTCTCCAAAAGACCAGTCGGGATAACGCTTAACGGCCAGTTTTGCAATCAGCTTCGGCAGGAGATACACCTCCACAATGTCCAGGACGCGGACAATGGCACAGGCCGCGGGAACTTCGCCATCGACGATGAGGCGATTCCGCGCCGTGGCTACAGCAGTGCTCTCCTGAAAAGTAAACATCAAAATGGCCCCTTCCAGATTCTTTACCTTCATCTTGAGATCGATCTTTTGTCCTTCCGGGTTCCAGCCACGATATTTTACCAGACCTTGAGCATCCTTTCCGACAATCATCGTGGGACCCTGGGGCATCACACCCAGGGAAAAGGTGAATTCCGGCGGTAAACCGTCGAATTCCGCCTGGACAGCCCCGTCAACCCTGGCCGCCGCCTCGATGGCCCGACCTACGAACCACAGCATCAGGGCTACGTAGGCCCGCTTAAAGGGTTTACTTCCAGAGTGTATCTCTTTGTAATTATTCATTTTCCCCTCCGCAAACAAATCACGATCCTGCCGCAGGAATTATATCCTCGACACGGAACCCCATCCCCACCCCAGCCCTCCCCTTGAAGGGGAGGGAGCTACAGGGAAGGCAGCGTCATCGTACCCATCCCCCTCCTGTCCTCCCCCTTGAAGGGGGAGGGAATTCGCACATTTCCCCTTTCCTGTTGCCTATTCACTGCTGCCTATTGCCTGCAAGGAACAGCAACGGCAAATGCAAACCTTCCTCCGAATCTCCCTTGTATAATACCTGCGCCAGGAACAGGCCCGAAGGCGGGGCGGTAAGCCTGGCAGGCAGCTCGGAAAGGGAGGTGAGCATGGCCTCCACATCGCCCTTCGTCAAGCTCCCCCGGCCGACTTCAGCAATAACTCCCACCATACGCCGCACCATCTTCCAGAGAAAATGAGACCCTGCCACCCGAAAGATGATCAAGTCGCCTGCCTCCTCGATGCTTACGGAGTCAATCAGGACTTTCGTCGAAGCGTTCTTGTCCAGCCGCCGGTCGGAAAAAGATGCAAAGTCATGAAATCCATGGAACAATTGGCATGATTCTTTCATTTTTACGGTATTCAGGGCGTCTTTGACCCACCAGACATAACGTTTGCCGAAGGCGGTCCGGACCCGGGAAAGGACATAGACATAGACCCTCGCTACGGCGTCATGGCGGGCATGAAAATCGGCAGCGACCTGCTCCACCTTGAGGATGTTGATGCCGGCGGGCAACAGGTCATTCAAACCCTCCCTTATTTTTCGGGGCCGCTGCACATTCTTTACGGTTAGATGAGCTACCTGACCCAAGGCATGGACGCCGGCGTCCGTTCGTCCCGCCCCCTGGACATCAACGTTCTGGCCGAAGAACTCGCTCGCCGCCTGGATCAGCGTCCCTTGCACCGACCGGGCGTTCTGCTGGGTCTGCCACCCCCGGTAGCCCGTGCCGTCATATTCCAGAGTCAGTTTGTATTTTACCGAAGACGTTATCGCCATAGCTTGTTGCCTGTCCCATCCTTCATGGCTATTTTTTTAACTCCGGCACAGGGGTTTTCTTCGTAACCACGATGTCACGGAAGCCGTGGGATACCGGATTCGGACAATGAGCTTCCGGATTGGCCCCCGACTTGATCAAATAGGGCTTGCCGCTTGCGGGACAGACAAGGGTCTGACCGGCGGCCGGGCGGCCCTGCTGAATCAGATAGGCGAGCTGCCAGAGATTTTTTATGCATTTGTCCGTAACTTCATCGGTCTCGTAGCTTCCCATCCGGATCGGCTTGGGCTCCTTAAAGGCTGTCCAGATACGGGGGCCCTGATAGGCAAGCACCCCCAGACACGCCAGCAGAACCATGATCATGGCGATTTTCCAGGCCAAGGTTTCCCGGAACCGCTGTAATTTTGGTTTTTCCTCCGGTGCGTCTTTGATGTACCTTTCCGCCCGATTCATCATGCACTGGTTGCAGTATGTATCTATGTCATTACCGGGCTGTTTTTCAACATTGACGGTTACGGGCTTGCCGCACCCCTTGCAGAGAATTTCCTGTCTCTCCTCATCTCCCATAACCTCTCCTTATCCAATGATCTCGTCTTATCTATTTAACAACGGTCAGATTATCAAAGCTCGCCGTTGTTCCACTCCAGGTCCGGAACCCGCCGGAACCAGAAGCAAACCTGCTATCCGTAAAATCAATGGACAAGAGCGCCATGATCACCCCGATTACCACCATGAGCTCAACCAGGGTAAATCCCCCGTTATCTCTCTTCATCTTCAGCAAAATCTCTTCACTTAATCAAGAATGATCGCGCCTGCCCAGCGCCCTTTTTACCCGCATCAGTAAAGCGTCTTTCTTTACCGGTTTCTTCAGATAATCAAGGGCCCCTAATTCAAGGCCCTTGACTTCGTCTTCCTCTTCCGATCTGGACGTAAGAAACATCAGGGGGGCCTTGATCCCCTTCTGGGTGATGAGTTCTAAAAATGTGAATCCGTCAAGATTGGGCATATTGATGTCCGACAAAATAAGATCAAATTGTTTTTTTGCCAGCGCCATCAGGGCGTCGATACCGTCGCCGGCCACGGATACATCATAGCCCTGATTGGTGAGGATTCGGGAGATGAGTACCTGGTTGTCCGGGTCGTCCTCTACCACGAGGATTGAGGCGGCGCCACGGGATTGATCGGGCGTCTCTTTTTTGTCCAGGGTTTTCTCACTTTCCCTCTGCTCTTCTTCTTTCGCGGGAGGACGGATCTCTTCGACCAGTACCTTTTCATAGACATCCTTCACCGTAAAGAGATGGGCCTTCACCTTTTCAACGGCATGATTGCTGATGAGATAGTCGCCCCGGCGCTGGATGAAGTCCCGAAGTTCGGAGATGGTGATCCCGACCCGGATCTTTTCCAGAAGCTCCTGATCAAAGGCAATGATCTCATAGAGTCCTTCCCTGCCAAAATATCCGTTCCGGCACTTCGCACAGCCCGCAGCATGAGCGACATGGGTCGGCAGATCATCGGTAAAGGGACTCAGCATCTCCGCTTCTGCCGCCGTAATGGGTTCGATCTGCTTGCAGAAGGGGCAGAGTTTTTTCAAAAGCCGCTGGGCAATAATG
>Ga0247841_10012777_pt1 | contig 10874 bp, 14 predicted proteins | sample LaCruzMarch2015__2_FD_192410 | JGI IMG/M metagenome (GOLD analysis project Ga0247841, IMG submission 192410) | Freshwater microbial communities from meromictic Lake La Cruz, Castile-La Mancha, Spain - LaCruzMarch2015_18m | ecosystem: Environmental > Aquatic > Freshwater > Lake | place: Spain...
TCTCCTTTTTCTATTTTATTCTTCTTTGAAACTGAGGAATGGCTACAATTTTTCCCCAGCGATAGGCAACATAATTCCCATCTATATTTTTTTTAATCGATACTTCGACGTGCACCAATAATCCGGATCGAAGGAATATTTGACTCGCTTGGTTCATAATGCGCGGTGAAAGCTGAATCTTAATTTTTCGTTTATCGCGTAAAAGTAACAAAATAGAGTTTTCGTCACGCTCAAGGACTTCTCCGCGTAGAACGGCAAAACCAATACTCTCTTCCTGTAATACTTTGATCTGCAATGCTTGGACATTTTGAGAATCACCATAATCCACTACTTCTGCCGCTACAATACTTCCTACTCCTAAGTTTTGTGGTTTTTCCGTGTCAATAGTAATTTGAATCGGAATCGGAAAGCCAGAAATATAAAAAATACCGGTATTATCATTTATCGAATCAACTTCTCCCCGCACAAAAAATCTTTTTTCTTGTGATTCCCTAATTTTAAACCGCAGACTTAAGAAATGGTTGATTGCCTCTCTTGGATTGATCTGGTAAAAAGCCATAATGCGACCCCAGCTAATGTTTTGTTTCCGTAAGTTTAAAAGAGTTTCTGGTGTTTGATGAGACAATTTGGAGATAACAATTAAGGCGACCGTCTCACGATCATCCGGGTTTTGTGCTTTGAATTGCAACAAGGACCCTGGTTCGATGCCATATTCTTTTTCGAGCAAGGTGCTCAAATAGAAACTTCCAATACTACTGGATCGATATGTGTTCTCCCCTTGTGTATGATTTGGGTCTGTCAGAGAGTTTAGATTTCTCTGAACTTTGTAAGAATTGTAAATATCGATTAATGTCCCTTCCGAACCAAAAACGGGGAATACGATCCCCGTCATCAATACTAGCACAAGGGTCAACGGAATAATTCTTTTTAAATAGAAATAAAAACTCCAGCTTTTCTTATTATTTCCCTGCAGGCGAAGCATAACTTTGGTATAGATACTGTCGTGTGCATGTATCGGATCCAGGGAAGTATGCAAAAAATCCCTTATTTCTTGGTCTTCATGCATCATTTTTTACTAACTCCTTTAATTTCTTCAACGATCGATGAATTTTCACTTTTACGTTTGGAACGTTTATATGGAGAATATTCGAAACTTCTTCGATGGTTAATTCCTGATAAAAACGCAAAGAGAGTATTTCCCTTTCTGAAGGGCTTAATTGTTTAAAACAATCCTGGATCAATTTGACAGTTTCAAAGGATGAGTCCTGACTCGCCATCAAATCAATCATGTCATCCGAATTTGAATAATCCCCACGGTTCTTTTTAAAGTAGTTGTGGCATTCATTTGTAATAATACGGGATAGCCATGGTCTGAAATCCTTATCCATGTTAAAACTCTTCAAATTGGTAAAAACCTTAAAAAATACATTTTCGGTAACATCTTCCGCTTCTTCCATTCGATGAAGGTATAAAAAAGAAGATCGCATGACGTAATCTTTATAATATTGGAAAAGTTCACTCATTGACCTTTCATCCCCATTCTTTGCTTGTTCAATAACATCCTTGTTTATTTCCTCCATTTACATTCAATACTCCAATCCCATGAAAGAGTTACAAAAAAATATATTCATTTCCGATTTTACGGATAGGTTTTTGACTCAATAAACTGATTTTTATTATCGAACAGGAATACGGTATCGCCGTCATTGTTCCAAATCGGGTGAAGGCTTCCCCAATATAAGGCTTCCCTGGTGTTCCTGCCTTTTCCGGAATAGATTCGAACACTAGAGCGGGGACCAAGGGAGTAATTGGGAAAAATAAACTGGTTGTTGGATTCATCCTGCAAAGCAAACCCTGATATGGACATATCCTGGGCGCCTGTATTGACTAGATCGATCCATTCCCCATTTACATATTCTTCGTCTTTTCCCTGCGCATTAAAGTGGACCGTGTTGATTTTGATTTTTGCATTCGATTTTGTCCAAATTCCAATGTGTTTTTCTTTGGCTTCTTTCTCTGTCCTGAGAAAAGCATCAAAATGCTTTATGGTGCTATGTTCACTATAAACAAAGGCCAATCCGGCTTTTATGATTTCTTGGTTCACTAAAACAGAATCAACAAATACATATCCCAATGTCCTGCCGTACTGATCTTTTTTTAGCGCATCGTATTCAATGGTGACATCCTTTCCCTGGACAAGGGCCATATTCAAATCTCTTGCTTCTTTGTAGTATTTTTGGTTTCTTTCCGGTGTATTGATGCCAATATACCTTACTTTTTCACCATCAGACAACTCAATCGTATCACCATCAATAACAGTACGGACAAGGATCTTGTGGACAATGACCTTGCTTTTGTCCGCTTGAAATGAACAAGAGCAAAAACCGAAACACAAAAAAAGCAAAAGCAAACCGATACATTTTTTCATATTAGTAACGTATTTGTTTATTGAGCCGGTGTAAGAATTCCATCCGTACTCTGCCAAAAAGGCATCCAACAAAGAGTGACCAATTGGACAGAAATATCAGTTTTTGAAGGTTGAATCACAATATTTTCGAGAGATCCGGTTTGCATGTCTATTTTATCGGTTATTTCCTTGGTGTCTGCCTGAAAATCTGCTTCAAGTTGAGCCAATCTAGCTGTCATGGCTTCTACCGTATCTTTGGCTCGATTAATATCTTCGGATTCCTTCATGGTCCGGCTGGCATTTCGGATACTCGTGGATGCCCGTCCTATCGTAGATTGGCTGATCACCTTACGACCCGATAAAGCTCCGAGAAGAGTAGCACCAATCGAAATGGCGGTTTGGAATTTCTGCTGTTTTGCCTGCGCAGATTCCCTCTCCACGGCTTGCTGGGATTTTCGAATTTGTTCTTGCAATCCCGCAATCTTGGGAGCATATTTTTCACGGAGTTTTTCCAAAGCCTGATCCCTCATTTCACGACTGCTTTGTGTGAGACGTATACGAAAATCCCTCTCCGTCTCATTCGGTTGGGAAAAGATATTTAGGCTGGGGCTTTTGAATAATGTAAGCTTTTGGTTCCGGAAGAGCCAATTAGCAAAATCTTTGTTCCAATCCTCATAATTTTTTTCCTTAAATGCTTCGGGGGAAAGCTCACCGAACCGGCATGGCTCGATTGGCTTCTTTTCTAAATCTGCAATTTTAAGCTGGCTCTGGGTCGCTTTTTCCCAATCCACGGGAACGGGATCATCGGTTATCAAAGTTTGGTAAACTGCTTCCAATGTAGTATTGATTCCCAGTTTTGAGTCGGTATAATACACTTTTCCGCTCCCCACCAGCATGGGACGATAGACCAGAGCCTGCCCCGAGGGCTGACTGCCGCGAATCGGTGCAAAATATTGATCTACATCCGGTGGAAGCAAAGGCTTTTCTGCAACTTTGCCTACAGGGTTTTGCATCGGCTTTTCTTCGGGCGCGCTTTTATTGATTGTATATCCTTCCGTATTTTTCTTCGCATCACACAGTACTTTGATTTGATTCCGGGTGAGGGGGCCTCTCAGATAAGACATAGCCCAGCGAGATTCAAATACGGCCGGGGTATCTTCATGCACATTATTCATAAGGAATACCCGATTGCCAAGACCAGCAATTGTTTTCTCGATATCCTGCCGATTGAACTGCATGCCTGAGACAGCGGTTGCACCTTCTAGCCCATCCATTAGCCTGGCTTTGTCACGCTCTGTCTGCAATCGTCCGATAAACCAAGTGCCTGCATTGGCCAAACCTTTGTAATCCAGGTCTACAGGGTTCTGTGTTACCAACAAAACGCCAACCCCATAGGCCCTGCCTTGTTTTAGCAATGTCAGCAAAGGAGTTTTCGAAGGGGGACACGCAACGGGGGGAAAATAACCAAAAATCTCGTCCATGTATACAATCGCCCGAAGACTGGTGGTTCCGGATTGGGTCCTCATCCATCCGACGATTTGGTTTAAGAGAAGCGAAACAAAGAACATCCTCTCGGCATCATTCAAATGAGCGATGGAGAAAATGGTAACTCTTGGCTTGCTGGCTTTGGTATGAAGCAGGGAGCCGATATCAAGAGGATCTCCCTCCAGCCATGTGCTAAACCCAGGAGCTGCCAACAGGTTATTGAGAAGCAGGGATAGCTGGAACCGATCCTTTGATGGGAAGAAAGATTCCATGTCCAGTACACCAATCTTGGCGATGGGAGGAGCTTGTATTTGCTGGATCAATGTTTGCAGATCGATATCCGTAGAATTTTTCCAAGCTGAATCCAATAAGGTCGAAAGGAGTATATGCTCCTGGCTTCTGATAGGGTCGGCCTCTATGCCCAGAAGTCCTAATAAGCCGGTAACCGTAGTATTGATTTGATCGCGCAAGGCTTCCGTATCTTCAAGGATTGCTTGGGGAGGCGCCTTGAAAGAATTGAGGATCGATACAGGAAAGCCAGCATTACTGCCAGGTGTATAGATTGTAAAATCTGAGGAATCACGGAGACGTTGAATCCGATCCCCAGTTTGCCCCCAGGATTCCAACCCTTTTTTCCAGAAGTTAGCTTGTTCTTCGGCATATGCTTCTGTAGTCAGGTTCTTTTTTTGTGCATCATCTTCATTCACCCAAGGTACAAAATCTTCTTTTCTGAGGGCAGGAAACGTCAATAAAAGATTCGCCATATCCCCTTTTGGGTCAATGATGATCGAAGGGATTCCGTCGATAGCCGCTTCTTCCAGGATGTCGATACACAAGCCTGTTTTACCGCTCCCGGTCATGCCGACACATACACCATGCGTCACCAAATCTTTTGAATCATATAATAACATGTTATCAGTTGATTTCTTTGTTTCAGAATCATAGACACGACCTAAATAAAAAGCTCCTAACTTTTCATAATCTTCCATCGATATGCCTCCTCGTTGTTTTCCCATCCGATCTTACCTGAAATGGTAAATACAACAAAACAATTGTCAATAATAATTTATGGTTAGATCTCTTCCTCGATAGCAGCAAATAATTCTAAATCATCATCCAGCTCTAACTCTTCTTCCAATATGCCATCCACTTTGAAAAGCTTCGAATCGATTCTAACCGGTTCTTCATCAAGTAGCTTTTTCTTCTTCTTTGGCATGCTATCTCCTCCCTCTGTCACCACGAACACCTTTGGTATGAGGCAGTCATTGCGAACGAAGAGCGGTAATCCCTCTCCACTCTGTCATCACGAGGAGTACGACGACGCGGTGATCTCTATCCCACCATCCCCAGTATCTTCTCCGCATTTACCCCGACCATTGCCTGTTGACACCCTTCTACGGCTTTTTTAGTGTTGGATCATGATATCCAATATTTCGTAGAATGATACAATCATCGCCATATTGCCAGGTAAAACGAATTTCTAAATTTATCCTGGCTTCAAAAATATTATCTCTTCCCTCTATTTTCTTGGATTGAAGAGAAGGATGCTTAGGGTTGTCAATAAATAACAAAAGCTTTTTCTTGATTAGCTCTTTGATTTGTGGTGAAAATATAGCAACTTTTTCTTTGAATAATGGCGAGATGACAAGATTCATTAATCGTTCAGATCTAATTCTTTTAGCATTTCTTTCTTGTTTGATACTTTTATCCCCTTGCCAGCTTTTAGTTCCTTATCTACTAGACTCTCTTCCTCTTGCCACTGCCTAGTATAAAACCAAGCTTGGTCTTTCGGGAGAACCACGGATGGAATTAGTAATATTCGACCATTTTGTTCTTCAATCTGAAAAATATCTCCCGGTTTCAACTTTAATTTTTTAACTAAAGTCTTTGGAATGGTAACCTGGGATCGATCCTTCAACTCACAAAATGTTCTATTTTCCATAACTAAATCCTTTCTTGTCAAATTGCATACTATGATATTCTGAATTTCAGAATTTACAAATATTTTTATCTTTCACCCCACCAACTTTAAAATCTTCTCCGCATTCACCCCTTTTACGGGGATGTTTTTCCCAGAAAAGCGTCCCCACCAAGGCTGTTTGGTAACTAAAGCAAAGCTACCCCCGGTTATCATGGCTGGTACCTCATTCCTCCACCAGGATTGGTTTGATTTTATCCATCTACAAAACATTGTTTATTCTGTCAAATAGAGTACCCTTAATCCATGGGACATAAACTAAAAGCCTCTTGTTTGGATTGTGGTCATCAGTTTGAAATAAACGAAGGTGGGGGATTCTTCTTCCATATGCTCCTTTGCAACCAATGTGGTAAAACAAAAAGTGTTGGTTTTGAAGAAGTACCCGATCTCCATCAGCAATACCTCAAAGGTTTAAAAGGATGTTATTGTATTGCCTCCAATGAATCTGACGAGAAGGTGCAAGCTGATGCATCGATAGTGCCCATCACTGAGAAGACTTACCATCAAGAGATTGAAAAGTTTGCAGGCAAGTGCGATTGTGGAGGAGCTTTTCGATTCAACGCTAAATCTAGATGCCCAAAATGTAGATCCACTCATATTCAAAAGGGTGAAATCTTTATGTTTTATGATTAATTAGTGAGGTGTTGATGCTATGGAAGCAAGAAACCGTCCTATTAATGAGTGGTACAGCAACATAATTCAGGGTAGTCTTCGATTGCCTGATTTTCAACGATATGAAGCTTGGGATCGTAGAAGGATATGTAGCCTATTTAACACTGTTATCAAAAATCTTCCATTAGGTATTACCCTCATACTGGTTGTAGGAGACAATGAACAATTTGATTCTCGTACAATAGTCACAGCGCCAGTAACCAATAATAAAATTCAAGAACATTTGTTGGACGGTCAACAGAGACTTACAGCTCTATGGAGGGTTCTACATAATAATTATGAATTAGAGAGCTATTATGTTTACTTGCCTGAATACGATGAAGTTGGATTAAGCCTGGGAGATGAACAGTTTGTTTTTTGCAGAGCCAGATATCACAACAAGAGAAATCCGGCAGAAAGTAACAATACACTGTACCCCTTATGGTGCGATATACCAGAAGAGTGTCTCAAAAGAGGAATGATACCAACCCATCTGCTTAAACCAGAAAATATTGATTCAGAAATAACACTATGGGTAAATGAAGCAACAAAATACAAGAGACCGACAGATAATGAAAAGTTAGATGGTTTCTACGAATGGAAAGAATTGGTTAGCAAAATAATAAGTCACCTTAGATTCAATGTTTACAGCTACAATCTGCCATTTTTATCCCTGCCTCCAGAAACACCGAAAGATGTTGCTCTTGAAGTTTTTATCAATATGAACACAAACAGTAAACCTTTATCCACCTACGATATCATTGTTGCAGAAGTTGAAAATAAAACGGGTAAATCAATACATAACCTACAAGAAGAGATGAACAAAAAGCATCCAGAAATCATTAATTATGCAGATTTACAAAGTTTGATATTAAATACCTCATCATTATTGCAGGATAAGCAACCTAGCCAAAAGGGTGCTTTTGAAATGGATGAAACAACTATGATAACCAACTGGGGAAGAATGGAGAAAGGTCTCAGTCAAATGGCTATTTTTCTGCATTCAGAAGGTATTCTAGATAAAAACCGATTACCCACTAACGCTGTTTTATCAGTAATCGCAGCATTGTACGATGTCATTCCAGAACAAGGTGATAAACGAGGAATGTTGGAGATATTACTAAAAAAATATTTATGGTCAGCCTTCTTCACAGATCGATACGAAAACTCTGCTGCAACCAATGCATACTATGATTATTTGGCATTAAAAAAGGTTATTCTGGAAATGAAAAAAGAAAATGGTGAATTTTTCACTGAATCTGATGTACCAGTTTTAAATAGACAGTTGCATCCACTGTCCGATGCCGAAGAATTATTGACAGCAGGTTGGCCAAAAAATGTAACCATAAGAGGAAGAGCCATATTGTCAGTAGCTTGCCGTTTAGGAGCACATGATTTTGCATCTGGTCAAAGAATAGATCGTGTCAATATCAAGAATAGGCACTATCATCATATTTTCCCAGATGCTTTGTTAAAAGAAGCTGGTATAGAAAGTTTTATGGCTCTCAATTGCGCATTAATCAGCGATAATACAAATCTTAATATTGGTCGAAAAGATCCACTGCAATATTTAAAAGAAAGGTATGATTGGGTAGATGAAGAAACAGTAAATGACAGACTTAATTCACATTTGATACCTATTATTGAGCTATCAAATGGTGGATATGAAGAACCCATGTCTATTGAAAAAAGAAAGGATAAAATTCGATCTGATTTTGAGACGTTTAGACGCAAACGAGCTTTGTTTTTTTCCAAGGCTGCTGCTTTATTATCTCAAGGAAGGAACATTTCTGCCATTGAGATCATCAAAGAGTGATGACTTAGGTTATGTCAAAGTTCGTCTGATTCACTTTAATGATTCGGAGCTTTGTCATCAAAAACCTCCCAACAATGTTCTAAAACTAATTGTGCACTTCATTGCTTGCAATTGTCCCGAAAAATACGCTTGCATCCTTGGCACGATAGAGAAGCACCGCCCCGAAATACGCGGGGCTTACAGTGATTTTTATTGGTAATGAATAAATGTTTTCAGTCACATTCAGATTTCTTAATTAGCATATCAACTATTCTAAGGTTTTGCTATTCTTCTTGATCTGAACTTTGGAAATTTTAACCTATCAAGATTTGAAAATCCATACCTAAGAACATAAGCTGAAACTCCAAACAAAAAACCAAAGACAATACTTATTATTTCAAATGATGATGTAATTATATACACCGTAATAATTGAGAAAAAGATCAACGACGATACAAAACACGATAAAGTAGCAAAGAGCTCATTATCATCATCAATTCCACTAATCCATGTCATAAATAAAACTCCGATAGCAATGCCAATAATCAGTAGAACATAATATGGTAATTTTAATTTTAGTGTAATACCAAATTTTTCGCTAATCAAAACGCAATACATTGTTAGTAAAAAAGGAAGGAAAACAGCTACTCCTCTACGAAATCTATTTTGTATAGATGTATTTTCTTTTTTTATCATATTAATCGAATATACAATTAAAATATACGACTCTAGGATCAATGATACAGGAACGCAAAGATATAAATACGCTACTGTGAAAAATTTTGATAAGAAAAGAAAATAAGCTGTCGATTGCATCATAATCCTCCTAAGAAATAATTATCAATCATCATATGGAAATATTACCATAATAACAAAAAAAATAAAGAAATAACTAATTTCTAAAACTTAACGGAATGGAGAAGCACCACCCCAAAATTCGCGAGGCTTACACTTGGTTATTTTTTTTGGTAGATTAGATTTCTTCTTCTACGATCTCTTCCTCGATGGCTGCAAATAATTCTAAATCCTCATCCAGCTCTAATTCTTCTTCCAATATACCATCCACTTTGAAGAGCTTCGAATCAATTCTAACCAACTCTTCATTTAGTGGCTTTTTCTTTTTCTTGGGCATGCTATCTCTCTTCCTGCGAATACTCCCTTTTTCAGTCAATGCGAGTGTAGCGTGGCATTCTCTCCCGGTCTTTGCGAACACCTTTAGTGAGTGGCGATCTCTGGATTTCATTCACTTTTATAATTCGGAGCTTTGGTATAGAAAACCTCTCCAAGTAATGCTTTTGATAGAAATTATAAATCTAAACCCATCGAAATCGATAGGTTTAAAATATAAATAAACAATCCAAACCCATTAGAAACAATATTTTTTCAATTGTAATTACGATGATTTTATATTATATATTTTACGGTTGATTTGCACTAAAAGAGGTAAGGTATGAATTTTCTACAGTTTGCTGAGAAAGTTTTAAAAGAAGAAAAAAGACCGTTAACCTATATAGAAATCTGGGATTTAGGCAAAGCAAAGAGTTATCATGAAGATATCGAAAAAAGAAAGGGACATTAAACTCCAATTATGTCATTAAAAATCAAAGATCTCCCAAAGCACCTTCGACCCAGGGAAAAACTGATCAATAAGGGAGCTGAGAATCTTAGCAATGCAGAACTTTTGGCAATTTTAATACATACCGGTAGGGAAGGTAGTAGTGCAATAGATGTTGCCAAAGATACCCTACGGAAATATCCAATCACAAAATTGCTACACATTACCACAGAAGAACTTCAAACAATCAAAGGGATCGAAAATACCAAAGCAATCACCATCAAGGCTGCTCTGGAGCTTGGTCAGAGAGCCGTTGGATCCTATGCAGATTCCCTCCCCATCCTGGATTCACCCAAAGCAATTGTTGCCCAACTCACCGACCTGCGAGACAAGCAAAAGGAATATTTTATCGCTCTTTATCTCAATGCTCGAAACCAAATGGTGTATAAGGAAACGATTTCTGTAGGGACTCTCACCTCAGCCCTTGTCCATCCTAGGGAAGTTTTTGAGCCAGCCATCCGTCATTTTGCCACCTCTGTCGTACTTGCCCATAACCATCCCTCCAACAATCCTGAGCCTTCCCAGGAGGATATTGAGCTGACCGAAAACCTAGTTCGAGCTGGTAAAATATTAGATATTGACCTACTCGACCATATCATTATTACCAATCATGGGTACACCAGTTTTAAAGAAAAAGGACTCATATAAGGATGTATAGACGATGTCACAACTAGAAAATATGCAAGCGATCGAAAAAAGATTGTGGAGTGCTGCTGATACACTACGGGCAAATTCTAAATTAGCCAGTAATGAATATTTTATGCCTGTGATGGGTCTTGTTTTTTTGCGTTATGCTTACAGTCGATATCTAAAAGCAAAGGAAGAAATCATAGCAAGTCTCCCTAAGAGAGCTGATGGTGCAACTCCTCCTCTAACCATAGCCGATTTTGGGAAAAAGTCAGCAATCTATTTGCGACCCATAGCTCAATATGATTATTTGGTA
>Ga0247841_10012780_pt1 | contig 10873 bp, 13 predicted proteins | sample LaCruzMarch2015__2_FD_192410 | JGI IMG/M metagenome (GOLD analysis project Ga0247841, IMG submission 192410) | Freshwater microbial communities from meromictic Lake La Cruz, Castile-La Mancha, Spain - LaCruzMarch2015_18m | ecosystem: Environmental > Aquatic > Freshwater > Lake | place: Spain...
AAAATTCAACACCAAAGGCGTACAAAACTACCATAATAATAGGAGAACAAGGGGCAACAACTTTTCGTAACTGGTAAAAGTGGTCAACGGGTCAACGTGCCACGTTGACCACTTTTTGTGTCTTTTATTTTTTGCCTAAAATCTTAAGGGCGTGTTTAACTCTATCGCTTATGCTTATAACAGATTTGCCCACCTCCTGAAGAGCTTCTCTGGCATCCTTTTGTGAATAACCTAGAGCTTTAAGAGTCTCAACTGCGTCTATTTCATCTTTATTATTTGAAGAGACATCGCCTTCTTCTGAAAAGACTTTCCCTTTAAGCTCTAAAACGATTTTGTCTGCAATTTTTTTACCAATACCAGAAACCTTTACTAAATGAGATATATCTCCTGTTGTGATTGCTCTTTTGATTGTTGCGACTGTGGTCACAGATAGAATATTAATAGCTGTTTTTGGTCCAATTCCAGAAATTGATATGAGTTTTTCAAAAAAGAGCATTTCTTCTTTTGTTGTAAATCCGTAAAGATCCAAGGCGTCTTCTCGAACAACAAGATGTGTGTAAACTGAGATTTTTTCACCAATCTTACCACTGCTTTGTATCAGGTCTGCGGTAGAATAGACCTTGAAGCCAATTCCTCCAACATTTATTACTAGGAATTTATCTGTCTTGTCTATTATTGTCCCCTCTATTCTAGATATCATGTTAGTATTCTATCACAAAAAACTCTATGTAAAATTTGATAATATAACCGAATTATGTTATTGTTTTCTGACATCAAGTAATCGTGTCTCGATTAAAGATTATACAAGTTAATTAATTTAATTATGCCAATAACATCATCAGCAAAAAAAGCCCTAAGAGTTTCACATCGAAAGAGAGTTTTTAACATAAGAGGCAAAGCCACTTATGAGGAAGTAATAAAGAAAATAAAAAAGTTGGTCAAGGAAAGCAAGATAAAGGATGCTATAAAAGAGCTTCCACTTGCATACAAGGCGATAGATAAAGCTTGTAAAATAAATATCTTAAAGAAAAATACTGCTTCAAGAAAGAAATCAAGATTGACAATATTTGTGAATAAAGCGTCAAAAACGAAGTAATCTAAAAACCACCCTTGGGTGGTTTTTAGATTACTTCGTTTTTTTACTAAAAATATGTTAAAGTTTTTTAATTCCTCTCGTCGTTCAATGGATAGGACGCAGGCTTGCGAAGCTTGCAATGTTGGTTCGATTCCAACCGGGAGGACAAGTATTCTTGTCGTCGAGAGTAAGCAAACGATTTTGCTTACGTGTTGGAATCGAAGCTCGATTGAGCCGAGTCTTCGAGCCAATTGGGGTACTGAAACTGTAAGTTTTGATAAGTGTATTCACGGTCCAACCGGGAGGACAATATAAATAACAATGCTAGTTATCCCAGTATCAAAATCGTGTTTAGATTGTATGGCAAAATACTGGGTAAAAGAGGAATGGACTATTTGTCCTCGTATTTTGCTTTTTCAAAATTATTCTCAATCTTTACACATAACAATATCAATAAAACTAACGGCGATTTTGATACGGGATTAGATTTTTGCAAACCACAAAAATAGCATCTTAAAGATGCCATTTTCTGTGGGCAAAAATCTAAAATCCCAAGAAATCCATTATTTTGTGTGGAAGGGGTTCTTGTAGCTCTTTTTCGGTAAGAAAGTTTAGTATAAAAACTCTTAGTTCTGATGGATCTACTTCTTCAATATCTATTACGGTTAGAGGCAAAATCTGTCTTTTAGATTTCAAGATTAATTTCGGATCAGATTCAGAGTGACTTATCCAAAAAGATTCCAGTCCGGAATATGGGTGCAGGTATTTATCTAATACGACACCTCTTTCATTCACTGTACATTCTATAACTTTAGGGTTTCTTATCACAAAAATCATCAGTGTCGTAATCGAAATAAGTATCAAAACCGCAAAGAGAAAATTTTGTAAAAATATTGCGATGGCAACAATGGCAATTGTTATAATACCTACAGCCCAGTACCAGTCTACGCTTCTCTTTTTGTCTTTATATTCAAGCACATTCCATTTAAAAAGTTGTTTTTCCATAACGATATTATACCAATATATATAAATATATTAAAGTAAATGTTATAATGACATTTATGAAAAGGAACAAGAAGATCTTAGTGGCAAACTGGAAAATGAACCCCGATACGTTGGAGGAAGCAAAGACTATCGCTGAAAAGATAAAAAAATCGGTAAAAAATAAGAAAAACTTGGAGCTTATTGTATGCCCCCCATTTATTTTTATGTCAGAAGTTGCAAATGTTTTTGGAAGTTCAAAAAAACTACATATAGGTGCTCAGGACGTCTTTGGCGGAGACAGTAAATCAACCACTGGGGAAGTTAGCATACAAATGCTTGCTAGTTCCAAAGTCAAATATATTATTGTTGGTCATTCTTCAAGAAGAAATCTTGGCGAGACAGATGAAATTGTTGCGGAAAAAGTAGTGGGCGCAATAAAGTCAGGTATGAATGTAATTTTATGTGTTGGTGAAAACGAAAGAAATGAAAGTGGTCAATTTTACAATTTTGTTAAGGAACAAATGCTGAAAAGTTTGTCTAAAATAAAAAGGGAGCAACTCAAAAAACTAATAATAGCTTATGAACCAGTTTGGGCTATTGGCAAAAGGGACAATGAGGCGATGATGCCCGAGGACTTACACGAGATGGTTATTTATATCAGAAAAGTTTTGTCAGACAAGTTTGGCCAAGAGAATGTAAGTTTAATACCAATTCTCTATGGAGGATCAGTAAGTAAAAGAAACGTCGAAGGTCTAGCGCTAAAAGGGGAGGTGTCAGGGCTTCTCGTCGGAAGAGAGAGTTTAAATACAGAGAATTTTAAGGACATAATTGATATTTTGGAATTTATTTAACTATCTATGACCAGTAATTTCGATAAAAACGGTTTTTATTTCTTACTAAAGACGCTATTCGTTGTAGCTTTCTTGTTTACTGTGGCAAGATATATGCCGTTTTTTGTTTTCAATACAACCTCTTTAAAGGATCCTATGATAAGTAACGCAGAGAAGGCTATTTGGGCGGAACAGATGACAGCCTCAGTAATTTTGGCAAGAGAGGAAGAAACTCCTGCTGATACAATAAAAATTGGTTTTGTCGGAGACATCATGCTAGATAGAGGGGTTTTGTATATGATTAATAAAAACGGCGGAGGAGATTATAATTTTATTTTTGAAAATATAAAAAGCGATTTACTCCAAAATTACGACTTCCTAGTTGGCAATCTTGAGGGACCAGTTTCAGATAAGGGTTATGATGGACAAGATCTGTATTCTTTTAGAATGGACCCACAGATTATAGACTTACTTAAAGGGTTAAATTTTAAAGTTCTTTCTGTTGCAAATAACCATATTAATAACTGGAGAAAAGATGCAATGGAGGATACGTTTACAAGGCTTTCTGACACAGGAATATTGTATCCAGGAGGTGGAATGAACGAAGACGAAGCATATTCTGCGAGAATTCTTGACATTAAAGGTACAAAAATAGCCTTTCTTTCATTTAGTGAGTTTGGAGAAGGCGATTATGATGCGGTGGGGGATAATTCTGGTGTGGCAGTCATCTCTAGAGAGAAAATAAAAAGTTCAATAGACTCTGCTAGAGAAAACGTGGACGTGGTTATTGTGATGTTCCATTTTGGTACAGAATATCAGACGGAACAGAACAACTATCAAGAAAAATATGCAAGACTTGCTGTGGATTATGGCGCAGACCTCATTGTTGGTACTCATCCACATGTAATTCAAGGACTAGAGAAGTACAGAAATACAAACATTGCCTATAGTTTAGGTAACTTTGTCTTCGATCAATATTTTTCAGAAGAAACCATGACAGGTGGTTTACTCGAAGTTTATATTTTGGACAAAAAAATTGATGATGTCTCTCTAAAGACAATCAAGCTAAACAAAAACTATCAACCGGAGTTGATTTAGATTATTTCCTAATATTTCTGATATAATCAATTCTATGCTAAAAGTTGTCGTGAAAAAAGAAATCCCCAACTCTGTTAAGACAGAGCTTTCTTTATATCCAGATCTTACTCAACATCTCCTGTATTATCGTGGTGTAGATACCAAAGAAAAAGCAGAAAAGTTTTTAAATCCTGTTTATGAGGACAATTTCGATCCATTTTTTATGAAAGATATGGATAAGGCGGTTCATAGGATTCTCGATGCCATAGAACAAAACCAGAAAATCGTAATTTTTAGTGATTATGATGCTGATGGAATACCAGGGGCTGTTATTTTGCATGATTTTTTCAAAAAAATTAATTATAATAATTTTGCAAACTATATTCCTCATAGGGTACTTGATGGTTTTGGCCTGAATGAAGATTCGATCAATGAATTTTTTGACATTGGAGCTAAACTTATAATCACTGTGGATTGTGGTATCACTGATGTCAAAGAAATCGAAAAAGCAAATCACTTTGGTATGGATGTTATTATTACGGATCACCATTTATCTAAAGAAGAGCTTCCAAAAGCTTTCGCTATACTCAACCCAAAACTTCCAGAGTCTAAATACACAGGAAGTGACCTTTGTGGTGCTGGTGTGGCATTTAAGCTCATTCAGGGGCTTATAAGAGAGTCTGCAGGGCTCTTCAAGATCACTGATGGCTGGGAAAAGTGGCTTTTAGACATGGTAGGACTTGCAACTATTTCAGATATGGTTTCGCTTACTGGCGAAAACAGAATCTTTGCATCTTATGGCCTAAAGGTTTTAAAGAAAACACCAAGACCGGGGATTATGCAACTTTTAAATTTACTGAAAATAAACCAACACTATCTTACGGAAGATGATATTAGTTTTATGATAACTCCCCGAATAAATGCTGCGTCCAGAATGGGAGAACCAGAAGATGCTTTTCTTTTGCTTTCAACAAAAGATGACGGAGAGGCTACAGCTATGGCAATTCATTTGGATAATATAAACAACGAAAGGAAGGGTCTAGTTGCTTCTATGGTTAAGGAGATAAAAAAGAAAATTTCTTCACATACAGACAATGGGAAAAAGAAAGTTTTAGTTGTCGGTAATCCAGATTGGAAGCCGTCGCTTCTTGGTCTTGTTGCTACAGCACTTCTTGAAGAGCATAAAGGGCCGGTATTTTTGTGGGGGAGAGAAAACGGGACATGTCTCAAGGGATCTTGTCGTTCTGATGGTAAAGTAGATATTTTCGAATTAATGAAAGAAACAGGGGATATGTTTGATGAGTATGGTGGTCATGCAATGTCCGGTGGATTTTCTTTGTCTTTAGATAAGGTGGACACTGTTGCCGATGTTCTCGAAAAAGCGTATGAAAAACTTGCAAGTAAAACCATAAGCGATACAGATACGATTGTAGATATGAAATTAAATCTAGATGATATAAATGAGAGAACTTATGAACAGATTGAGAAGATGGCTCCTTTTGGAGTAGATAATCCAAAACCACTTTTTTTGTTTGAAAAAATTGGGGTAGAAGACGTAAAAATATTTGGTAAAACAAAAAATCATTTGGAATTGGTATTTAAAAATACAAAAGGCCAAAAAATATCTGCGATAGGTTTTTTCTGTATGCCAGACACTTGGGGAAGGGAAATAAAGAAAGGAGACGAGATAGATCTGGTAGCGAATATCGAAAAAAGTTACTTTAAAGCTAAGGCAGAATTGAGATTGAGGGTAGTAGATATTACTTGCTGAAAACAAAAAATAACCCCCGAATTCCTTTCATAAGGAATTCGGGGGGATACAGCCTGTGGATTCTCAGGCCCACACGCAACAGTGTAATTGAGCAAGCCAACTGTTTCTGGTGCATCAGCTATCTGATGTTGCCCAAACCAAGTCTTGCGACCTGATTCACCAAAGCTAAAAACAATTTAGCATAATATAAGATTGTTATCAAGTCTGTAAAAGTAACAAAAGTTGCATATATTACTTGCTGAAAACTAGACTATTTTGTGGTATACTGGATGAGTGTCTGAATCGTATATAGGTAAACGCATAAAATTTTTAAATAGATCTTCTCAAAAAGAGTTTTTTGGGTTGATTGAAAGTCAACCCTTAGGAAACAAAAAGAACATAGCAAGAATAAGTGGAGTTGGAGTACGCCAGATTTCAGACTGGAAAAATGTTAAAGGCACGATCTCATTGTCTGCTTTTGAGAAACTCTTACTTACTTATAAAATACCACGTCCAAAATCAATAAGGATCATTGAACAATACTCACACACAAAATCTGCAGGAAAAAAAGGTTACGAAGTTATGCTGAAAAAATATGGTGGAATTCCTAAAAACGAACAGTTAAGAAGACAAAATTGGGAAAAATGGTGGAAGACCGTTGGGAAAAAGCAAAATTTGGAAATTCTCAAGAGAAAGGTAATCAGAATACCATTCAATAGTGCTGATTTGGCCGAATATTGTGGAATATTGATTGGTGACGGTGGATTAACTAAGTGGCAAGTAATAGTAACTTTGAATAGTGAAACAGACAAAGAGTATCTTTTGTTTATTGTCGATTTAACCAAGAAGCTTTTTAATGTTAAACCAAAAATAAATAGAATAAGAAGTAGCAAGGCTATAAATATCTGTGTGTCACGGAGAGAGCTGGTTGATTTTCTTAATTCAAAGGGAATTCTAATTGGAAACAAGCTTAAACAAAACCTCTCAATCCCTAAATGGATAATGGAATCTCCGGAATATTTATCTCGTTGTATAAGGGGAATGGTAGATACAGATGGGTCTGTTGTAATTGAAACACATAATATAAAAAGCGTGAAATATGTTTATTACCGTTTAAACTTTACAAGTGCGTCCCCACTTCTTATTAAACAAACATTTGAATCATTAAAAAAATTTGGATTTACTCCTAAGATACGACGTGGTGGTAGATCTATACAACTTGAAAAAAGTTCAGAAATATGCGAGTATTTCAAAAGGATTGGAACTAGCAATCCGAAGCATTTAGAAAGATTAGGGAGGAGTGGCTCGAGTGGTTGAAGGCACCGCTCTTGAAAAGCGGAATCCGGGCAACTGGATCGTGAGTTCGAATCTCACCTCCTCCGCAACGACAATTAAAAAACAGCACGCGTATGCTGTTTTTTTACTTTATTATTTCTTATAAAACTTCTTCTTTTTTCTTTGGTGCAAAGAAAATCAAGTAAATTATTTCTAGTATTCCGATAGTGTTTAGAATACCCAAAACAATAAACCATGCTTTTTGGCTTCCTTTTGCAGCCTTCCATAAGCTGACAAGTTTTAAAGCTAAAACAATTATTGTCAGAGGAATGAGCCAAGCTAAAACCTCTGGCCTGCTAATAAACTCGGACATTTTTTGTGGATCATTTAATAATTCTTTCATAATGATATATTGTACCACCTTTGTTTCAAAAAATATCAACATAGTGTAGAATAGCAAATATGATCCCGTTAGAAGTCGCGATCGCTTTAACGGGAATCTGAAGGAAGACTAATAGGATCAGAATTAATAGATTTAATATATAGTGGTTTGCGATTTGATCGCGATCTACTTCTAACGGGATGAAATATATAGGTATAGATTATGGCTCAAAAAGGGTGGGAATTGCGCTATCAGACATTGACGGCAAGGTGGCTTTTCCGAAAGAGGTAATGGAAAACAATAGTGAGTTACTATTGAAGGTTTTGGAATTTGCTAAATCAGAAAGTGTAGAAACAATAGTCCTCGGTGAATCAAAAAATTTTAAAGGTGAAGATAATAAGATTTCAAGCGATATAGAAAAATTCAAAACGGTTTTAGAGTCTAATAAACTAAAAGTTATTCTAGAGCCAGAATTCATGTCTTCTGTCCAAGTAGAGAAAAATTTTGGTAAGAATGAAATGCTAGACGCCTCTTCTGCCTCTATCGTTTTACAGTCTTTTTTAGATAAACAGAAAAACATTATAATCGAAAAAAAAACAGAAGAACCTAAAAATTCCAAAATAAATTACGATGATTTTGCCAAAGTAGAAATGAGAGTGGGGAAAATATTGTCTGCGGTCCCTGTCGAAAAATCAGATAAATTATTAAAATTATCTGTAGACTTCGGAATTATTGAGGCAAGTAACCCAGAAACAAGAGAAATAAGGCAGATAATCTCAGGGATTGCTTTGTATTTTCCTGAAGTACAGACTCTTGTCGGTAAAAAGGTCGCCTTTGTCACAAATCTCGAGCCAAGAAAACTTATGGGTCTTCTAAGTGATGGTATGATTTTGGCTGTAAAGTCAGGTGATTTACTTTCTCTTATGGAGGTTCCAGATTCAATTAAAGAAGGGTCAAGGTTAAACTAATTTAAGTTTTGTTTTTAATGATTGCTGTTATATAATATACGGTAGTTATGTCTTTTAACTTTTTTAAACCGCCAGAATTTCTCGAGATACCTTCAGTCGGTATTGAGATTGGAGATAGCTGTATAAAATTTTTGGAAATAAAAAAAAGAGGTACCAAACGCGTTCTTGGCAGGTATGGTGAAGTGTCTCTTCCGGAGGGCGTTTTTGCTGGTGGAACAATTTTAAATCAAGATATTTTAGTTTCAATCCTTTCTTCTTTAAGACAAAAACACAAGCTTTATTTTGTTGAAGTCTCTGTCCCAGAGGAAAAATCTTATATATTTAACACAGAAGTACCAAATGTGGGCTTGCAAGAAATGAGGTCTGTAGTAGGTTTTGGTCTAGAAGAATTTGTTCCTCTCAAAGTAGATGAATCATATTTTGAATTTATGCCGATCAAGGAACTACCGAACGGTAACATAGAAGTCAGTGTCTCTGCTGTTCCCCGACAGACAATAAATTCATATATCGAAGCATTTAAAAAAGCCGGACTTGAGATTACGTCTTTTTGCAATGAATCAAGAAGGGTAGCACGAGCAGTAATTGCAGACGAAGATCAAAATTCTTACATGGTTGTTAATATTAAAGATAAAAATACAATTCTTTCAATAATAGAAAACGGTGTTGTTGTCTTTACTTCTACTATTGCAGTTGGCACAGAAGCTCTCGTAGGGAAGATCAAAAAAGCCGGACTCTTTACTAATGAGACAGGTTGCTTCAAATTACCTGAGTCTGCATTTTCAGAGGAGGAAAAAGACTCATCGGAATACTTGTACATTTTAGCCAACATTTTTTCGGTCATTAAGGATGAAGTTTTACGTTTCTATTCTTTTTGGCAAGGTAAAGACAATATTGATTTAATACCCCATAAATTAAAAAAAATAATCTTGTGCGGTCGGACATCTCTTGTTCCAGGTTTTTCAAGATATCTCTCTTCTTCTATAAATATTGATATAGAAATAGCTAATGTTTGGACCAATGTTTTTTCTCTAGAATCAGAAGTTCCCGCGATTGGTTTAGCCGACTCTTTAGATTTTGGAGCAGTAATAGGGCTTAACCTTCATGAAGATTAATATTTAAATATGATAAGATTTCTTCCAGAAACAAATAAAAAAGAGATAAAAATTGAGTATTTCTCAAGGGTTTTAGTTTTTGCTTTAGTATTTCTTTTTTCCCTTTCAATTATATCTATATTTTTAGTATTCCCTTCGTATATCATCTCTTTCTACAGGGACATTTCTATTGAGGGGCAATCGAAAACAATCCAATCAACAAAAACCGATACTTCAGAACAGGAAAACATTGTAAAAATTACAAATGAATTGGTAACTCTTATATCTCAGTTTGAAGATAAGGCACCCTCCGTTCCAATGTCAAATATTTTAGACAAGCAAAATAAGGATATAAAAATAGTAGAGATATCATATTCTAAGGAAAATAATGGTTTCAGATTTGTGATCAAAGGAACAGCTTTGACCAGGGAAGGGCTTCTGTCTTTTGTTAAAGACCTAAAGTCTGACAAGAAATTGAGCGGAGTAAATTTGCCAGTCTCAGACTTTGTTAAGAGTTCTGATATTAATTTTTCTCTAACGATTAAGAGTGAATAAAATGCCCATTAAATCAACAAAAATAAAAATAGTCTCGTTACTTGTCCTGAATATTTTAGTTTGGGGCTTTTACACACACGCTTTTATTCAGATAAAAATTGGTGAGACGAAAATGCTACTTCTAGAAAATGAGATGAAAGACAACCTAAGAAGACAAGAGATGGCTCTTATTCTCTCTAAGAGTTTAGATGATACGGAAACTGATAGACAAAAAATAATTGGAAACGTAATACCAAAAGAAGGTGAGGTAGATTTTATTAAAAACACTGAAGACTTGGTAGCCAAAAATAATCTAAAATCAGAAATAAAAGACGTAAAAATTGAGCCGATACAAGGTATCGGTTCTCTAGAAAACTTAGCAATAAAACTTGATGTTGTGGGGGCATGGTCTGATGTTATGGCATTCGAAAACCTTTTAGAGAGATATCCGGCAGTATTATCTATTGAAAGCTTCACTTTAAATAAATTTGATACTTATAATGTGAAAGGTAAGCAAATTCCACAGTGGCTTGGGAGTTTTAGTTTTAAGTTGGCAAAAATTAAAGAATAATATTTAATCATAATGGCAACTTTTGATAAAAACAAAATATTACGTTTCATAAAGGTTTTTTGGGGTGAAAGCATAAACCCAAAGAGGGACTGGGTTATTTTGTTAATTGCTTTTGTCTTTTTGATAATATGTTTTGCTATCTTAAATTTCAGAATATATAAAGTTACTAGTTCTAGAGAACTTTTTATTGATATATCAAAAGAGGAGATTGTTGTAGATAAAGTTAAAACAGAAGAGATGAAATCAGCCGTCTCTAAATTTGAGGAAAGACAAATGCAGTTTAATTCATTGAAACCAGTTAGACTTATTGACCCATCGATATAATCTTGGTATATT
>Ga0247841_10012781_pt1 | contig 10872 bp, 12 predicted proteins | sample LaCruzMarch2015__2_FD_192410 | JGI IMG/M metagenome (GOLD analysis project Ga0247841, IMG submission 192410) | Freshwater microbial communities from meromictic Lake La Cruz, Castile-La Mancha, Spain - LaCruzMarch2015_18m | ecosystem: Environmental > Aquatic > Freshwater > Lake | place: Spain...
CTTTTGTTACAATTTCATTGTAGAGTTGAATAGAAGTGTTCATAACAAAAAGCACCTTACGGTGCTTTTTGTATTGTAGCTTAGTTTGTTTAAAAAAGGAATAGTTTTGGGGTTTTGTAATTCAAAGATAATAAGTGTATACCATATGAATAAGAAAAGAAGGTGGACAGAAAAACAATTAAAGGATGCTGTCATTAATTCCAAAAGTTACAGAAATGTAATTAGGCTTTTAGGACTAAAACCAACAGGGGGTAATTATGATCAAATTAAAAAATATATTAAACAGAGTAAATTATCTATTAGCCATTTTACTGGAAAAGTTTGGAATAAAGGATTAAAATTTCCAGATAGAAATTATATAGAATTAAAAGATATTTTAATAAAGAATAGTTATTATCAAAGTTATAAGTTGAAAAAAAGACTATTTTCTGCTAATATAAAAGAACCTAAATGTGAAATTTGCAGGTGGGCTAAGTATTCAGTTGATGGTAGACTTCCTCTAGAATTAGACCATATAAATGGTAATAGGCATGATAATAGATTAGAAAATCTCCGAATATTATGTCCAAATTGTCATAGTTTACAAATTACGCATAGGGGTAAAAATATAAAAGCCCGGGTGGTGTAATTGGTAGCCACGAGAGACTTAAAATTTCTTGCCATTTATGGCGTGTGGGTTCAAGTCCCACCCCGGGCACAAAACAAAACAGGGAAAATAATTTCCCTGTAAGTAAAATGTAAAATTTATACAAAACTTTTTTTGAGCACGATAAATTCGTTACTCTTTTTTTCTGTCATGTAATCCTCTTTGATTATTCCTTTTTCTTCAAGAAATCGTAAATAATCACTAATTGTAACACCAAGACTTACTCTCATAATGCATCCGGCTTTTTGTATGCTGGTACATAGTTCCCAGTATGTGAATCTCAATCCTTTTTTAATGTATTGCCATACTATATTTTTGGCAATTTTGTACATTTGCTCAATTGTTTTCATATGATTTACTTTATTTCCAGTATACATATAATCAATCCTACTGTCAAAAAACAACCTGATTACTCAGGTTGTTTTGTTTTTTCTTCATCTTCAATGCTTGGTGTTTTTAAAATATTTTGAGAGAAATTATCTTGCATTTGTTTTATTCCCTTATTTGTTAAATCTATAAATAAAGTTCCGGTTTTAGCTTTCAGTGGATTTAAAATATATTTTTGCCAAAAAGTTTTTGCTTGTTCTGTTATATATGTGTAATTTTTTTGGAATTGTGGAGATTGAATTTTTGATTTGATATCAACTTTAAATAAAATAAGAGCAATAATTATTAAAATAATTATCCCTCCTAAATGTATATGCAATCTTGATTTTCTTTCATCTTCTGCCATCCCATTAGAAGTTGTTTCGATTACGAAACGAACATAAATTAATTAATAATATTAAAATACAAACAATTATCTTAATATAATCACTGTTCCGTTATCGAACATGTATGACTTCTAACGGGACGAGTATCTACATTGTACCACAAATAAAAATAAAAGGTACTACTTTTTAATCATTGCTGAAGTTATTTTTGGTAAATAAAGAGCTGGGTTAAGATAAGCATTCAAGGCGGATATTGGTTGAGTAAACACCTTGCCCCCGCAACTTTTGCTTGGAACAGTATCAACTTTGACTCCATCTGATGCATACACAGCCACGTGAAGGTGTGGGCCAGTGGATGAACCAGTATTTCCCGAAAGTCCAACAACATCGCCAACATTTACTTTTTGTCCAGTTTTAGCAGTAATCACTGACAAGTGACCATAAGTGCTAGATAAACCATTTTCATATTTTATAAATACCCATTTACCAAAAGATGCACCCTTGCAAGCAATGTCTGTGTCGCCAGTTCCTTCGACTATTCCATCAGCCATAGCTTTAACTCCAGTTCCAATCGAAGCTCGGAAATCAAGCCCGTAGTGGAAACTTCCCCACCTCGCGCCATATTGAGAAGTTACTAGAATATAATCAAGTGGAAAAGACAAGACACCAGAACCTTCTTTAGGTAAAAGTTTGGGATTTAAAATAAATTTAAGTTGAGCTTCGTATGCTTCAAGTGATTTTTCAAATGTTTCTTTTATTTTTTGACGTTCAGCTAAAAGTTTTTTATACTCAGCTTCTTTATTTTTTGTTTGATTTAAGAGTGTGTCTTTTTCTTTCTTGGTGATGGCTACAACCTGCTCTTTTTGAACTAGATTATTTTTTAATACACTTAAGTTTTTTTTCTCCCCTTCTTTTTGTGTTTTAGAAGTTAAAAGTTCTTCTTTTTCTGAAGAAATATTTATTATATTTTCTCTAATTTTTTCGTTCAAAGAAAGAATATTATTATATTCACGACTAAATTCTGTAAAATTATCCATCGAAAGTAACCGTTCAATAATTAAAGTATTATCATTTTGATTCAAATCTTTTAGCATTTTACTTAATGACCTTCTTGAAATTTCAATAGAACTTTCTTTGTCTTTAATATTATCCGAAAGAGTTTCAATCACTAGTCCTGTGGCTGTAATTTTTTTTTGTATTTGCTCTTTTTCTTTTACAAGCTTGCTTCTAGTTAGTGTTAATTCTTTTATTATTTTAGCTAGTGAATCAGCCTGCTCGCTAGTTTGAGAAATCTGTGATTGATATTGTTTAATCTCTTTATCTAGGGCTTCTATTTGATTATTGGTATCTTCTATTTGTGCTCTCACTTGTTCTGCTGTCAAAGCAGACACTTGATGTGAAAGTATAGATATAGAAAAAACTATTAAAATAATGCAAAATATGAATTTTTTCATTGGTATTTTACATTATACTATATTTTTAAAATTTCTATTGCTCTATTTAAGCGAACCATAGTTTCTTCTTTACCAAGAATTTCCGCCAAAATGAATGGGTCTGGAGATTTGTCGAGCCCCGATAATGCAAAACGGACAGGATGTAAAACTTCCCCTCTATTTTCTAAATGATCTGCAATTTCCATTAACGTAATTTTTATATTCTCTTTATTAAAATCAGATTCTTCAGTCAGAGCAAGAGCACCCAATGCTTCTTTTAAATTATTTGCAATTTTATCTGGGCTGGCATTTTTGTATATCAATTTTTCTTTTTGATATTCAGGTTTTTTATAAAAGAAATCAAGTTCCCCATTTTCAACCATACTTTTAACATCACCGAATTTTGAAATTCTTTCAACAATAATTGGAATTATTTTTTTTATCTGTAATTCTTTTGGTAGCCACTCGAAAACATGTTTTTCCAAATCTTTTGGTGAAAGTTTTTTAATATATTCTTTATTTATCCAATCGAGCTTTTCGTCATTCCACTGTGCTCCTGAGTGCCCAATTCTTGAGATATCAAAAATATTTATAAGTTCTTCTTTGCTAAAAATTTCTTTTTCTCCTCCCGGATTCCAACCTAAAAAAGCCAAGAAATTCATCATTGCTTCAGGTAAATATCCTTCTTTTGGATAATCAAGAACATCTTTGGCTCCATCCCTTTTTCCTAATTTTTTATTACCATCTTTTCCCATAATTGGTGGTAGGGTTGCAAAATATGGGGGTTTTAGTCCGAGACTATCATAAAGTGATAAATATTTTGGGGTAGAAGAAATAAATTCTTGACCACGCATAACATGAGTTACCCCCATTTCGAGGTCATCTATAACATGAGCAAAGTTATATGTAGGATAACCGTCGCTTTTTATTAAAATAAAATCATCTAGAGCTTCAGGACCAGCGGATAAATTTCCATATACAAGGTCATTCCATTTATAACTTTTTATTTCTGGAACTTTGAAACGAAGAGGTTTGGAACTATCCCAAATTGGTGGGTTTTCGGGACGATGCTCTCTGTATAAAAATGGTTTTTTTTCTTCGTCAGCTTTTTTACGAAACGCTTCGACTTCTTCTTCGGTGTATGGGTCCGCATAAGCCAAACCTTTATCTATCAAAATTTGAGCATACTTTTTATACGACTCTAATCTCTCTGACTGTATATATGGAGCATTTGGTCCTCCAATGTCTGGCCCTTCATCCCAATCAATACCTAACCATTTTAAAGATTTTATTATATGCTCAATCGAACCAGGAACTTCCCTTGCTTTATCGGTATCCTCAATCCGTAAAATAAAAGTTCCATTGTTTCTTCTAGCCCATAAATATGCATATAAAGCAGTACGAACACCCCCTACATGCATAAATCCTGTAGGACTTGGAGCAAAACGAGTTACAACTTTTTTATTAATTTCATTATTCATATTATTTTAAATTTTCCTTACTACATACTACCTACTACTTTCTACTTATTTATTGTTATTCATGAGTTAATGCAAGTTCAATAGCTGACTGGGCAATTTTTTCTGCTGCAAGAGGTGAAGAAAAAGATAACGCACAATCCTTCATCTTGGCCAGTTTTTCTTTATTAGCAAACATTTTATCTATTTCGGCAACGAGCAAATGTGGCGATAAATTAGCTTCTTCTATTACTTCACAAGCTCCGGTTCGAGCATAATTGAAAGCATTTTTTCGCTGGTGATTACCATTTGAATTTGTGATTGGAATAATGATTGAAGGAAGACCCCATGAGGCAATTTCAAATATTGCACTTCCGGCTCGTGATATTACAATGTCAGCACATCCTGCGGCCATGCGAGTAGCTAAATTATTTAAATATGGCATTGGAACATATCTTTCTATATTTTCATTATTTTCCATTAATAATTTTGAACGAGAAAGAACTTCATCGATATTATTATTTCCTGTTTGATGAACTATTTGATAACGAGAAAGTAATTCAGGAAGAGTATCAACAATCATATTGTTTATAATTTCAGCTCCTTGTGAACCACCAAGAACAAGAATAATAGGAAGGTCGGGTTTTAGTTTGAAAAATTCCAAAGCCCCATTCCCGTCACCGTGTAAAATTTCTTTACGAATTGGTTGACCAGTCAGAGCAGTTTTTTCTTTTGGTAAATATTCTCCAGCTTCAGGCCAAGAAATAGCTATGTGCCAAGCAAATTTTGCTGTCCAGACATTTAATCGCCCCGGATATGAATCTGATTCGTGAATAATAACTGGAATTTTCAAAAGTTTTGCTGATAGAACTGCAGGAAAAGCTGAGTAACCTCCTTTTGAAATAACAACATCAGGATAAATGAAAAACATAGAAAGTAACCCAAAGAAAGCTCCAGTTGCCGTTTTGAACATATCGAAAAAATTCATAACTGAAAAATAAGTTCGCATCTTACCAGCTGGAATTTGGACGAAAGTAATCTTATTCTCAAAAAGCATCCGCTTGTCATATGGCGTGTCGGACATATAGTAAAGCTTGAGGTCAATAATCTTTTGCTTGTCAGCAACTTCGATAAGTTTTTCAGCAATAGCAATAAGAGGATAAAAATGTCCTCCCGTTCCCCCTCCTGTAAGTAAAATTTTCATCCCGTTAGAAACAGGTCGCGGTCAGTATTTTTTACTAATCACAATCTGTTCAAAAAATTAAATAATAATTTAAAATCTATATATCCCATTAAAATCGCGACCGCGGTTTCTAACGGGATTCATATCCCAATTATAACTTATTTATATTTATTTTTCTAGCATTGGTCTACCTTGAAATCTTGAAATGTTTAAGATGATACCTATCATTCCAAGTGAAAGAAGAAGAGCTGTTCCACCTTGTGAAATAAATACAAGAGGCACACCTGTGAGTGGAAAAACACCTGTCAAAGAAGCAATATTCATAAATGATTGAGTAGTTATAATTGTCACAAATCCAATGACTAATAATTTAGCAAACGAGTCAGGTGCATTTCGAAGAGCAATTCTATATCCTCGTAAAGCAAAAGAGACATATAAAAAAATTAAAACAAAGCAACCAATAAATCCAAGCTCTTCACCTATGACTGCAAAAATTGAATCCCCTTGTGGTTCAGGTAAATATTTAAATTTTTGGATACTTTGTCCAAGACCTCGGCCAGAGATTCCACCTGAGCCAATAGCGATGAGAGATTGTTGTAATTGATATGACGAACTCCTACTATTTTCACTTGGATTTAAAAATGTATCAACTCTTTCTTTTAAATATGGAGTGAATGACACTAAAATAGCAAAACCAATACCAAAAATAACAGCTGAGCCCAGTAAATATTTTATTGGAGTTCCAGTTACAAATAACATTACTGTGGCTGTAAATGCTATTAAAATAAGATTTTTTGTGTCTGGTTGTTTAAGTAAAAGGAGAGCTACTATTCCAATCATTACTAGTAATGGCAAAATACTAAATAATGGATTTTTTACTTTGGTTTTAGCCCATGATAGCCAAGCGGCAAAATAAAAAATAAATCCAATTTTCAAAAATTCAACTGGTTGAAATGAGAAACCAAAAATATCTATCCATCGTTTGGCTCCACCGTGTACTTGCCCTATGCCCGGTATCAAAACAAGAGCAGTTAGAATAATAGATAAAATAAATAAAATTAAAGAATATTTTTTAAACCATTTGTATGGAATTTTTAGTCCAATCCAAAGAGCAACCAATCCTCCTATAAAACCAAAAGTAAATTGATTAATGATAACATTATAAAATTTAGCTTCATTTCTAGCTAAAATACCGAGTGAAGCTGAAGTAAAAGTAACTAGCCCAATTACGACAAGGGCTATAACAATACCAAAAAAAAATTTATCGATACTATATTTTTTCATTTCATTTTTATTTCTTAATCAATTATTGAAATAATCACTCCAATAATTGATGTTATTATCCCCACAATCCAGTATCGCATTGTGACTTTATATTTCGGCCAGCCAAGGGCTTCAAAATGATGATGAAGTGGCGCAAATAAAAAAACTTTTTTGCCATTGCGAAATTTTCGCGAAATCATTTGAATAATTGTTGAGAGAGATGTGATAAAAAGAGGAAAAGCAATAATCGGTAAAAGTAGCACAGTATCTGTCATAAACGCAATAACCGAAAGCGTCACCGTGAGCCCAATCATTCCAGTTTCTCCCATATAGAAACGTGCTGGTGGAATATTGAACCATAGAAAAGCTAACGTTCCTCCAGTAATTACTGCACAAAAAGTAGCAATATCAGCTTGATTATTAAAGAAAGCTATTAGTGTATATGAAGCAAAAATTGAAGCCAAAACTCCACCCGAAAGACCATCTATTCCATCTATAACGCTCGTTGACCAAAGTGAAAGCATAACAAAAATAAAAAATGGAATGAATAGATATCCTAAATTAATAAATCCATACCACGGTATATAAAGCTCAGTAACTCCAAGTTTAAAATAAAACCATAAACCAATAATAAGACCAAGTAATAAAATAATTCCAATTTTTATATAGCGAAGTTTTATCGGGTCTGTTGACCACTTTCCACGACCAAAAATTTGTAGGAAATCATCTCCAAGTCCAACGAAAGATGCAACTATTAAAGTAAAAAAAGGTAAAAGAGTTTGATTTCGACTAATAAAATATAATTTATCAGTCAAACTATTTTGAAAAATAATATCAATTAATGAAACAATGGCCAAAGTTAAAATTACAGATAACCAAATTATTATTCCGCCTGTTCGTGGAGTAGAAATTTCAGCTACACCATCATTAATTTTAGAAAACCCATTAGCTCCGCCAGTCGGAACATTATTAATTCTAGAAACCCTACGCCACATTTTATATTTATAAAAATAATGTGTTGCAATTGGGGTAAGTAATATACCGATGATAAAACTTATCACAGCCGGTAAAAATATTTTTAAAGCATTATCCATTGTTTTCCTCGCTTGCTGTCGCTATGCTATCAGCATTGCGGGCAGGTTCTTGTTTAATAACTTCTTGTAATTGAGCTTTTACATCGTTGTAATTTGGAAGTTTGTCTATCGATGTAACCCCCATAAATGCCAATGTATCAAATGTTGGATGATAAAGAAAACGTCGGCTATCTTTTTCGTCAACAACTTTTTCTATTAAACCGCGGACAAGTAGATTGCGTAAAATAAAACTTGAATTTACTCCTCGTATGTAATCTATTTCACTTCTTGCCACTCCATTTTTATACAAAATAATTGATAACGTCTCAAGAGAGGCCTTGGAAAGCTCTTTGGTGATTTCATCTTTGCGAATTTTCTCTATTAGTGGACTAAGTTCACTCGTAATTCCAAGGACAACTCGGTCATCCTTGCGAACAAGAACAAGTCCACGATTTACCAAAGATGCTTCTAATTTTTTGAGTGACTCTTCTATTTTTTCCACTGTAGCACCCAAAAGCTCAGCCAATTTTTTAACTTGGACATCTTCACCTTTATAAAAAAGTAATCCTTCAATTTTTGATTCTAATTCCATCCCGTTAGAAGCAGGTCGTGGTCAGTTTTTACTTATTCTAACCTGCATATTTTAATTTAAATAATAATTTTATCTTTACCATCCAATTAGCTACCATGACCGTGGCTTCTAACGGGATCCATTCCTTATCTTATATCATTTGTTTGTTTGTTTATCTCTATATCTCCAAAAGATGAGTTTTGGATAACATCAATTATTCCCTCTCTGACTAATTCTAGCATAGCCAAAAAAGAAACGATAACATGAACTTTTGCTTCTTCTTGGTTCTCGGCTCCGTGACTTTGACTAAACTCCTTGAATGATAAATTCATAGCACTCTCTATACGTTTCGTTAAACTATTTATGACCTCGTCTAGATTTATAATTCTTTTGACTTCTATTTCTGGTAATTTTTCAACTATTTTGGGAGCATTATTCAGAACTTCGGTAATTGATTGAAAAATATTAGTAACAGTTATCAAGGAGTCTGGAGAAAAAAGTGGTTCGCTCCAAACTCGCTCATTGGGCATAAATATTATCTTAGTGCCAAAATTATTATTTATCTCAACGCTGACATTTTTAATTATTTTATATAACTTTAGTCGATTTTCTAAATCTGAAATTTTTTCTTCTTCATCTTCCGTCAAAGATAAATTAGGTAAGAGAGATTTTGATTTGATAAGAATTAATGTCGTCGCCACTAAAATAAAATAAGAAACATCAGCAATGTGTTTCTCGTTCGTAACTTCTGAAAAAGATTTAATATGTGCAATATAGTCATTCGTAACTTCCGCAAGTGATATCTCATTTACAAAAAGCTTCTTCTCTTCAATAAGAGAAAGTAGGAGTTCCAATGGCCCCTCAAAACCGGCTTGTCTAACATTATATGTCTTTGTCTCTGTCTGATCCATATCTGACTATTTTAACCTAAAAACTAAATAAAATAAAGGCGTTTCTGGCGACTCTTTTAAAGAGCTATTTATAGTAATTCAAATTATTTATGCAAGTTATCCACAGCCCGACCACTACTTTAGTTGACTAAATTACTTTAGTTTGCTAAAGTAGAGTAATGAGTAAAGGAATGAATAAAAATACAACGATAAAGACGGTAAAATTGGTCCAAGGAATTGGTAATGAGATCAATTGGAATGATCTGAAAAAAGCTCAACTTATTGAATCAATCTTAATTTTAAAAAATGCCGACCAAGCAAAGCGTTTTTTACGCGATCTTATGACTGAAGGCGAAATTGAAGAATTTGCTAATCGTCTTGAGACGGCTCGCCTACTTTTTAAGAATGTCCAATATGGGGCAATTACAGAAAGTACAGGGCTTTCTTCTGCCACTATTGCTCGTATATCAAAATGGTTTAATGGTTCTCTCGGTGGTTATCGTTTAGTACTGAATCGTCTTTCAAATATGCATCATCGTAATCCTACCAAACTTGAGAAAGGATTGCCTTTGAGTGTGTAAATTTTAAACTCTCGAAACTAACCCCTTCTCAAGTGTGAGAAGGGGTTTTAAGTTTTCCTGAAACTTTATGGCAAACACTCACCAAAAGAGTGAAAATTTGTTCTTTAAAAAATATAGAAAGATGAAACCAAAAATTTTATTTATTGTAGGCACTCATGGCAATGAAAATTATTCCATTCCTGTTGTTAAAAGACTAAAAAAATTGTTTAAATCATTCGATTATATTATCGGGAATCCAGAAGCAGTAAAAAAGAATGTACGCTTTATAGATTCAGATTTAAATCGTGTCTACCCCGGTAAAAAAGACGGAAATTATGAAGAAAGAAGATCTTATTGGATATTCAATAAAATGAAATTATATGATTTAGTAATTGATATTCATGGGATTCCAAATGAAACGCATCAACCATTTATCATTCTCTCTAATAAAATTAATAAAATTTATTCGGTTGAAATCGCTAATTTATTTTCAATAAAAAAAACAGTAATATGGAGTTCCAGTAATATCTTGGGTTCTTCGGTGAAATATTTTCACGGCGCAGGTTTTGCAATAGAATTTGGATTAAAAGACAAGCTCGATGCACAAAAAACACTCGAAAGAGTTTTAAAGACATTTTTATTAAATATTAAAAATGTAAACCCGCATAGATATTCCAAAAAATACTTTAGATTTACGGGGAACATCTCTTGTGAAGAAGGAAAAGATTTTATTCTTCCTGAGAATATAGTGGATTTTAAAAAAGTAAGTCTAAATGAAAAGATATGTATTCCTATACTACCTAGGTCGTATATTCGTATGGGGAATAATATACTTTTTGTAAATGTAGAAAAGTTATCTGTCAAAGAATTTCGTGTTTGGTTAGATACTTAGTTGTAATGGAAAATTTGTGTTGGAGGATTAAAATGATTCTCCAACTTCTTTTTTCCCTTATAAGCTTTGAATTACAAAACCCCAAAACTATTCCTTTTTTAAACAAACTAAGCTACAATACAAAAAGCACCGTAAGGTGCTTTTTGTTATGAACACTTCTATTCAACTCTACAATGAAATTGTAACAAAAG
>Ga0247841_10012784_pt1 | contig 10871 bp, 2 predicted proteins | sample LaCruzMarch2015__2_FD_192410 | JGI IMG/M metagenome (GOLD analysis project Ga0247841, IMG submission 192410) | Freshwater microbial communities from meromictic Lake La Cruz, Castile-La Mancha, Spain - LaCruzMarch2015_18m | ecosystem: Environmental > Aquatic > Freshwater > Lake | place: Spain...
ACAAGATCAAGAAGTATGTAATATATCAAGAAAAACAAGAACGCATTGAAGAACAACAGAGTCTCGAGTTTGGCCCCTTATAGGGGCTTTTCAAGTCCACCTTCTTAGAGGGTGGATTATTTAATCTAAGAATCAGTATGCTAAATGTATGCAATTAAATCCTGATACTATGCAAAACGAATGAAAAAATATTTTTTACAAAAATGACCGGGTCTGTTCCGGTGATTTCGGTTTTCATTGCAAACCGTGGTTGAAAACTTGTTTGATTTGCCCAAAAATCACAACCAATTTTTCAGCGCTAAAAGATCTTGGGTGAATACACCAGCTTTAAAGGAAAATGCGATGACGTTGATCAGGGTCCAGGCAATATCGGTAAACATGTGGATTATTCTCATTTTGAATTATGAGTACGCTCCGAAAAGTCTGATCAATTGGATTCTGAGCGAAGCCGAAGAATGCAATCACCTGTTAATGAAGACACTTCGACTTCGCTCAGTGTCCTGTTTTGCGTTAAAATGCCTTTTGGGAGTAGGCGCAAAAAGGTTTTTATTGTCCTTTTGATCTTTTGTTATAAATTTACGATTTTCATACTACAGAGAATTTCTGTACAATGTTATGTTTTCGCCCTAACAACTTTCTTTTATACTGTAAATTAAACTCAAACTTTGAATGGAGGAATTTCCCGGACTTCATTATAAAGCAGATCTCAAATAGTTTAGAAAATGTTGATTATCCCAATGTTAAAATTATTAATGACGCAGGTGATGCCTGAATCTAAAATTTATCGATTAGTTTTAAAAAGCCAATATAAAAACCAAAAACTTAATTCTATGAAATTAGCGCTAACTATTGCAGTTTTTATGCTGACAATCAATGTCTTCTCACAAATCAACCAAAGAAAATCTGATAGACATCAACCAATCTTATCCACTAAGGTACAAGGTCGGGATTTCCAGAAAGATAGGGAAATGATTATTTTCAACACCAATCCGGAAATGAATCCAGGCAGCATAGCTAAACCTCAAACACCCGGACAACGATCTTTATTACAATTAATTGACAGTATCTATATGTGGCAATTGGATACCCTGATCAACGGCTGGATGGTTTTTGGAAAATATATCAATATGGTTTATGATATCAATTACAATCTGACCAGTCGTACAGGACAGAATTTGAACGAAAGCGCCTGGAGCAATTCCACTCTCTACACTGCTGTATTCGATACAAACAACAACAGGACTTATAGTCTGAATCAATCTTGGTTTGATAGCAATTGGGTGAATAGTTCGAACTATACCATGACCTACGATTCTTCAAATAATCTGACAAGTAGAGTTCTTCAACGATGGTATTACGACACATGGGTAAATTGGCGTAAACAATGTTACACCTATGATAGCAATCGTAATCTGATCATTTACCTGTCTCAAATTTGGACCGACACTTCCTGGGTAAATTTAACTCAGGGCATTTATAATTATAACATTAACAATTACTGGACAAGTTATATTGCACAAGATTGGAACGGCAGCGCCTGGGTAGATACCTATCAAGATACCTGTATCTACGATATCAACAATAATCCGATACTTGTTTCAGGACAATTTTGGAATGGTATTGCCTGGGAGAATTCCTATCAGGACGCCTATACTTACGATGGAAACAACAATCAAACCAGTATTTTAGAACAAATTTGGGACAGTACAACCTGGGTGAATTTCTATCGGGGGAACTATATATATGATGCAAACAATAACCTGACAAGTTACATTAATCAATTTTGGATTGATAGTGTCTGGGTGAATGTGTCTCAGGGAGACTTTACCTTCGATCCTGATAATTTCACAAAAAGCGAAACTTATAAATATTGGAATGTGTCTGGTACAGAGATAGAGGGAGGTGACAGTACTTACTATTATTTTCATACGGTGGCTGTTGGCATGAAAGACCAAATATTGCAAGAGAGAGAGATTGCTATTTATCCCAATCCCAGCCATGGGATTTTTACCATTACCAGCGATAAGTCCATAAGTTCCCTGGAAATTTACAATTTATCAGGAGAACGGGTTTATAGTGGTTTTAAATTCAGCCAGCAAACCTCTTTAGATCTGTCAGGCTATTCCAAAGGATTTTACATTATAAAAATTGATATCGGGTCGAAAATTTTAAAAAAGAAAATTTTAGTTCTATAGTGTAGCTTAATTTGAAACTACAAAGAAACTCCAAATGATTCTGTTACAAAATAATATTCACTTATCGCGAACCTCTTATCTTTTGAAAATCCTTTTAGTCTAAAATATTCTTAACCAATTATTTTCGTAATTACCTCACTTTTTAAAGGATAAGAACTTTTCTAAATAGCTTGGCCTCATGAAAAATTTCTACTTATTTTCTCTGGCGATAATTATAAGCCTTAGTAGCATCGCTCAAATTCCGACCAATGGCCTTGTTGCCTGGTATCCTTTTAACGGAAATGCAAATGATGAAAGTGGAAATGGAAACAATGGATCTGTATTTGGTGCAAATCCTACAACAGATAGGTTTAACAATGGGAATGGAGCGTACAGCTTTAATGGTATCGATAATTATATTGAAGTTCCAAATAGTCCATCATTAAACATTGCCAATCAAATTACAATCTCCTGCTGGATAAAATATAACCATACCTCAGCTTGCTATGAGGATATTTTCATGAAAGGGGCTACCTCGTATGGGTTTCAATTTTCGTGCGATGAAACCCATGCGCCTGAGTTTCATCTTACATCAAATGTCTGGAGAAACCTAAAATCAAACATTCAGCCAACTGCCAATACCTGGTATCACTATGCTGGTACTTTTGACGGGAACATTCAAAAAGTTTATGTTAATGGTGTTTTTCAGAACAGTGTTAGTTGGAGTGGCAGTATTAATGTGAATAATGATCCTTTATATGTCGGTTATAAAGTAGCGGGAGATAATGCTTTCTATCAGGGGATTGTAGATGATATAAGAATTTATAATCGCACATTGAATGATGCTGAAATTCAAGCGCTTTACTCAGACAACCTTGTGACATGCCCTTCAACTGTTGCCTATTCCGGGAAAACATATAACACTGTCCAAATCGGCACTCAATGTTGGTTTAAGGAAAATCTGAATATTGGAACAAGGATTGATGGCGCTCAGGAGCAAACCAATGATGGAATTATTGAAAAGTACTGTTACAATGATTTGGAGGAGAATTGCACTATTTATGGAGGCTTATATCAGTGGGATGAGATGATGCAATATGTAACCCCCCCGGGAGTAAAGGGAATCTGCCCCAATGGCTGGCATATACCAACGGATGGGGAATGGACTACGCTAACAACCTATCTTGGTGGAGAGGGTGTTGCAGGTGGTAAAATGAAAGAAATCGGCTTCACTCATTGGCAAAGTCCTAATAATGGTGCGACCAATTCAAGTGGATTTACAGGTCTCCCAGGTGGTTGGCGTTACTACGATAATGGGACCTTTTCTGGCAGCGGCAGTGCCGCCAACATTTATTCGTCCTCAGAGAATTTATCAAGTGGCGCATGGAGCCGGGCCTTATACTACCATCTCACTAACACGGACCGCAACGGCGCTCAAAAGACCTATGGATTTAGTTGCCGTTGCCTCAAGAATGTCACTTCCGGAACAGCATCAGTTACAACCACAGCAATAACAAACATAACCCAAACAACAGCCTCTACAGGTGGAACAGTAACCAGTGAAGGCGGCTCCCTGGTGACAGTCCGTGGCGTTTGCTGGAGTACTTCATCAAATCCAACAACCGCTAATAGTTATACTACAGATGGTAGTGGAATGGGAAGTTTTACGAGCAATATAGCGGGATTGACCTCAAACACGCTATACTATGTTCGTTCTTATGCTACCAACAGTGCAGGCACCGCTTATGGTAACCAGTTGACTTTTAGTTCTATGTGGCAACCGTGTCCCGGTACTCCTACCGTATCGTACGGTGGCCAAACATACAACACAGTTCAAATAGGAACCCAATGCTGGCTAAAGGAAAACCTGAATATCGGTACAAAAATTACCGGAGCCCAGGATCAAACCAACAACGGTACCATTGAAAAATACTGCTACAACGACCTTGAATCGAATTGCAATATATATGGAGGCTTATACCAGTGGGATGAGATGATGCAATATTTAACTACTTCGGGTGTGCAGGGGATTTGCCCATCCGAATGGCATATTCCAACGGATACGGAATGGACTACATTGACCACTTTCCTTGGCGGCACATCAATAGCCGGCGGCAAGATGAAATCAACCGGTACGATCGAGGGAGGAACAGGCCTATGGTTTACCCCTAATACCGGCGCAACCAACGAAAGTGGGTTTACAGCCGTTCCGGCAGGTAGCCGCAGCCTCGATGGAACATTCGGCAACTTTAGCCGCGCCGGCTTCTTGGGGAGTTCGTCAGAGACCACTACATACACTGCCTGGTTCCGGAGCCTGATCAACCACTTCGGCAATATCTACAGAGAATACAATCACAAGCGTTACGGGTTTTCTGTGCGTTGCCTTAAGGATAATACATCCACCGGGATAAATGTAAACGGCAATTTATTGTTCGGAAATGTCACGATCAATCATCCTTCTCAACGTGACTTTACTATTGGTAATGAAAGCGGTACGGTTGTAACCGTAAATTCTGTTACTTATCCAAATGGATTTTCCGGGAATTGGAACGGGGGAACCATTGCAAACGGAACAAATAAAATAGTAACAGTAACTTTTGCTCCAACAGCAGTTCAAGCATATTCAGGGGTTGTAACCATAAATTTTAGTGCCGGACTTGGAACCAGAACTATACCTATAACTGGCAGTGGCGTTCAGGACAATCCGGGACTTACCGTTTCAGGAAATCTTGATTTTGGAACAGTTCAACAAGGAAGTGTAGATGACCGGCCAATTTTTCTGCACAACAATACTTCGTCTCCCATCACGATTGACAATATTGTACCATTACCGACCGGAGCTTTCACCGCCCAGATGCAAAATGGAAATACGATCCTCCCCAATAATTCACTGGGCATATCAATTTTATTCTATCCTCCGGGACTACTTACCTATAATACAACATTTACAATAACCGCTGATGCCCCCAATGGAAATGTGACTTTTACGGCAACCGGCAAAGGAGGAAATACGCCCGTAAGCTGGATTGGGTTTTACTCCAAACCTGAAAACAATTCCGAAGTCAATCGACAGGTACTTGATGAACATTTTTTGACCGAGGGCGCCACAAATCCAATCAAAATATGTGCTGATGGGAGCAAAGCAACATCCGTAGCCTTTATCAATAATGATCCTGGCGTCAATACCTCCGGCATCATTTTTAATATGCTGAGTGACGAACAAGGGAATAACTCTGATTATACTGGCTGGTTTCTTTCTGCAGATTATGAATATAAAGATGATGGAAAAACAGTCACCGCAAAATACACACATCCCAAATATTTAAATATTAATGGGTTATTCCGAACCGATAAAATACAAGTCGTCAATTCTGCAAATGGAAGTGTTATCTATCAGCAGCCCGTACAAATTTATCGTGCTCCGGTGGTTTTAGTCCATGGTTTGTGGGGTGGTTTTACGGGGATGCTTAAACTTTATACAGGATTACTTAATTCAGGCAAATACAATAATTCCCTGTTACGTATTACCGATTACTCTGCTACCAATGCATATAGCTTTTTTACTAATTCAATGGTTATTAAAAATGAAATTAACAGTAGCTTTCAAGGGCTATATTTATTAAAATATTCTGCCGGAAAGGTTGACATTGTCGCCCATAGTATGGGAGGGATCCTTTCCCGTATTTATTTACAGAGCAATGATTGTGAGAACGGGGCAAGATCGAATTGCTACAGGGGAGATATACATAAACTTCTTACCCTGAACACCCCTCATTCGGGGACCCAAATAGCGAACTTCCTTTTAAGTTATAATATCGGAGCCTGGGTTGCAAGAAGGTTTCTCATCTGGTCTGACCAGCGATGGGATGTTGGAGCTGTAGACGATCTGAGATGCAACAGTACAGCAATTGAATCACTAAATGGGCCATCACTCAACAACCATATTGTTCCTTGTCACGCTATTCAAACAGAAGCAAATGTTACTGCTTTCGATAAATATGCGGCCAATGAAAACTCCTTAACTCATATCATTGCAGATGCACGTTTTCAAAGTGCCCAGAATTTAAACAATCAGGTTTTTGCAGATATTCCAAATGATCTAATCGTGCCTGCAAACTCCCAAAGGGGAGGATTGAATGATTATAGTCTCATTGAAGATGTTATGCATACGGCGTCACCAAATAATAGTTCTGTCATTAGTAAAGTAAAAATATTGCTTGATGAAAATCCAGCAAATAGTGTGTATTTTGATCAGAATGTAACAGGATTTGACCCGCCGCAAATTACGCCGACCTTCTATAAAACAGAAGGACTCGAGACTGATCCATATCCTGGTCAGAAAAACGGATTGGTTACCATTACCAGTCCTACAACCGGATTTAGTTGTTCAGAAGGAGATACGGTACAGATTGTTGTAAGCAGTTCTCCGAATGTAAATCACCTTTTGGTATTGATAAACAATAAAAACACAGGAACGGCAATGTTTGATTCTGTTGCTAATTCTGCAACCTTTTATTATTCTGTTCCCAATAACATTGCCGGGGATATTAAAATAATGGCCATTGGTTATGACTCGACTGGTTTTGTCGATATGGATACCCTCGATATTTTTACAAATCCCACTGCGACACTCGATAGTCTGACATTTTTTACCGATAATATTAATATTCAATTAGGGCAGTCAGTTCCGATAACGCTTTTTGGATATTACAATGACCTGACCCTTCGGAATATTTCTCAACTAAACGGAACGGAATATACTTTTTCAGATCCGACCATTGCATCGATGAGCCCAGGGAATGTTTTAAATGGGTTGGCAATCGGGAAAACCATTCTGCATGCCGGTAATCAAAACAAGAACGTTTATGTTTATGTAACTGTTGATAATTTAAGCCAGCAATTGGCGAATATTACCATAGCCGATGGGAACACCAATTGTTACAATGCAAATCAAATCATCACTGTTGCGGGTGACTCAACTACATTCATAGTTCAAAGCGGGGGTTCGGTAACCTTAATTGCCGGACAGAAAATTTCGTATCTGCAGGGAACCAAGGTTTATTCGGGTGGTTATATGTGGGGTTATATTGCACCAACCGGTCCATGGTGCCTGACCCCTTCAATGCCTGCTGTCTTTACTAAAGCTGATGAAAAGCCCATACTGACTGAACAATCATCATTCAAAGTGTACCCCAATCCAACAACGGGTAACTTTGTCCTTGAGTTAAAAAGTGAATCACTACCTGAGAAAGTAACGGTTGATATCTTCGGAATTTTGGGAGAAAAGGCGTTAAATAAAACTATGACGGGATTACGAAAGTATGAGTTCTCGATATCAGACAGGCCTGTTGGTATTTATTTTATACGGATAATTTGCGGGGATAAGGCCGAAACCGTGAAGATAATAAAACAGTAGCAGAGAGGATTAACAATTATTAGAGGCAAAATTGAAGTACGACAAAATGTAATCTTGAAATCTAATCATCATGCATCAGGCAAACTGTCATAAGCGGGTTGAGGCGGATGATCCGTTTCAACGATCCTGGTGACCGGATGGGGGGCAGGTTTATTATTGGACTGATCAGGTTGAGCGTAGCTGACAAGATGGGAAATATTGAAAATCCATGATTAACATTCAAGGTTTGCATGAACGTAGTTCTAATGGATATTTCACGGCTATTTTTTATGCTTAATCGGTCGATAGGGCAAAAGGTGATGTAGTTTTGTTAAGAAATTAACTGCTTATCCCATTCAAGCAAGTTGATGTTTTCGGTAAGGATTTATGACCTCCCCGGTTGCCATTTTAGGTACTTGCACAAAGTAGATAAGCAGTATAAATTATTAACAAATTACAAATAAATATAGGTAGATTAGTATTTATGTTATTATATACCCCTTATGATCTTCAACGGCGTGTCGATTATCACCATATTGCAGATCCATACCGGTACGCTGCCGGCAGTACCGGCGGCATAGCAAATCTCGCTTTACCCATTTTGCAGCTAAATTTTTATAACTTCTTTGTTTTGAGCTAACAAGGGGGTTATAGGTTCCGTTTTGAGCGCTATAGATTTTTTACGGACAAATGGGGCGTATTTGTACTTCAGGAAGTCATAAATCTGTTTTGCTTTATCATCTGGCTCAGAGCATTTGCGGATGCTGATGATCTCATCCGATTTATTTTGAGCCAATGTAGTTACACACTTCTGTGTGTTCATAATCCTGACGATCTCTCGCCAATCGCTTCTGATATCCTTTTTCTTCAACTGGTAACGTATGGTGTTTACCAGCCAGTAGGCCAATAATCCCAAATGAAGATATATGTGGACCCGTGTTTTGATAGTGAAAACGAATAGAAGAAAGAAATGCTATCTTTGAAGAAAGGTTATAATTCAGTATCCGGCAACAACATATTAGCCCACTTCTTTTTTATCTACTATGTTACCGAAAACACTGAAGAGCTATCTGTAGCAAACAAGTCCTGCAAAGCGCTCTGAGCTTTCCTTGACGCCAAAAAGTTCGACAAATACGCCGGCGGACATTCGTGTCTTTTTTCCCGCAAACGAACACAAAAAAACCGCCCTTTCGGAGCGGTTTCAGGAACGAATGCGGGAAATATGTTGAATGTTATTCGAAATCGGCGAATTCAAAAAATATTTCAGATAGTTATATCAGCATGAAACAATTTTTGCACTATATTTAATGTGTTGATTATCAATATAAATATCTGTTATGGAGCTGCCCTTACGTTTTTTTACTTGATTATTCATTCTCAGAACGTTGAAAAAAAAAGTACCAAAATTACCGCTCGAAAATTTTACCTGTAAAGAAAAATCAAAAAATATGAAATATCCATAAATCTGTGCATTGCCAATCGCATATGATTATATTTTATGGATCTTGAAGAAAAAAAATATCAAGTAGTTGATAAAATCAAACACATGAATGCTACAGTCATTTATCCTTTTAAACGAGTTTTATTTATTACCACAACTTGTTGTTTTTTTCTTGTTAATTCGAGTGCACAGGAAACGGTCTATCACCCGACAGATGTCTCCAAACCTGCCTATTTTGATATATCTCCCCGGTTAACCGACATGAAATTCATCGCGCCGGCAAAGAAGAAATCTGACCTGATTGAAGTTCCAAACAAAATCGGAAAGAAGGAGTTCAACAAACTGAGCAGCAAACCTTTTTTGCTTCCGGAGGATCCGGTATGGCAAAAGCAGGATGGGCCCCTTTCAAACTCAAACGCAGCGCCAATCCTCAATTTCGAAGGAATGGGAAACCTTTCCGGCGTTTATCCGCCCGATACACAAGGCGATATTAGTCTTGATTATTTCGTCCAGGTGGTGAATTTAAACTTTGCCGTTTATTCGAAAACAGGTTCGTTGTTGTTTGGTCCGGCTGCACTGAGTACGATTTGGGAGGGAATACCATATCCATGGAATGGCACCAATAACGGAGATCCCATTGTTCTGTATGACCAGGCCGCCAACCGCTGGATCATCTCCCAGTTTTCATTACCAGGAGGAAATTATGCAGAATTGGTAGCTATTTCACAAACACCTGATCCAACCGGGCCATGGTACCGGTATGTCTTTCTGTTTGGAAATAAAATGCCCGATTATCCGAAATTCGGTATCTGGCCTGATGCCTATTACCTCTCTGTCAATCAGTTTGTCGGAGGATACGCATGGGGCGGTGTGGGAGCCTGTGCGTTGGAGCGTTCCAGGATGCTTGACGGAGATCCGAATGCCCGGATGGTGTACATCGACCTTGGTAGTTCAAGTAATCCAACGAGCATGCTTCCTTCTGACTGGGATGGATCAATAACCCCGCTTCCTGAAGAGCCAAATTATTTTGCCTATTTTAGCGACTGGGAATCGCCTTCGGACGACTATCTCAGAATCTGGCAATTTCATGTCGACTGGATCAATACGGCCAATTCTTCATTCTCCTATCTTTCCACACAGGTTACCGCTCCGTTCAAATCCACGTTATGCTATACGGGAGCATGCATCCCTCAGCCGGGTACTAACATTCAACTGGATCCTATTTCTGACCGATTAATGTATCGGTTGCAATACCGAAATTTTGGCAGTTATCAATCGATGGTTACAAATCACACCGTAGATGTTGATGTCAATGGTCATGCCGGAATTCGATGGTACGAATTACGCAATGCTGGTACAGGATGGAGTATTTATCAACAAGGGACATACGCCCCCGATACAAATCATCGCTGGGTTGGCAGTGTTGCAATGAATGGAAGCGGGGATATGGCGCTTGGCTATTCTGTTTCGAACCGCAGCGCTGTTTATCCTGGCATTCGATATACTGGTCGACGTTCATTCGATCCTTTGGGTCAGATGACAATCTCTGAGCAAAATGTAATAAATGGTTCCGGATCTCAAACAGGTCCGGCTTCCCGTTGGGGTGATTACAGCATGATGACGGTGGATCCTTCAGATGACAACACATTCTGGTACACAACTGAATATATTCAAGAAACCGGGTTTGCTTCGTGGAAAACCCGGATTGCTTCCTTTGCCTTTAGCGATAATCCCTATGTGGTTACGCTGCCGGCAACTGCCATTACCTTATCAGCATCAATCCTGAACGGAACCGTTAACCCTCATGGTATTCCGACAAATTATCACTTCGAATGGGGAACTTCAATTTCTTATGGGAATT
>Ga0247841_10012789_pt1 | contig 10868 bp, 9 predicted proteins | sample LaCruzMarch2015__2_FD_192410 | JGI IMG/M metagenome (GOLD analysis project Ga0247841, IMG submission 192410) | Freshwater microbial communities from meromictic Lake La Cruz, Castile-La Mancha, Spain - LaCruzMarch2015_18m | ecosystem: Environmental > Aquatic > Freshwater > Lake | place: Spain...
TCACAAATGCGATGAGCTGGCGCATCTCTTCATACTCGGCGGCAGTAAACACAAAATCGCGTCCGGTCGGGCGGATCATGATACGCACAGGCAAGCGGCTGATCTCAGCGACCTGAGTGATGAGATCGCGTGAGGGTGAAAGGCCGTCGGCCGCCATATCAGCGCAGAGTTCAATGCGAGATGCTTCCGAATCGTTGATACGCATCACATCGTCAAGAGACGTCGCAATGATTTCAAGGAAGAGCTTTTGCATGGAACATCACACGAGAAAAGGATTACTCGCCATAGAAGATTAGACGGCGTCGTTCATAAGTCTTATTCAAGACCGATAACGTGATGATGTCCGCATAACGAACTTCCGTCATATTCGCCTTCTTCATCGCCTCCTGAACCGCGCGGTTCGTCCAGATGACGGTAAGCTTCAGCCGACTGAAGGGCTCCTTAATCTGCGTAATGTCAACAGAACAGGATTTTGCTCCAACCTGATTACGCTGCTCATCCGGAAAACCATACGGTTCAATCGTGCGCGTAAACACATATCCGCTAGGCGAAAAACAGCCCGTCGTCAGGAGCAAGAGCGCAAAGAATAGTCCGATGGGTAACTTAGTTGCCATAGACAATTGTGGTGCGGCTCATGTAGAGGCCCGCACAAATGTAAAGGGTTTCGAAATCCGCATATTCCATCGTGGTCAGGCCACCATTGGCTGCCGCCTTTTGCAATCCGGCATCGCCAAAAGCCACCATCCAGCAGAACGAACGGGCCGTAGCATGGCCGGACTTATTCACGGTCTTCGTATTCCGAAATTCACTGCTCATCGGCAAACGAACCTGTGAATACATGCATCCCGAAAGCCAGAGAGAGGCGCATGCCGTTAGAAGAACAAAACATCGACTGCTCATAGAATATCTCCTTTAAATGGTGTGTAGTCTAGACGAGACAGCCCCACAAGGTCAAGAAAATGCGTGGAAGGACCGCAATTCTAATTATGGACTGAAGTCCTGCTAAGATCCCGCCGAACCGTACGGCAGGACGTATCGGACTGCCGTCATTCGTCAGACACTATGTAATGTTTTTACGATACTGAAGCGGGGTTGTACCATACTTCTGCGTAAAGATTTCGATGAAGTAACTCGGGCGATTAAAGCCTGATTTTTCACAGATATCCTTCAAGGGCAGGGCTGTCGTCTTCAATAATTCAATTGCACGATCCAGTCTCAGTCGCTGAAGATACTTTGCGGGTGTCTCGCCTGTCAGGGTCATGAATTGATTGGTAAAGTGTGTTGACCCCATATCACAGGCTTCTGCCATAGACTGGACGCCCCAGGGCTCCTGTATGCGTGAGGGCAACTTCTCAAGGAACATCCGTACGGTACGCACAGAATCTGTCAACCCTTGATTATACACAGGCGGACAGCTCTCCAACTCGGCCAGCAATCGGATGAAGATCGCATTCGCGGCCACCGCCATCTGGCTGCCGCGATAAGGCATATTGGGTGTCTTGGCCAGGCCCACAAAGTCCACAAAGGTCTTCGTGAATTCAGGTGACATGGAGCGAACGGCATCCTCGTTATAGCGCAGGGCATTCGTCAATGCTTTCAACTCAGGCTTCGTGAGAAGCAACCACTTGGGCCACACCCAGGCCTGATGCGGATGCCGCACGCCGACATCAAACATCAACCAGCCCAGTTTGCCCTTTGCAAAATGCGGGTTTCCCAGGGAGTGCATCTGCCACGGACGTGTAATCATGAGCTGGTTCGGGCGGATCACATACGAACGGCCTTCGATCGTGATCGGCATTTCACCCTGCAACGCCATGATGAACTTGATGCCCTCATTCTGATGGGGTGGCAAGCCATAATGCTGTTCGCTGATCGTCTTCCAGAAGCCGCAGGAGTTGACCCCCGGGACTTCGTCTTTTCTGAGTTTCTCGCCAGGATATTTATACCGCCCGAAACAGTGCAGGTCAATCTCCTTGGCCTGCGCCGCGAGCGATACGCCCTGACAATCGTCAGCGCGTACAATCTTTTCTCCTGTAATATAACTCAGGGGTTGCATAGTAATATTCACCTATTGTTTAAGCAGCGTATTTCGCCGAGCTTTGGCCCAATTGAGAAGAACAGGTGGCAGATTCGTATCCGCGGCCATGAGTTCAATCATGGGAAGGCTGTCGTGCCGAACACTGTTAAGCAGGCTCCAGTTTTTGTCATGCTTGACCCGCTTCTCTTTGCCGCTAAACGAGGTGATCTTTACCAAGTCGTAGTAATTGGTCACATTCGGCTGGATTCGCATGCAGTGAACGAGGTTCGAGGCAAAAAGCGTCAAGTTGCCGTCGTCTTCATTAACATTGAATACCGCCCTGTCACTTATTACGAACGATAGAGGAATAGACGGTGGCGATTTTGTCCTTGCAAAAGGATAGTTCCAGTCACATATATTCACCCCCACGTTGAAGTCCCAGTTATCATTCCACCCTACATCGTTCACATAGATATGGAGATTGGTCGTCGCAAAAAAAACGACAGGCACTCCGTTTGAAAGGGTTGGCATCTGCGTGCCATAAGGATTCGTTGACAAGTAGAGCGTGTTGCTTCCTGGGTTGCCAAGCCAGTAAGAAGAAACGTGAATGGTGACACCGTCATCCGTGCAGTTGGTCGCCGTCCCAACGCCAATGACATCAGCTAGACGAACCAATTGAGGCACGGTCGTCATCGAGTCAATGTCACTGCCCGCATTCACGGTAAGCGAAACAACCCAAGTGCCAATAGCAATAAACATCCATTTTTTCATACTTTCTCCTTCATTTAGGCAAAATAAACTTTAAGTAATTACCTTGAACATTCAACCACTCCGCATCCCCAAGAATGTCTTCATACCTTCTACTCCACCCAGGCATCATTATACTCCTAAGATTATATGGTTTTACATCATGGACACCATTTCCTCCAAGGATAAGACTAACAAGCCCAAATGAATGTCCAGCCTCATGAGCACACGTCTTACTGATCATCCAAATGAGGGCTGTCTCATCGAAGGTATCTGATCCAACTTCCCCTGTGGAATCTTCCATTAACTGCATATACATGCTCAGCAGCGTACTCCGTTGCCCACGTAAATAGACATGACATTCAGATTGAGGTGAGGCCGTTTGAAGGTAGTCGTATGCCGAAATCAATCTGCCGCGAGGAGGCAAAACAATGTAGCCGTTTGTAATTGTGTTCTCTCCTGAGGTGATAAGCACATTTTTGTAGTCGCCAATGACACTGTTCGTGGTAACACGGATGTTCATCTCAGGAGGGAACAGCCCTTGTACCTGTCCAGGCAGACTCGCAATTGCGGCATCCGCCGCAATGTTTGTCGTATGGTAGATCCGAATAAAAGGCTCGCTGCCATCCGTGTAGAGGTCCTGCTTGAAGAGGGTGACAGCATCCTCATCCCACTGAATCTTGACCACCTGCGGCACATAGACTGTCTGGGACGCTTGGGCATAGATCGCATCGTTCTTCCTGATGCGTGTGAAGAGCGTATAGAAGGGCGGCGGCAGGGGTTTGCCAGAGGTGACAGCAGGGAATATGCGATTGAAAGGCTGTGTTCCTTGCGTGAAAACGTCAGGCGATGTGGTTTGTGCCGCATTCTCTGTAGCAATGCCGTCCCAGTGGAGGGTCGTGCCTTGCCATCCGTTGGTGATGGTGAAGGCATCCTGCCGTCCTGCCGTCCCTGAGTCGGCATCAAGCCATGCAACGTGCTGCCAGCCGTTGGTGATCTCCCGCATCAATTCGATTTCAAAGGTGCAACCCTCGCCAGGGGTCAAATTGTGATTGCAGTTATGCATCGCGGCTGCAATTTGAACCGTGTTCGTCTCTCCGAGGTGAGGCGAAAAATTGGGTGTCGCATTCAAGGCGAGGTCAATATGACCGTTGCAGATATCCACCCTCCCTGTCGAACTGATGTAAGTTTCGGGGACATCAGACGATCCGCTGTAGGCTACGACATCCGCCACTGAAACGGAGGCGTATTCATCATCTTCAAAAGAGGGACTGAAGACCGACACCCAGCCCGTCGGAGAGGAGACCTCCCCGTAGGTGGCAGTCCAGTTGATGAAAGCGCCGTTGGCGAGAGACGAGAGAGCGGAGTCGGGTTCAGCCGTGAAAAGGATGTTCGAATCCCAGCGGTGGACCAGCGAAGATAACGGGGTCAACGAGAAGTCCACGTACCCCATCCAGAAGCTTCCTGAACGTGAACCAGGCACTGGCGGCGTGGATGAACTGATGACCCCAGAAGGGTCAAAGATGAACATGTGGTTTGCGTTAGAAACAGTCACGCCCGCCGTATAGGCTCCAGGCGCATCGAAATGGGCCTCATATAGTGCTCCTGTCGGGAAATAGACGGTCCATGCCGTGTTAGATACCGAGAAAGGCAACGCCGTATCGTCAAACCAGAGTACCGCAAAATCATTTTCAGCAAGGCTTCCAGAAATCGTGAAGGTGACGCTTGCCTTGTCCTCGTCCGCTGTCAGGCAGTCGGGTGTTCCATCCGAGATATATGGATCGGTGTCCATAGTGGACTCCATGATGTTAGGTCTGCCGTCGGAATCAGGGTCTTCCCATGTGGCCCCCGCTTCTGCTGGATTAAACCCATGTCGCACCTCCCAGCCATCTTTCAGCCCGTCATGGTCTGTATCGGGGTTACATGGGTCGGTCATGGAGACGCTGTTGGTCGGGTAGAACTCGTAATAGTCGCTGATGCCGTCATCGTCGGTATCGCTGTCCTCCACGGTCAGGTCGAGAGGTCCGAAGGCTTTCAGATAGATCGCGTTATTTGAGTGGAGATTATCGGTCGGGAGGGTCCAGCCACCATCCAGATTCTGGAAGCCCGCGACATGGTCATTCGTAACACACGGAGGAAGATCCTTGTACCGCAGGATCATGTCGCCGTTGTCAATGAACTCGACCTGCACCTTTGCAACAGCGTTCGTGTCACCGTCAATGAAGACGGTATCGTAACTTGCCACGAAATTACCGTCCCCCTTCACACCGTACCACATCTTTGAACCGAGGCGGGGCTTAAAGTCATTTCTCCCCCATAGCAGGGAGAGATAGACATGGTCGGCTGCCTCCTCGTACGGCATCCCCCGTGTTAATTCGGAACCTTTCGGTGCATCGAAACCGATGATGCCTGTTGACGAGATGAAGACCTCCTCATAAGAATTGTCCCCGACTGGCATGGGGAACGGCAGCGGCTGCCTGAAGGCGGCCCTTCTGATCGGCACCCGCTGCCAGGCTTCGTGGACTTCGCTGGTCACACACTGCGATTCAGAAACCCAGCCTGTAGCGTTTGTCGCAAGTCCTACGGGCAGCAGGCGGGACTTCTTCTCTTCAGGTGTAAGATAGTTCCGCAGAATCGTCTCGCCAAAAGACACGACCCCTTCTGAAATGGACGTGAATACTTCAACGACCGCTTGCAGCTGTTCCTGCTGCTGTTCATCCTTCTGCGTAGCATATCCAAGACAAAGGATAAAAAATATGCCAAGGCTGATACCCGCCCGCCCAAAACTGCGGACATGAGCTTTCCAGAATCCAGGTACTGACTTACCTTCCAAGGCAACGGCAATGCGCCATCCGATGAGGGGCACGGCCAGCAGGAGGATGCAGAATCCCTCGACGGCATCCGAGCCAAAGTAGTTACATAAGAGGTCGTACATGACTTTTATCTTAGAAGAATTATTGTCGGTGGTTTACCTGCGAAAGCTTTCCCTGATGCGTCCCCGCGCACGATCAGGTTCACAAGATCCCAGTCACCCGCCATAAGCTGTTTCGAAAGCCGATTATTGGACACACCGCTTTCAAGGGGAACGGAGTCAACCGAATTTGCTGAGTACTCCACCCATGCCCCTGCATCCCAGCCGATCTGATACTTGATCTCCTCCGACGAAAGTTCGCCGTCCGCGTCCAAGTCCTTCCCGAAGGCGAGCAAAACGGAATTGCTGGAACAGGGATTAGAGAGGGTGATGTCAATTGCAACACGGGAGGCGGGTTCGACACCTCCCTGCAAAACAACTTCAGTGTCACCGTCTGCACCGACTGCAACAAGACTCGGCACAAAAAGCTTTGCGCTCGTTCCTACGGCGGCAAATAAACATAACAGGCTGATAAAGGGTTTCATAAAAACAACTATTCGCCTTCCACGATTTTGATTTCCTCTGGTGTCAGTCCGTAGAGGTCACCTCGCGACCTTCATCTGACTGCAAAGTCCATATAGAAGTTTTCATCATCAATTTTATAGAAGTCTATAGTTGTTCGTCCATACCTCAACAAGTCCTGCGCAGTCACAGGCGCACCACTTGCGATTCCGATACGGTCACGTATGTATTTACCAATTTCCGAATTATCATGAGGCGTGTGAATACCCTTTCCGCTATCTTGAGCCCGGACACATTGTATAATTTTATCATCATCGGTAAGAACTGTGAAATACGTTCCTCGTTCGGGAAAATAAGAAAGCTTGCGGAGATCGCCACGTACAGCCAAATATGCCTGATTCGGATTGCGCCCCAATTCTGGGCGTTGCCCCCAATTCAAACCAGAACGCATAGGCACGTTACCTGTCTTGTCAAGTAGCGACAATGTTGTCTTCTCAAGACCAAAAAAGGGCGAATTTCTTTCTAAAATAAACGTTGTGGGAGCACTACGCTTAACTTGTGTTTTTGGGAGTTTACTTACATTCTTCGACAACGCGCTATCTATCGACTCACCTGTCCTTGTCTTAAGTGCAATGGTAAAAAGTTTAGCTATGCGGGAATCATTACAGTTTATAGAATCTGAACTTAATGCTTTGAAATAGTCAAAAGCACGACTGGGATTGCATTCTGTTAAGACTTCTCTACGTTGACTTTTAACAAGTGCAATTTGTGTATAATTTGCAGATCCCGTAAAGGCAATTTTGGGCGTATCGTCTTTACACCAAATATAGACTTTGGCATGAACTGGCTCACCTCTGCCGAGATACAAACAGGTGAACGTATCGGGAAAATCGCTTTTTGAAAGGCTCTGGAATCCTTCGTGGTTGTTTCTGCTGATCCCATCGGTCTGAATCATTCCACAAATCAGCTCGATTTTTGGAAATTTGTTTTGGTCGCGCAAATCATTAAGATGATGAAATCCCATGGCAGAACTTGCATAACCAGACACAATCAGCAACCGATTTAACTCGGTTTTGCGAAAAATTGGATCAACTAATGCCGTAGAATATAAGTTTTGAACCAGCAAATCAGGCTTCATACTTGATCCCCCTCTCGTAGAAGAGTATAGCTTGCTCCAGCTTTTCCATGTCGTCGTCATAACTGATTGATGATTTTTGAGAATGTACATGGCGCAAAGGGAGAAACTTAGAGGTCACGCTTGGGTACTCAATTCCAGCAAAAGTTTTCAAAATTGCTTCAAACACAACTTGTGCGCCTTTACACGGAACGGCCATTCCTATTTGCTTCCTGACATCTTCTTTACTTCCTAGAAACTCATACTCGTCAGGAAATGTTTGCAATCTCGCACGTTCCCGATTGGTTAAAGCCCGATTCTCTTTCCAATGGTACATGTGTGTACCACCACCTCCACTCCCCGTTACGGTATATGCTGGTCGTCTTGGGTCAAGACGTTTATAAATCTGACTGATTTTGGCCCCCTTAATTTGCAATTTCAAGTGTTCTGGGAGATTGGCTGTAAAAGCATTTTCTCCAGGCTTAATATGCTTCAGGCGTTCAACGACTGTATCGGACTGTTTTGTTAATTCATTGTTAAATGCATTCGGAGAAATACCAGATAGTGCCGTTTGAGCAGAAACATCAATCTTTTCGTACGGCTTGGGTGATGGAACCCAAAACGGAAGATTTAAATCATCACGGATGCCAACTATGATAATCCGCTGCCTTGCTTGTGGAACACCATACTTGTCAAAGGAGTAATAATGCGGATAAATCGAATATCCTGCATTAAATAACGCCAGTAAAATCTTTGAAAATGTCCTTCCGTCATTTGAAGATTGCAAACCTCCAACATTTTCGGCCAAAAACCATTTTGGACGACATTTTTTTAAAACCTCAACTCCATATTGATAAAGGGGGCCGAATTTTCCATGAACACCTTTTTGCTCACCTACCATGCTGAAGTCATTACAAGGAAAGCCAAAAGCAAATGCGTCAATAGGCGATATTGATGTTAAATGTGATAAGTTAAGGGTTCTAATATCTGCACAAACCACTGACTTATGGTCGTCATTACATATATTATGCGCATATGTTCTGCAAGCCGATATGTCATAATCCGTAGCCCAAGCATGGGCTATTGAATATTCGGTGCTGTCGTCAGGCGAAATAACTCGTGAACATTTCGCGCCATAGGCCAAGCCTCCTGGGCCACTAAAAAGTTCGCCTAAACGGAAAACAACTTTCTTTCTCTTCTGCATTACCCCCCCCCATAAATGGTCTAGCTTGAAAGCGCGTATGAAACTGTTAGCAACAGGCGAATGTGATTTCTAAAAGCAAGTCATACTGGAAAAACCCTGAACAAGCGAAACTGACAATTAACGTCCCACTGATGAATGATGACTTTATCAGATTTCTGCTCGGCACTCAAGTTTCACAATGCAAAGTTTAGTCATAATATTTCGTTGTATCTCTACAAGTCTCTCTTGGTTGACATTCTCCCCATATATAGATAGGTGCATTAGCCTATACAACAGGAGATAACTATGCCAGATCAGAATACCATTGATTCCCCTTCGCTTTGCGAGGAGCTTTCTACCCGCGTCCCTGACCTTGAAGCCCAGCTTGCCGAGGAAAAGGATAAAAATGCCGTCGTTGTCCAGCAGATCTTTGAGGTTGAAGATCATTACTCTTCAATAATGACACGGAAGCCCACATCAAAGGGACGCATCCATCCCGGATAGCCCCAGCGCCATGTGGAGGTGGCGCGTATCTGACGCGCATTCCATGAACCGCCGCGCACCACCTTCTTCTCATCGGCCTTCATGTTGTTGCGGTCATCATCCTTGTACGGATAAGGCTTGAACGCGCTGCGCGTCCATTCCGCGACATTGCCATGCATGTCATACAAGCCGAAGGCGTTTGGCTTGAAACTTCCGACATTCGCAAGATGCAGAATCTTGTCATTGAAGCGGCGATCGCGCAACTCGTAATCCATGATCGGAGGCGGATTGTGCATGGGTTGCGGATTGACTCCGGATACTGCCAACTGCTGGCGTTCCTCGCCTGCGAGGTTGGCAAACAATGAGAAGTCCGCATCGAAGTCGCCGAACGACATCGGCGTTTCCGTGCCTGCGCGGCAGGCCCACTCCCACTGCGCTTCCGTCGGCAACGTGACCTTCTTGCCGCTCTTCTTGCTCAACCACTCACAGAAAGCCATGGCTTTTTCCCATGAAACACGAATAGCCGGATACTTATAGCAGGCGGTCGCCGGGTTATTCGTGATGTTCATATAATAGCCGCGCTTGACCTGGTCCTTGTAGTGCATGTCGTAGACGCCATTGTCATGGCTCCGCTCAAAGGCCCAGAACTGCTCGACGCTCACCTCGGTGGAGGCCATCCAGAAGGGCTTCTTGATCTTCACGCCCGCCATGGGCGCTTCACTGGGTGTCTCCTTATCGGACCCCATGGTGAATGAACCTGCAGGAATGCGCACAAAGGTGATGCTCTTGCCATTGCCAAGATCAAGCGCCATCTCCTTCTCGCCTGTCAGCGCTTCGGCCTTCAGGGGGAGCGGATCTTTTGCCGGAGGCGGGGGCGTGCCTTTCGGAGGCTCGACAAAGGTGGCCGGCTGATACGGATTGACAATCGCATCAGGATCAAACGGATTGTTGGAATATTCCTTATCAAATTCGCGACGGCGAATGACCCAGTCCTTACGCGCACCGCGCTCCAGCCACGTTCCGTAATACGGCACATTCAAATCAAACCACATGGTGATACGGTCCCACTCCTCCTGGGAGAGTTTGACGTTATGATGTCCCTTCATCAGCAATTGAACCATCTCGGAGGCATCTGCATGGAACTCCAAGGGGGTGAGCAAATGATAATCGCCTTCAGGCCCGTTGCGACGGAAATAGGGATGGAAGGCGAGATAGGACTTCGAGAAGCCCCCCTCACCCTTGCCATTCACAAAGCTGGGGATCTTCTGGCCGAGCGCATTCCGATCAGTCGTCGTATCATTGTGGCAGCCGATACATTTACGTTCCAACACATTCTGCACTTCGCGTTCGAAGGCAAACCCGCGACGCGGCCCATACCACGGCTGAATCTGCTGAGGCTTCTTGCGCGAGGCAATCGTCTTCTGGTTGGGCGAAACACGATTCTGCATTTCATGACAGCCGATGCAGGAGAGCATCTCCCCCGGCATACCCACGAACCACGAACGCATCATCTGCATGGACTTGCCTTCCGAATCCAACGGAATCACAGCCACCGGCACATTCGCAGGCGCCTCAAACAAGAAGGAGCCATCCGTCTCCACCTCCACAGTGCCCAGCAATACGCGTGGGTCCCAGGGTCCTTCCATCCCGATGGTATAGTGTCCGCCGATATTGCGCGGTGAATATTCGTAATAGAAGACACCCATTTTCTTCACCTTGTCCTTGGGGACGCCTGCAAGGCCAGGGCCATTGTAGACGCTTACGCAATAAACGATGCAGTTGGTCTTATCCAAGTTGACGCGGTCGGGAATGGGCGCAGGCTGTTCAGGCTTCTTCACCGGGAAGGGTTCAAACATGTTGTATTTGCTGTCCACTTCCAGCGGGAGCTGATTGTCATAGAGATCGACGAGCGTCAGCATGAAATTCTTTTGAATCTTTGTATCCTGCATCG
>Ga0247841_10012791_pt1 | contig 10866 bp, 9 predicted proteins | sample LaCruzMarch2015__2_FD_192410 | JGI IMG/M metagenome (GOLD analysis project Ga0247841, IMG submission 192410) | Freshwater microbial communities from meromictic Lake La Cruz, Castile-La Mancha, Spain - LaCruzMarch2015_18m | ecosystem: Environmental > Aquatic > Freshwater > Lake | place: Spain...
GCTATCTTGAGTCTCATAATACAGCGCCCTTACAGTTGATAGTTGACGGAAGTGACGCAAATACTGCGACTATTGCAATGAATTATGTCAGGGCCGTAGTCTCTGCCTACAATATTAATCTTATAAATAATACGTTTCAGGAGCGCGCTCTTACGCCACCGAAATCGGTAAATGTCCAGACGAGGATCTGGTTTAATATGGCCTTAACCAGTACCTGGTTTATTGTCCCTGGAGTTATTGCTATGATTATTATGATCATCGCAGCTTTACTTACCTCCATTTGTATTGCCCGTGAGTGGGAGAGGGGTACAATGGAGCAGTTGATTTCTACTCCGGTAAAGAAAACAGAGTTAATCATCGGCAAGCTCATTCCTTATTTTATAATCGGGTTTTTTGACCTTTGCATCGGCTTAATTATGGCAAGATTTCTTTTCCATGTCCCATTTAGGGGTAGTTATTTTTTGCTTGCGATTTTAAGTTCGCTATTTTTAATCGGTTCACTATCGCAAGGGATTTTAATTTCTGTTGTCGCCAGGACCCAATTAATGGCTACCCAGCTGGCAACCTTAACTACAATGATACCGACAATGATTTTGTCCGGGTTTATTTTCCCTATTTTTAACATCCCTAAAGTTTTACAGTTAATTACGTATGCTATCCCTGCGCGCTATTACATAACTATAACCAGAGAATTGTTCTTAAAGGGCAACGGTATAAACGCATTATGGGATGAAGCGGTTTTCCTGTTCCTCTTCGGGTTTATCATGTTGTATCTGGCTATAAGAAAATTTAGAAAAAAAGTGGCTATATAGTTATAGGAGGATATTAAGAAAGTGTTTGAACGTGTAAGGGCAATTTTAATTAAGGAATTTAAGCAGATCTTTCGCGATCCCAGGATGAAAACAGTCATATTCGTTACTCCGCTCGTTCAGATCATCTTGTTTGGTTACGGTGCCAACAAAGATATAAATTTTGTCCCAACTGCTATTTTTGACCGTGATAATACTAAAGAAAGCCGCGAGCTTTTGCGTAAATTTACTTATTCTAAATATTTCATACCAGAAAAATATATTTCTAGCGAAAAAGAGCAGAATCTTGTTTTAGATAAAGGTTTAGCTAGCGTGGTGATACATATCGACCGGGGTTTTGGTAGAGACCTTAATGCTAATAAGGACGCAGATGTCCAGTTGGCATTTGACGGTTCAGATTCAAATACAACTATGGTGGTTATGGGGTATGCCAATACAATTGCCGGCGATTACCAGTATGAATTAATGAAAAAAGGAGTTCAGGAGCACGGGTTAACGGGTTTAACGGCGCAGGTGGATTTAAGGGATCGGGCCTGGTTTAACGGAAATCTTGTTTCAAGAAACTTTTATCTGCCTGGAGTTATTGCTACAATTGTAACGATGATGTCACTTTTATTAAGCGCCATGGCTATAGTAAAAGAAAAAGAAATTGGAACAATGGAGCAGCTAACAGTCAGCCCGCTTAAACCGATTGAATTAATAGCGGGAAAACTTATTCCTTTTGCCATAATTGCACTAATTCAGATAACTATTATTACTACATTCGCCTTTTTCTGGTTTCATATACCTTTAAGGGGTAGCTTGCTTTTGCTTCTTTTTTCCACTTGTATATATTTATTTACAACTTTAGGCATAGGCCTTTTTATCTCCACGATATCCGCAACCCAGCAGGAGGCAATGATGTCGGTTTTTCTTTTTTTTATGCCTACCATGCTGCTTTCCGGGTTTGCTTATCCTATAGCTAATATGCCTGAACCGATCCAGTGGCTTACAATTATTAATCCTTTAAGGTATTTTATAGTCGTAATTAGAAGTATATTCTTAAAAGGAATAGGTATAGATATCCTTTGGGTGCAATTAGTTCCATTATTGATAATCGGTTTTATAGTAATTACTTTTAGTGCGGTTAAATTCCGTAAGAGTTTAGGATAAAGTTGTGGTATAATTTTCTAAAAATGGGGGGTGGAAATATGAAAAAGCCTGTAAAAATATTAATTTGGATTGTAGCAATCATTATTGTCTTCTTCGTGATTGCCAATATAGCAATATCAGTATTTGCAAAGGATATTGTGGTTAAACAGTTAGAGGCTAATTTAAAAATGCCTTGCAGTCTAGGCAAGATAAGTTTAAGTTTCCCGCTGACCATTAACTTAATTGATTTAAAAACAGGTGAACTAGCTAAGGTTGATCGCTTGTCAGTATCGCCTAACATATTGGGGTTTATTGCAGGGAAAATAGTGCTTAGCGACCTCACATTGATTAATCCGATAATTAATTTAGAACAGGCCAGCGATGGCACACTTAGTCTACCAAAGTTTGAACAAAAAGGAAAGCCTCCGGAAATATATATTACCGGATTACATATCAGGTCAGGAAAGTTCATATTTACCGATAAGAAGGTTCGTCCGGATGGATTTAAAGTTTTACTTGGTCGGCTTAATGTTGATGTTTATAAGATAATGTTTCCGGTTACGTCACTGGATGTCAAGTTTAGGGTTTCAGCTGATTTCTTAAGTCCTGAAGAAAAAAGAATTGGAAGCGTTTTATTATCCGGCTGGGTTGATTTTGGGCCTAAAGATATGGATGGCTCGCTTGAGGTCAAAGATTTAGACATGACTTATTTTTCACCATACTACGGTAATTTTATTTCGAATAAGAAGTTGCTTCAGGCAATGCTAAACGTAAATTCAGTATTTAAGGCAGAGAAAAACAATTTAGAAATTGATACGAACTTTAGGCTTTCTAATCTAGTTTATGCAAAGGCCGAAGCCCAGGAAGGGCTGACTCCCGAATTAAGCCTTACCAGGAATGCCTTAGATTTCTTCACTGATGAAAAAGGAAATTTGAGTCTTGAATTTAAGATTAACACAAAGCTGGATAATCCTAATATTACTAACGAGCAATTGCAAAAGATTATTCTAAAAGCTGCAGCCAAAAATCTTAGCAATCAATCTCCGGAGTCTTTAATTAAGAAGGTAGGCAGTAACATTGATGAGTTTAAGGCTTTTGGTAAAAGCATGGAGAAAATGTTTAAAGGAAAATAAAGATGGAAGGACATAAACCAAAATCTCTTCAGGGCATAGAAGATAAGATGGCAGTATTAGACAATACGTCTATGCGCTACCATGTTTTAGAAAGTGCGAAGAACTTTAAAGTATCCTGGATTGAATTAGGCCGCTCCCTTTATTCAGTCTGGAAGGATAAGCTGTATAAAGATTGGGGATTTGTCACCTTTGATACCTACACAATTAAAGAAATCGGGATAAAGAAGCCTACGGCTATGAAATTGCTCAGGTCATACTATTTCTTAGAGAAAGAGGAGCCGGCATATTTGAAAAAAGACTACAGCGAATCAAGCGATGCCTCAAAAGTTCCAACTCTAGATTCAATTGATTTATTGCGCAAAGCCAAGGACAAAAAGTCTCTCGATGAAGAAGATTACTCAAAATTAAAAAAAGAAATATTCCAAGACGGCAAAGACCCGGCGCAGCTAAAAAGGGATTTAACTAGCCTTATAAGGCAAAGAGAGGAGCTTGAGCCAGAAGAGGCCTATAAAAAGAAACGCGTTGCTACCTTAAGAAGATTCGTGGGAAGCTTAAAGGCGATAAAGAATGAGGCAGAATTATCTAAGCTTCTTCCGGCATCGCTTATTAAAGAAACTCAAGAGTTAATTAGAAAAATTGAGGATGAAATAAAATGAATTTAATGGAGATTTTAGAAAAAAGAGCAAAAGACTCGCCTGATAAGACCGCTATAATTTTTAGAGACCAGGAAATATCATTTTTAGAGTTAAAAGATAAAACCTTGAAAGTTGCATATGCTTTAACAAATTTAGGCATAAATAAAGGCGATAGAGTTGCAATATATTTGCCTAGCTGGCCTGAATATATATATAGTTATCTAGGCATATGGTATATAGGAGCGACAGCAGTGCCGTTAGATTTTATGCTTACTGAGGATGAGTTGTCCTCCTGTCTTACGCACTCAGAAGCAAGGATTATTATTGCTAAGCCTAAGGCCAATCTTGATTTGCTAGCCTTAAAAGAAAAGTGCCCAAATTTAAAAGAAATCATTACCTGTCAGGATAAAAAAGAAGGTTGTTTATTATTTAGTGAGTGTTTGAAAGATAACCAGTATCCGTCTATAAAAACCGATATTAATGAAAAAGACTACGCAATTATTTTTTATACATCTGGCACGACAGGAAAGCCTAAAGGAGTTTTGATAAATTATCTGCAATTAACAGCTCCACCAAAGTCTATGGAGTTTTTTGTAAAATCAGATTTGAGCGATAAAGATACAGCTTTATGCGCTTTGCCATTCTCTCATCTGGGAGGGTTAATCTATATTCAAAATACAATAGTTTTCGGGTTAAGGCTGGTTTTGATGGAGCGTTTTATACCGGTTGAATTCTTAAAGAATATCCAGAATAATAAAGTAAACTTCTTCTGGATTGTACCCTCAATGTACTATGCGCTTTTACAATTAAAAGAGTTTGAAACATTTAATTTGTCTAGTTTACGTTGGATAGTTACATTCGGAGCTTCTAATTCTCCGGATGCACTTCGAAGGTTTCATCAATATTGTCCTGGTGCACAGCTATTAAATGGTTGGGGCTTAACCGAAACAAACGCCCCTACCGTAGTTTTACCATTTGGCTCAAAAAAAATCGAGAGCGTAGGAAGGCCTGCACCTTGGATTGAAGTCAAGATGTTCAATGATTCAGGTAAAGAAGTACCGAACGGGCAGGTAGGCGAGATTGTTGTAAAGAGCTGGGTGGTGACAGAGGGTTATTTTAAAGATCCAGTTTTAACCGCTGAAACTTTACGCAATGGCTGGTTTCATACAGGGGATTTAGGAAGGTTTGACAGTGAAGGAGACCTTTATATTGTCGGACGGAAAAAGGAAATGATTAAAGTCGCAGGGGAGATCGTTTTTGAGCCCGAAGTTGAAAGCGCAATCCAGAAGCATGCAGATGTTTTAGAAGCAGCGGTTATTGGCGTTCCGGATAAATTAAGAGGCGAGGTGCCTAAGGCGATCGTGGTTTTAAAAGAAGGAAAAACTTTAAGCGCAGAAGATTTACGTTATTTTTTAAGAGAGCATTTGGCGCATTTTAAAATCCCACACCATTTTGAGTTCGTAAATAACCTGCCAAAAAATAGGGTCGGTAAAATCGACAAAGAGAAGTTAAGGAATTAGCCTTTTTTATTTACCATGCAAGACATAAAGCAATTTAATTTAAAAGAACTAGAGAGCCAGCTATCATCTATTGGTTCCAAGGCTTATCATGCAAAACAGATATTTTCTTGGATCTATCAGAAAGGAATCCTTGATTTTAACCGGATGAGCGATTTATCTTCCGGCTTAAGAAACCAGCTGTTAAGAAACTTCTCTATACTTAATTCAGAGATAATTAAAACGTTTGAATCTAAAGATGGGACAAAAAAGATACTTATCCAGCTAAAGGATAAAAGTCTGATTGAGGCTGTAAATATACCTCAAGATAAAAGAGTCACAGGGTGCGTCTCAACCCAGGTTGGTTGTAAATTTGCCTGTACTTTTTGTGCTAGCGGAATATCCGGTTTTAAAAGGAATTTAGATGCTTCAGAGATTATCGAAGAAGTATTATGGATAAAGGATGTTTCTCCAGGATATAAATTAACCCATCTTGTATTTATGGGTACAGGTGAACCGCTGGATAATTATGATAATGTAATGAAGGCCATTAGATTAATCAACACCCCCTGGGGATTAAATATTGGAGCCCGGAGAATTACTATTTCAACCTCCGGAATAATTCCGGGAATCAAGAAGCTAGCCTTAGAAGATTTGCAGTTTGAGCTATCGGTTTCATTGCATGCCAGCAATGATCATTTGCGATCTCGGCTGATGCCGATAAATAAGAAATATCCTTTATTGGATTTAATTGCTGCATGCAGAGAATATGCTCAGAAAACAAAAAGACAGGTCACTTTTGAATACATACTGCTTAAAGGAATAAACTCAGAGTTAAAACATGCTAAGGAGTTAGTTAAGTTATTATCCGGATTTAAGCTTTCCAAAGTTAACATTATCCCTTCAAATCCAGTTAAAGAGTTAAATATTGAGGCCCCAGCCAGGGAAGAGGTTTTAAATTTTAAGAACTATCTTGTACAACAGGGTCAAATCGTCACCTTGCGAAAAGAACGCGGAAATGATATCCAGGCTGCTTGCGGTCAATTGAGGTTAAGCTATGAAAAAAAATAAAACGATAACAATTTTAGCGGTATTCATTTTTCTATTGTTAATCAGCGCTTGCGCTAAAAAGGAAATCAAGAATATCGATTCTAACGGAAAGAATATCGTCTGTTTTGGTGATAGCATTACTTTTGGCTATGGAGTTAATGTCGGAGAGGATTTTCCCAGCGCCCTGGGAAAAATGGTGAATATGCCGGTTATTAACTCTGGGGTTGACGGCGATACTTCAGCCCAAGGCCTAAAGCGTATTAAATCCGATGTTTTGGATCATAATCCGCTAATAGTTCTAATTGAATTTGGCGGGAATGATTTTACCCATAAGGTACCGATGGATGAAACGATAAATAATATCCGGGAAATCGTGCGTTTGATTCAGTCCAAAGGATCAATGACAGCTATAGTTGATATCAGTGCAGGGCTATTTATGCGTGATTATAGAGTGAGGCTTTCTAAATTAGCCAGTGAAACCGGGTCAATATTTGTGCCTCAAGCGTTAAACAGGATAATTACTAACCCGAGCATGAAAAGCGACTTTATGCATCCTAATATACAGGGTTATAAGATAGTCGCAGAACGAGTCCATAAGGCCATCTCGCCTTATTTGGGTAAGATTAAGAAATAAAATATGCCGAAGAAGGGAGTTGAACCCTTACGGGCTTACGCCCATCGGTTTTTGAGACCGACGTGTATGCCATTCCACCACTTCGGCAATAATTATTTTATGAATTTTTTCCTAACCTTTTCCCGTCGCAGGTAAATAATCAACCAGCTGTGATAAATAATTGAAATAATATTCTTTAGCGTCGAGGGTATATTGGTTTCTAATGCGCCATTAAGTTGGATAATATTAGCAAAGATCAATATTTTGCTGATAACAATTATACTTGAGAAGTAAATTAATAGATAATAGCAGTTTGCGTTACGTTTAAATAGACCTATTCCCAGCAGACTAGAGATACATGCGGTGATTAATACAAAGGCTAATACCTCTGGCGGTTTAGTAGATACCTTTAGTATTAGGCTAGAAACAACTCCGATTAGGGTTATGGTGCCGATAAATATTTCTATAAGAGCAAAAAGATTTATGCCTGACTTAAACCGCATATATAAAGAAATTTGGTGGAGCTGAGGAGGATTGAACTCCTGACCCCTTGCATGCCATGCAAGTGCTCTCCCAGCTGAGCTACAGCCCCAAATTGCTATTGCCGTTCTCTTTGGGGCGTCCTATCGCTATCCCGAAGGAAAGGACAGCCCCAAGCGATTATATTTATTCTTTATGGGCGTCCTATCGCTATCCCGAAGGAAAGGACAGCCCCTTGAATTGCTATTGGATAAAGGTTCAACTCCGAGCCACTATATTTTAATTTGAGTGGCGAGGAGTAAGAATCAGTGTTTTATAAATATAACATCGAGCTGTAGCCTTGTCAACTATAACCTTGACGCTAATCTTAAGCAAGTGTATAATTTAGGGCAAAAGGATAACCTTATGTTTTATAATTTTAAAGAAATCGAAGAAAAATGGCAGAAGATCTGGGAAAAAGAATCTTCTTTTAGGGTTTCAGTTAATCCGGATAAGAAGAAATATTATGTCCTGGAGATGTTCCCGTACCCTTCCGGAAAAATCCACATGGGGCATGTGCGTAATTATACTATTGGTGATGTGGCTGCGCGCTTTAAAATGCTTGAGGGTTACAATGTAATTCATCCCATGGGCTTTGATGCCTTTGGCCAGCCTGCAGAAAATGCCGCAATAAAGAATAAAACCAAGCCAGATTCCTGGACCCATAAATGTATTCTGGATATGGAAACCGAGTTAAGAAAAATGGGTTTTTCTTATGATTGGGATAGGGAAATCTCAACCTGCGATGCCGATTATTATAAATGGAATCAATGGATATTCTTAAAAATGTTTGAACGCGGCTTAGCTTATAAAAAAGCATCCGGAGTTAATTGGTGCCCTACCTGTCAGACTACTTTAGCTAACGAAGAAGTAATCGACGGAGGCTGTTGGAGATGCCATGAGAAAGTAGAACTTAGGGATTTGGAGCAGTGGTATTTAAAGATTACAGAATATAAGGAAAGGCTTTTGGATGACTTAAAACAGCTTAATAACTGGCCTGACCGCGTTATTGCTATGCAATCAAACTGGATCGGCAAAAGTCAGGGTGTAGAGATCTATTTTAAGCTCAAGAACAGTGATATCACAATCCCGGTTTTTACTACACGCCAGGACACTATCTTTGGAGCAACCTATATTGTTTTAGCCCCCGAGCACCCTTTGGTTAAAGAATTAATCAAAGGGAAATCTCAGGAAAAAGATGCCTTAAAGCTTATTGATAAGGTTTTAAAAGAAAGCAAGGTTGTACGCGCAGCCTCAGATGTGAAAAAAGAAGGAGTGTTCACTGGTAGCTTTGCTATAAACCCGGTGAATAACGAAGAGGTTCCGATTTGGATTGCAGACTATGTTTTAATGGAATATGGAACTGGGGCGATAATGGCAGTACCTACGCATGACCAGCGTGATTTCTTATTTGCTAAAGAGCACAAATTACCAATGCGGATTGTAATTAAAGGGCCGGATTCTAAAGAGGGAATGATTGAAGCTTATGAAGGTGAAGGTATACAGGTAAATTCTGGCGAATTTAATGGCCTAAAGAACCAGGAAGCAAAACATAAGATTGCCCAATGGATGGAGAATAAGGGTATTGGAAGAATTCAAACTCATTGGCGTCTTCGCGATTGGCTTATTTCCCGTCAACGTTATTGGGGCACGCCTATACCAATTATATATTGCGCTAAATGCGGCGTTGTCGGGGTGCCTTATCAAGATCTGCCAGTACAGTTGCCTAAGGATGCGCCGTTTACCGGCGAAGGCGGCAGTCCTTTAGGAAAGGTTAAAGAATTCGTTGAGGTAAAGTGTCCAAATTGTAATGGTCATGCCCGCAGAGAAACAGATACAATGGCCACATTCTTTGACTCCTCCTGGTATTTTTTAAGATTCTGTTCGCCTAAATTTGACCAAAATCCTTTTGAAATCAAAGACGCTGAATATTGGATGACAGTTGATCAGTATATCGGCGGGATTGAGCACGCCATTTTACATCTATTATACTCAAGGTTCTTTACTAAATTCTTTAAAGATTTAGGCATGGTTAAATTTGATGAGCCGTTTAACCGTCTTTTAACCCAAGGTATGGTATTAAAAGACGGAGAAGTGATGTCGAAATCAAAAGGCAATATTGTTGATCCGGATTCGATGATTAAAAAATACGGGGCGGATTCCTTAAGGCTTTTTATTTTGTTTGCTGCCCCTCCCGAAACAGAGCTAGAGTGGGATGACCGGGGGCTAGAAGGTGCAAGTAAATTCTTAAATCGGATCTGGCGAATTCAAGATAATTTAAAAGAAAAAGCAGATACAGAATTACTGCGTATTCTTCATAAGACGATCAAGAAAGTAAGCGATGATTATCGGGAATTTAAATTTAATACAGCTATTGCCAGCCTCATGGAATTAACTAACGCGATTTATCAATATAAAGCAGATAAGAATGTATTCTTTAGTCTTATAACCATGATTAGTCCTATTGCCCCGCATTTTAGCGAGGAATTATGGCAGGGTATTGGCAATAAGGAGAGTATTTTTAAGTCTAAATGGCCGGAATATGACCCTAAAATGCTGATTGAGGATATTGTAGAGATTGTAATTCAAATCAACGGCAAGGTGCGTTTAAAATTAAATATTCCAGTGGATATTGCTGAAGAAAGACTAAAGGCAATGGTTATTTCGGATGAAAAGATTCAATCCTGGATTCAAGGAAAAAGCATACGTAATTTTATCTACGTTCCAAGAAAACTCGTAAATATAGTAATTTAATCAATCCTCTCGAAGTGTATCTTTAATTATATAGATAAGCCTTTTTAAATCTATCGGTTTCTCAACGTACCCTATAAACCCGCACTTTGAAGCAATATGTTTATCAATGTTCTCTTTTTTTAACGATATAGCCACGATAGGAATTTCTTGGAAATTAGGATTGGCTTTGATATCCTGGGCAATCCTGAAACCGCTCTCTCCTGGTAAAACCAGATCAAGTAATATAAGATCAGGTTTAAGTTTATTCAGTTCTTCAAAGCCTTCAAGACTGTTATATGCGCAAGATACGCTGTATCCATCTTTTTGTAGCGCTTCTTTAATGGATTTTGCTCCATTATAATCGTCGTCAATAATTAAAATCTTACCCTTATCCATACTCTAATTATACCACAAATAAATAGTTAGATTTATTCTTTTATTGCGTCTATTTAATTAGAAAGGCATTAAAGAATGTTAAATCTAACAAATGAAGAGCGCAAGGTAGTCTTATTCTTAGCCGGAGTAATTTTTATCGGAATAGGCCTTAATTTTGCCCTGAAGCAAATCCCCCCGGATAAAAGTGTGGCTTCATTTAGTACTGAATTAATTAAACTCGATTTAAATAGCGCTGACAAAAAACTTCTTATGGGTATTTCTGGAATAGGGGAAACCATTGCCCAGCGCATCCTTGATTATAGAGAAAAACAAGAATTCGCTGCTGTAGAAGACTTAAAAAATATAAAAGGC
>Ga0247841_10012792_pt1 | contig 10865 bp, 5 predicted proteins | sample LaCruzMarch2015__2_FD_192410 | JGI IMG/M metagenome (GOLD analysis project Ga0247841, IMG submission 192410) | Freshwater microbial communities from meromictic Lake La Cruz, Castile-La Mancha, Spain - LaCruzMarch2015_18m | ecosystem: Environmental > Aquatic > Freshwater > Lake | place: Spain...
GGTGGTGCTGATCAGGCGGATGTCGACCGGGAGTTCCTTATTGGAACCAACGGGTATCACTACCCTGTTCTGCAGCACATTCAGCAGTTTCGATTGCAGATGCAACGGCAGGTTCCCGATTTCGTCGAGGAGCAGGGTTCCTTTGTGCGCCAGCGTTATTTTGCCGGTACGGTCGTCGCGGGCATCGGTAAAAGAGCCTTTGATATGACCAAACATCTCGCTTTCGAACAGACTTTCGGCAACTGCACCAAGGTCAACGGTTACAAGCAATTCGTTGCGACGTTCTGAAAGTCGGTGGATTTCTTTGGCAATAAGTTCTTTACCGGTTCCATTTTCCCCGGTAACCAGTATGTTGGCATCGGTAACAGCTACTTTTTTCACCATTTCAAGTATCTTCTGCATTGCAGGCGAAACACCAATGATCAGCCTTTCATCGCGGTTCAGCTCGGTTTTGAGGTCTTGTTCCCGTTTCCGGAGGTCGCCTACGGTTTGATTCGATTTCCGGAGTTTCAGTGCCGATTTCAAAGTTGCCAGCAATTTTTCGTTCTCCCAGGGTTTCAGGATAAAATCCGCAGCGCCTTCGTGTGTGGCTTTCACGGCAGTTTCTATGTCGCCGTAAGCAGTAAACATCACTACCTCTATATCGGGCTTGCGTTTTTTTATCTCCCTTAACCAATACATACCTTCATTTCCGGAGCTTTCGCCCGGTTTGTAGTTCATATCGAGAAGCACAACATCAATATCGCTGGTTTCAATGCCGTGAACAAGGGAATTCGGATTCGAAAGTGTGATGACCTCTTCAAATTCTGATTTTAACAACATCCGCAACGCATTCAAAACACTCTTGTTGTCATCTACAATGAGCAAACGACCGGTTTTATTTTTTGATTCCATGTAAAAACGATTTGATGAGTAGTAAAGACACGCAAATGTAAAGAAAAGTTACAGGAAGTTGTCCAGAAAGTTTACATTCAGATCAAGCACCAGCTATGCATATTATTGAAATACAATCATTTAACCCATATGGCATGATAATTGACTTTTACCAGAAAAATATTAATATTTAAACAAATGATCAAAACTGTAAATCTCACAAAACGGTTTAAAACCGACGAAATCGAAACCACCGCATTGAATAATGTTTCAATGGAGGTAAAAAAAGGCGAATTCATAGCCATTATGGGACCTTCGGGATGCGGTAAATCTACCTTGCTCAACATCCTTGGAATGCTCGACAATCCAACCGAAGGGAATTATGTTTTCAATGGTGTTGACGTGTCGAAATACAAGGAAGCAAAGCGCACCCAGTACCGCAAAGGCAATATCCAGTTTGTGTTCCAGAGTTTTAACCTGATTGACGAACTGAACGTTTACGAAAACGTGGAATTACCGCTGCTTTACCTGAAGAAATCAGGTTCGGAAAGGAAGCAGATGGTGACGGATATCCTCGACCGCATGAAAATCGGCCACCGTAAAAAACACTTCCCGCAGCAATTGTCAGGAGGACAACAGCAGCGTGTTGCCATTGCCCGTGCCGTGGTTCCCGGCCCGCAGCTTATACTTGCCGACGAACCTACGGGTAACCTCGATTCAAAAAACGGTATCGAAGTAATGAACCTTCTGTCGGACCTGAACAAACAGGGTACTACCATTGTGATGGTAACCCACTCGCAACGCGATGCAGCTTTTGCACACCGTATCGTCAACTTGTTCGACGGGCAGATCGTTACCGAAGAAGTGGCCCAGACCCAGTTTAGCCTGTAGCATATGAAGTGGCAGCGGTTCATTATTTTGACATTCCTGTTGGCATCAGTTTTTCCTCACTGCCTGTTTGCCCAGAAAGCCTGGTCGCTCGACCAGTGCATAAATTATGCATTGGACAACAATTTTTCCATACAACGGCAGGAACTGGGTGTCAATATTCAGAAATCTGATTTCAGGCAGGCCGGGTACGAGCTTCTGCCCTCAATAAGTGCCGAATCATCGCTCAATCAGTATTTTGGCAGGAGCATCGACCCGACAACGAATAACTATGTAAATGTTCAGTTCCTAAGTAATGGTTATGGCATCTACTCGTCAATTGACCTGTTTAACGGATTTGTAAAGTTAAACACCCTCAATATGCAAAAGCATAACCTGATGGCTGAAAAAAGCAAGTTGCAACAAGTAAGGAATCAGGTAGCTTTCAACGTGATGAACGGCTATTTCAATGTGCTGCTGAAACAAGGATTGTACGATATTGTGAAGGCAAACTTCCAGCTTTCGCGTGAACAGATGCGATCGAGCCGGAAGTTTGTGGAAGTGGGCAGGAAACCAGGAACCGACCTTCTGGAATCGGAAGCAGTGGTTGCAGCCGACAGTTTTTTGCTCGTGCAGGCTAACCATATGCTTGAACAGGCATGCCTCGATCTGAAATATCAGATGAATTTCCCGGTAGCCAACCCACTCGAAATTGACTCCATCCTTTTATCCGTTTATACCGGACAACCCGATACGCTTACCGCACAAAATCTTTTCCAATTAGCATCCGAAGCCTTGCCCGAATTGAAAATTGCCGATAACCAGGTGAATGCTGCAAAAAAAGCGGTAAACATCAGCCAGGGGGCATTTTCGCCACGCGTTGGTTTTTATTCGGGCTGGAACACGCAATACATGGAAACCAACCGCGATGAAAACGACAAAATCATCCCGTTTTCTGACCAGGTATCGAACAATGCCAGCTCATATCTCAGCCTGGGGATCGAAATACCGCTTTTCTCAAAGTTCTCGAAACACACCTTGTTGAGCAAATCGAAAATGCAATACCAACAATCGAGGCTTCAGTATGATGATGTGAAATATAAACTGATGATGGAGGTTGAAAAATCGCTGATGGAATGGCGTTCTGCCCGCACCGAATATGAATCCTCCATCAAACAGCAGGCTAAAAGCTTTAATGCCTTTCAAGCCGCAGAGAAAAAGCTGCAAAACGGACTGATTGGTATCATCGAGTTTTATATCCAGAAAAACAACTGGAAAAATGCGGAAACCGAAGTCCTGAGGACCGGACTGCAGCTATTGCTGAAAGAACGGTACTTACGCTTCATGATGACTGGTTCGTTGGCTTCAAATTAACAAATAACATAAAAAATCTATAAAAGTGGAAAATCAGGTATCATCCGGTATGGACAAAATCATTGTCGAAAGGCGATGGATAAAGAAAAAATACTGGAAATATATTATCGGAGGTGCAATGCTGCTGACCGTGGTCCTTTTCTTTGTTTTCAGGGATTGGACAAGTACGGTACGCGTTGAAAAAGAGCGTATTACCATTGCAACCGTTTTGCAGGGGGTGTTCAACGACTACATTACCAACGACGGAACCGCCGCCCCCATCTCGACCATCTATCTTGATGCCTACGAAGGTGGAAAGGTAGAAGAAATCCTTCTCGAAGAGGGAAGCATGCTTCACAAGGGCGATGTCATCATCCGGCTTACCAACAACGACCTGAACCTCAATATTTTAAACAGCGAGGCACAATTGGCCGAGAAAGCCAACTTCCTGCGGGAAGTGCGCATCAGGATGGAACAGGAAAAGCATTCGCTGGAAAGGGAATTGCTGAGCGCAAAATTTGACCTGGAAACCCGGAAACGAACCTATGAGCAGAACAAGGAGTTAATTAAAGACCAACTGATTTCGCGCGATGAATGGTTGCGATCGGAAGAATCTTTTCACCTGGCCGAAAAAACCCTTGAACTCGTCCAGCTACGCCAGCAACAGGATGCTGAATTCAGGGATTTGCAGATAGAGCAACTCAACGATAATCTTAAAAACATGCAACTCAACCTCAGTTTAGTGAAGCAGCAGCAGGACTACCTGAATGTGAAATCGCCGGTTGACGGGCAGCTTGGCAGCCTGATGGTGGAACTTGGCCAATCCATCCCGCGGGGGTTCCGCATCGGGCAAATCAACATCCTCACATCCTTTAAAATAGAAGCTGATGTGGATGAACATTATATCGACCGCATCCGCACCGGACTGACAGGTTACATCGAACGCCCAAACGACACCCTGCAACTTGAAATAAAAAAGGTTTATCCAGAGGTGCGTAACGGGAGGTTTAAAATCGACCTGGTTTTTACCGGAAAGCTACCTGAAAACATCCGAATCGGGCAGTCGTATTTTATAAAGCTCCAGTTAGGGCAACCGGTTGAAGCGATTCAGATACCACAGGGTAGTTTCTATCAGACAACAGGCGGGCAATGGATATTTGTCCTTGATAAAAGTGGACAAGTTGCTGTAAAAAGACAGGTAAAAATTGGCAGAAAGAACCCTCAATATTACGAAGTACTAGAAGGTTTGGCACCAGGTGAACAGGTGATAGTTTCCGATTATTCGATATTTGGCGATAACGATAAGGTTGAATTAAAGTAGTATTCAGAACAAATTTATTAGCTGAAAAAAAAATCCGGCAGGCAGATATTTTTTTTCCGGAGCCTCCGTACCAATTTAGCTTGACCAAAATAATAATAGGATTAATATATAAAATCATGTTAAAAAATTTTTTCAAGATCGTTTTCAGGAACATTTCGCGGCAGGCAGGATTTACCTTAATCAATGTTACCGGCCTTGCCGTAGGATTGGCTGCCTCCCTGCTCATCCTGATGTGGGTACTCGACGAACTGAGTTTTGAACGCTTTAACGAAAAAGCTGAACAAATTTTTATGGTGCATCAGGACCAGTTTTACACCGGCCAGCGTTTTCGTGTACCGGTAACGCCCCATCCCTGTGCACCGGTATGGAAGGAGCGCATCCCGGAAATAAAGGAAGCAACCCGGATAGTCTTTCTTCCCAAATTGTTGCTGCGGATTGAAGATAAGGTATTCTACGAAACCAGTATTAAAGCTGCCGATTCGGGTATCCTGAAAATTTTTACCCTGCCCTTGTTGGAAGGAAATGCAAATACTGCTTTGAAGGATCCACATTCGATTATCCTTACGGAAAAGCTTTCAAAAAAGTACTTTGGCGATAAAAGCCCTATCGGGAAGACCATATTGATTGAAAACAAATATGTTTTCACGATAAGTGCGGTGATGAAAGATATTCCGAAAAACTCCGATTTTGGCGATTCAAGGTTTGCGATTGATGCAATTGTACCTTATCCCTTTCTGCAGGAGATAGGAATGACAGATGATTCGTGGGGGAGCAACAGTATTTTTACCTATTTGCTGCTCGAGAAAAAAGCCAATATCAAAGCCGTGAACAAAAAGCTGACCGATATTGTAACAGAACATCAGCCGGAATCCACCACTAAGTTTTTCGTGTCGCCTTGGTTAGATTTTCATCTCCATACCCAGTTTGGTTTCAAAGAGGGCAAAGGGGCCATAGTCAACATATTAATTTTCAATGCCATAGCTATTTTTATTCTCATTATTGCCTGCATAAATTTCATTAATCTTTCAATTGCAAAAGCCGCATCAAGGGCTAAGGAGATAGGTATCAAAAAAGTGGCCGGCGCCAACCAGTCGAACCTGGTTTTCCAGTTTATGATCGAGTCGGTATTCATGGTAATGGTTGCACTGGTTTTTGCCCTGGTATTGGTCGGCCTTTCGCTCGGCGTTTTCAATTCAATATCAGGCAAGAGTTTTACCATGGCAGATATTTCGCAGTTGAAATTTGTTGTCGGTTTCATCGTTACCGGGCTGGTAACCGGAATACTGGCAGGCATTTACCCCGCGTTTTATATGTCGTCGCTTAAACCGGTTGTGGTGCTGAAAGGAGAAACAGTATCGGGCAAACGGAGTATCCGGTTAAGGCAGGTACTTGTGGTTGTGCAGTTTACACTTTCAATATTTATTGCATTGGGTGCCATTTACATGTACCTGCAATTGAGGTATATGCAAACCAAAGAGCTTGGATTTGACAAGGAAAACCTCATCTGCATTCCAATGGCCGAAAATATGCAAAAAAAATACAATCCCCTGAAAAAAGAGTTTCTTAAGGAATCAACGGTAATCGGGGTATCAGCTTCCCGCCACAATCCTACCATGATTGGCAGTAATGGCGGAGGCGCATCATGGAAGGGAAAGGACCCCAAACAGGAAGTACTTATCGGGCAGAACGTGGTTGATTATGACTATCTGAGCACGATGAAAATGAGCCTGGTCGCCGGCCGTGACTTTTCACGCGATTATCCGGGCGACCTTGCAAGGGATACCACTGGCAATTTCCTGGTAAACGAAGAAGTGGCAAAACTTATGGGAGGCGGCGATGTGGTTGGGAAAGAATTTAACTTTATGGGGCTGCAGGGTACTATTGTCGGAGTAATGAAGAATTTTAACTACCAGGGGGCCCAACAACCTATCGAACCAATGGCTTTTGCACTAGCCGATTCACTTTATATTGACTTAATCCTGGTAAGGCTGGCTCCTGGAAATCTGCCGGCTACCTTAAAAAATGTGGAGAAAATATGGAGCAGGGTCGTGCCCGATTATCCCTTCGAGTACACTTTTATTGATAAAGATTATGAGGAATTATACCGGGTTGAAATGCGGATGGGCCTGTTGCTGAAGTATTTCACTATCGTGGCAATAATCATTGCCTGCCTGGGGCTTTATGGGCTGTCGGCCTATGCCGCAAGCCGGAAAACCCGTGAAATCGGGGTACGGAAAGTATTGGGTGCCGGTGCTTTCTCGGTAATTTATTCAATATCAAGAGAGTTCCTTATCCTTGTAATTATTTCAATAGCTATCGCCTTCCCACTTGGATGGTTTGCAGTTGGAAAAATGCTCCAACAATTTGCTTATCGTATCGACATGAGCATCCTGGTATTTGGAGCCATAGGTCTGTGTTCGCTCACAATCGCCATCGTTACGGTTAGTTTTCAGGCTTTCAAAGCTGCATCAGTCAACCCGGCGGTTGCGCTCAAAACGGAGTAAAAAGATGATAAAGAATATTGTTAAAGTCGCTTTAAGAAATTCTTCCCGGAACAGGGTATTTACATTGATCAATATAATAGGGTTGTCTATCGGGATGTCTGCAACCTTAATCCTTGTTCTATATGTGATCAATGAGCTTAGTTTCGACAGTTTTCATGAAAAAGCAGACCGGATATACCGGGTTGAAGAGCAGCATGGTACAGACCCGGCTAACCGCGGATTTTTCACTTCTCCTCCCCTTGCTCCCGCTTTGAAATCTATATTCCCTGAAATCCAGGATATTTCAAGAATTGTTCTGTGGAAAAGGAATATGTTAGTGAGCTATCAGAATAAAAAGTTCATCGAAACCAATATTGCCGAAGCCGATTCTTCCGTGTTCGATGTGTTTACCATTCCTTTTCTTCAGGGAAACCCGAAAGATGCATTACGGAGACCTAATACCATAATCATTACAGATAAAATTGCGAAAAAATTCTTTGGAAATGAAGACCCTATTGGAAAATCAATCATTTTCAATTCCAAAACTAATTACGAAATCACCGGGGTTGTTCGCGAATTACCGACGAATTCTCATTTTTTCTTCGATTTTCTTCTACCTGCTAATTACGAAGGATTGAATTGGGGTGATGGTTGTTTGCAAACTTACCTCACCATTCCGGAAAATTCCGATAAAAAGCTACTTGAACAAAAGCTTCCTGATTTTATTGTGAAACATATGGGCCCTTGGCTGGAAAAGGAATATGGGCTTCCTATTGACAAAGTATTCAAAGACAAAAACAATCAAATCAGCTATTTTCTTGTTCCCCTCCGTGACGTATACCTGCATCATAACATGGAGGGCCGTCCTGGTTTGGAAGGCCTGATGTTTAGATTCGGAAGTTTAAAAACCGTGATTCTTTTTTCGATCCTTGCTGTTTTTATCCTGGTTATTGCATGCATCAATTTTATCAACTTATCCATTGGAAGATCAATTAAACGAATAACTGAAATTTCGTTGAGAAAGGCGATGGGAGCAAATAAAATTTCCCTGATCAGGCAATTCCTTGTTGAATCTGTCATAATCAGTTTTAGTGCCCTCATACTGGCTTTAATCATGTTAAAAGTATTAATCCCGCCTTTCAACAATTATCTGAATTCATGTATCAATCTATCAAACTCCTCCTTATTGTTTTTCATCTGCGTAATCATAACCTTTCTTGTTGGTATCTTTTCGGGTTTGTACCCTGCATTCTTCCTGTCATCTATCAATCCCGCCGGTATCCTGGGTAAAAAGTCAGTGCCACCATCGTTAAGGAAACGCATCAGTTATCTTTTACTTACGCTCCAGTTCATCATTTCCATCGGATTGATTATTTCCACCATCACTATTTTCCTACAACTACAATATGTGAATAAGGTCAATCTTGGTTTCACTAAAGATCACATCATGTTGATTGAGAGAGCCAATGCGTTGGGTGAAAGCCAGCAGGCATTTTCTGAATCATTAAAAAGAAATCCGGGAGTACTTGAAACATCTTACGCTAATTCGGTTCCAGGCAGACATTTTGAACCTACGGGTTACGGACTTGAAGGAGCCCCTTCTTCAGAATCATATTTCTTTCTTACCATGAATGCCGACCAGGAATACTTGAAAACATTGGATCTGAAGTTGGTCAGTGGGAGATATTTTTCCAAAGGAACAGCATCCGGGAACCTTGAAGCAGTTATAAATGAAAAAGCTGTTGAAACTTATCACTGGAAAGAGCCTCTTGGGAAAAGGATAATATTTGAAACCAAGGAAAACGGGGAAACTGTCTATGCAGAAATCGTCGGAGTGGTCAGAAATTTCCATTTTGAACCGCTTTACCAGGAAATTCATGCAATGATGATCTGCAACCTGCCTTATCGCGGGAATCTTCTGGTCGTTAAACTCAGACCTGAAAATATAAACAGCACCATTGCTTATATCCAAAATCAATGGAGCAGGATGACGAATGCACAACCTTTTCAATACTGCTTCCTGGATGATGATTTCGGGAAATCCTATAAACAGGATCAGAAAAGGGGAATCCTCTTTCTTCTTTTTTCCGTATTGGCCATATTCCTTGCCTGTATTGGGATGCTTGGCCTGATTATTTCATCAACAGAACAAAGAACAAAGGAGATCGGCATCCGGAAAGTCAATGGTGCCACAAGCATGATCCTTCTCACGCTGTTTTCGACATATTATTTACAATGGATTGGAGTTGCATTCCTGGTGGCCTGCCCGGTTTCCTATTATATCATGTACAGGTATCTGGAAAATTTTGCTCTCAGGATAAGCTTAATCTGGTGGATTTTTGCAGTGGCCGGAATGCTCACTTTAGTGATTTCACTGTTGACCATCAGCTGGCAAAACTGGCTGATGGCTTCCAAGAACCCTGTTGAAATGCTCAGATACGAATAAATCTATCCTTTATGTTAAAAACCATTTTCACTACAATTTTACGCCAGATCAGGAAAAATACATTTTTTTCATTGATCAATATCTTTGGCTTCACGCTTGGAATTGCAAGTTTTATCCTGATGCTCCTTTTTGTGGTAAGCGAGCTGAGTTATGACCGGTACAACGAAAAATCCGACAGAATCTACCGCCTGTGCATCAGGGCATTAATCGGAGATACGAAAATCAACCAGACCTATTCTTCAGCCATGATGTTCAGGCAGATGCGCGAAAAGTATCCTGAAATACAAACGGGGGTTAAATTTATTAATTGGACAGATATCAATGTCAGGATTGGTGAAAAGAACTTCACGGAACCCAGTTTGATGTTTTCCGATTCCACGGTGTTCGATGTCTTCACAATACCCTTTAAATCAGGGGACCCCGCCAAGGCTCTCTGCCGTCCGCGGACCATGGTTATCAGCGAAACGGCTGCCAGGAAGTATTTCGGGGGCGAAAATCCTATCGGAAAGACCATCGAATTGGACTTTGGCAGCTATGGAAAGTCATCCGCCGAGGTGACAGGTATTTATGAAGATATCCCTTCAAACGCCCATTTTCATTTCAACATGATGGTTTCGATGACATCGTTCCCGCAGTTGCTGGAAGAAAAAGAATGGACCGCAAATAATTTTGTAACCTATTTTCTTCTCAAACCCGGGGCATCGGCTTCGCAACTGGAAGAAAAATTTAAAAAATACACCATCGAATCCATCGGCGAGGAAAACTACAAAGCTGCCGTAGCAAAAGGCAGTTATTGGGAATTCTTCCTTCAACCCCTGACTTCCATACACTTACATTCGGACCTGAATGGCGAATTTGAGCCTAACGGGAATGTGAAATATGTGTATATTTTCATCGTCATCGCCTTTTTCGTCCTGATTATCGCCTGTATCAATTTCATGAACCTTTCAACTGCAAAATCTACTTTGCGGGCGAAGGAGGTAGGCATCAAAAAAACAGCAGGTTCATCAAAAGGCAAACTCATCAGACAGTTTCTTTCGGAGTCGGTTATCATCACTTTTATTTCACTCATTCTGGCAATTATTATTGTTCAAACTATGCTTCCTGCATATAGCAACTGGCTGGGCAGGGAATTGTCGCTCAATCTGTTATCTGCCAACTGGATAATTCCAAGCCTCCTGGTTTTTGGTTGCGTGATTGGAATTATTGCCGGTTTGTATCCTGCCTTTTTCCTCTCATCCTTCAGTCCGACCAGGGTATTAAAAGCTGCTTCCCTCGCCGAAACAAAAGGGATAGGGTTAAGGAATATTCTTGTTATCGTGCAGTTTGCTGCTTCCATTTTCCTGATTATCGGCACGCTTGTCATCAGCAGGCAGTTGAATTTCATCCAAAATAAAGATATTGGATTCGTTAAGGAAAACATCCTTATCATTCGAACACCATCAGCCTACACGGGTGTAAACAGGGTATTTGAAAACGAGATAAAGCAACATGCCGGGGTAATCGGAGTATCCGCATCGTG
>Ga0247841_10012793_pt1 | contig 10864 bp, 7 predicted proteins | sample LaCruzMarch2015__2_FD_192410 | JGI IMG/M metagenome (GOLD analysis project Ga0247841, IMG submission 192410) | Freshwater microbial communities from meromictic Lake La Cruz, Castile-La Mancha, Spain - LaCruzMarch2015_18m | ecosystem: Environmental > Aquatic > Freshwater > Lake | place: Spain...
CCGGCGGCGGCGTTGGTTTTGCCATAGCGATTCTTGACCGACAAATAAATGGCGTAGGCATTTTCGTAATTGCCGGCGGTTTCCTCGGCGCGGGCATCCGCCAGCAGCTTGGCGGCGGCGGCGTCCAGGGTCTTGAGCACTTCCCCTTCGCAGACGGCAATGCGGTCTTTCAAGGTGGTGGCGGTAATGGCTTCGGGATAGCGCCGGGCAATGTCCTGCAACACCAGCAGGGCCTGGTCGGGATTGCCCTGCTTCAGCAATTGCTCGGCTTGTTCAATGCACTGGCGCGCCCGCGTGTCGCTGTGCTGCGCCAGCAATGCCACGGCGCGCGGCGCGCTGCTGGCGCCGGCGAACTGGCGCGGAATGGTGCGCAAGGTCTCGAGCGCGGGATCAATCAGGTTCTGGCGCAGCAATGCCTCGGCCTGTTCCAGCACTTCACGCGCGCGATATTCCGCCAGAAACGGATCGGTGCTTTGCTCAAGCGCGCTGAGTCGCTGCGCCGCACGACTGCCGGGGAAGCTCTTGCGCACGGTCGTGATAATCCTCTTGCAGCGCACGAAGTCGCCTTTCTTATAGGCCTGCTCGGCGGCTTGCGCCAGGTCGCCCGCCAGCTCCTCGGCCATTTCCACCACGAGCGACGCATGCGTAGCGGGCTCCAGCATGCTCACCGTCGCCTTGTCCAGCTGCGCGCCATCATGGTCGCGGGCATACAGCAACCCGCGTTCGTCAATCCAGAATGAGCGCCGGCCGTCCAGCCCATAGCGCAGCGGCGTGGCCGCACAGGCAAAGGCGGTCTCGTCGGCGCGCAGCAACGTAAAGTAATAGCCGCCATACTCGACGACCGCGGCCAGATTGCTTGGCAGCAGATGATAGCCGATGGCCACCAGGCGTTCGAGCGGCACGTATTCCGCGATCTCATCATTGTCGGCGTCAAATATTTCGGCGTCTTTGACGTAAAATTGCGTCAGGGCGACGCGCCGCAGGCGTTCGCTCGCGGCATTTTCATTGTTGATGATGCGCAGCTTGATATAGGATGCCCAGCCCGCCCACGCGATCAGCCCGCCCAGCAGGATCACCCACAGCACGCTCACCGCAATTGCCCACCAGGCAATGCGCCGCTCGCGCCGCGCCACCTGTTCATGCCGCATGCGCAGCAACGCCAGCATGGCCATGATGAAGCCGATCAACCAGCCCACGCCCAGCAGCAGCGGCCCGCACAAGGCGGTGATCAAGGCCAGGCGCGGCAGGATATGCGGCGCGGGCATGCCCGCCCCCTCGTAGGGCGCGCAGAGCATGGGCCGGGCCGGTGTGGCATACTGCAGCACCGGCCCCGTGGCCATGGCCGTCACCATCGGCATGGCGCTTTGCTCATCCTCATTGGTCAAAATCAACACGGCCACATCGCCGATCTGCACCGTCATGCCGCGCGTCAGCCGCAGGCGCCGCACCGGCAGGCCGTCCACCAGCACGCGTTCACCACCGGCGAGATCATGCAAAACCCAGCCGTCCGCCTCGCACGCCAGGCGCGCGTGAAACGGGCGCACCGACGGATCATTCAGGACGATGTCGTTCTCCGGCGCGGCGCCCAGCGTCACACTGCGGGTCAGCTCGCGCGCGGCTTGCTGCGCCGTGTTGGGATGCAGGACGATCTTCATCGGGCATTACCGGCGCGGGCGCGGGCCATCAGGGAATAACCAAGGCTGCGCAGCAGCGTCTCCACGGTGGCCACCGGAAAACCAAGCACATTGTAATAACAGCCGTTGATCCGCTCAATCACAATGCCGCCGGCTTCTTGAATGGCGTATGCGCCGGCTTTGTCGAACGGATTGACGAGGGCAAAATAGCGCGTCATCTCGCGCGTGGTCAGGGGTCGCATGGTCACCCGCGTGCGCACATGGGCCGTGCGCCAGCGCTGGGTTGCGCAATCCAGCAGCGCCACGCCGGTGTAGACGTTGTGGGTGCGGCCTTGCAGCGCGCGCAGCATGCGATAGGCCTCCGCGCGCGAGCGCGGCTTGCCAAACACCCGCGTGCCCAGCACTACCAAGGTGTCTGCGCCGACCAGCACGCCGCGGCGGACACGCGCGGCAACCGCGGCTACTTTGGCGCACGCGTGCCGCACCACCAGGGCGTGCGGCCGCAACCGCGCTTGATTGTCTTCCTCGTCATCGCCGACCACGCAGCGAAAAGGCACGCGCAGTGCCCGCATCATGGCGCGCCGGCGCGGCGAGCGCGAGGCCAGCACTATTTCCGGCAACAACCAGTGCATGCGCATGCCACCCACGCCATCACGCGTGTTCCAGCCAATCCCAAGCCATGCGCGCCGCACCAAGGATGCCGGCGTCGTCGCCCAAGGTTGACAATTTCAGGGTGAACCGGCCGGTCAGTTCGGGCGGGCTGTAGTACGTGGCCAGCGCGGCGCGCAGCGGTGTCAGCAACGCCGACCCGGCTTTCACCAGCCCGCCGCCGATGACGATCACATCCGGATCCAGCGCCTGCAACAAGTTCCACGTCACGAGCGCCAGCCCGTCAATGGCATCATTGAATACTTGCCGGCAGAGATGATCCGTGGCGGCATGTTTGATGATGTCCGCCGCGCTGATGGTCGTGCAGCGCGCCAGCACACTCGGAACGCCCAACGTCAGATAATACGCGGCGCGGCGCGCCATCGCGCCCGGGGCCGCATATTGCTCGACGCAACCAAAATTGCCGCAGGTGCATGGCTCGCCGCCCGGCCGCACAATCATGTGGCCGAATTCCGTCGCGCGCCCGCCGGCACCGTGAAAAATACGCCCGTCAACAATCAGGCCGCCGCCCAGCCCGGTGCCGAGTGCCAGCGACAATTGGCAGCGTGCGCCGCGCCCGGCCCCTTTCCAGTGTTCGCCCAACGCAACCAGATTGACGTCATTGTCCACCGTCGCCGGCACACCCGCCATGCGCTCAAGCTCTTGCCGCAAGGGCGTGCCGGTCCAGCCGGGGATATGAGATTGCATGTATGTGACCATGCCGGTGGCGTGATTGATCGTGCCCGGCGAGCCGCAGCTCACCGCGACAATCGGCATCCGGCGTGTCTGGGTGGCGATCACCTCCGCCAGCACCGCCAGCAGCGCTTTGCGCCCGCGCGCCGCATGCGACGGCCGGTGCAGCATGTGGTGAATGACGCCGGCCCGATCAACCAGTCCGGCCTTGATGTTGGTGCCGCCGATGTCAATCGCCAGCACGCATGCGGTTTTCTTGCTTGTCTGTTTCATAATTCTCATAAGGGCTACAGGGACGCACACACTCGCGCACTATCCGCGCGGTCATCCGCCAATCAATGCCCGGCGCGCCGACGTGCCCGCCATGCGCAGCCTGCCACGGCCACGCCCAGCAACACCATGCCGGCCGGTTCCGGTATCGGCAAACGGCTGACATCCATTTCAACGCGCACCGGCGCCGCAAACCCGGCCCGATGGTCATCCCAGGTAATCGTCAATGCGTGCGCGGGTCCGCTGACAAAACGGACATTAGTCTGGTCACCCGGCGCCAGTTCCACCGCCACCCCGTCTTCGTTCAGCAAGGGCGCGCCGTCCGCCTCGATCCGCTGCCCGTAAATGTCGGCATTGCCGTGGCGATAGTCAACCCACGCCGCCAACGCCGCGCCATCCTGATCCACCGCCACCGCCGGCTGGGTCTGCATTGCCGGATCCGTGCAGACAGCCGCCGGCGTACTCCACGCCACCGCGCCCGCCGCCGTCAGCCGCTGACACCAAATATTCAGATTCTGCCCGCCGGCACTGTCGCTTTGCCAGACCACGTAATACCCGTCACGCAGCGTGCCCGCCACGCGCGGCGCTGTTTGCATCCCGCGAAATTCATTGACACTGATGCCCGACGGCGTGCCCCAGCACGGCCGGCCGGCGGCATCAAACAGTTGCGCGCGAATATCGCTGTCACTGCCATCAGCGTGGCGGTCTTCCCAGACGACCACGACCGTGCCGCTGGCGTCGCCCTGCCAGTCAAACTGGCCGATCATGCCGGCCGTCGCGGCGACGCTGGCCAGCACGCTGGTCTGCGCGCCTTGCGGCTGCGCCACCGCCAAGGTGTTGCCCGCCTCCCGCACCACCGTGCGACACGCCGGAATAACCACCGCCGGTGCATCAGCGCGCACATGCCCGCATGCCAGCACCAGCAGCACCATCATTATATAATTGCCACAATGCATCTCTAGTATGATACCCAATTCCTTGGAATTCTGCAATCCGGCCTGCCGCCTGCCCACCTGCCAGTTCCGGCGGTTTGTTGGTGTTGTCGCTCCCGCCGGTGGCGCATCGTCAACGCAAGGACGCATTTTATGTGTTGCGCATCTGCGGTAGGGCAGGCTACCCAGCCTGCCAGTATGGTACCTCTTGACCTTGCAAAATTATAATGGCTCTTCCGATGCACCTGTGCCAGCGGGATCGGCGGAAGCACAGATTAAAAAAAGGACGCCGGCGCGGCATTTTAACAAAGAGTAAATGTTGTTTCGTTGCAAAAAACTCCTCTATCTCCTTGACTCTTTTACTCTTTGTTAATTTTTGTGCTGCAGCCGCGCCAGGAGCGGCAAGACCCGGCGGGCAAGCCACCCGCCTATCGCCTGCGGCTGGAACAGCCGCTGCACCATGCTCGGCTGCAGGTAAATCGCCTTGACCGGGCAAAATTCATGGCAGCAATAACAGCGAATGCAGGTGTGGTCATTGACGCGCTGCGACGGCGCACGCTGCGGGTCGATCGCCGCCGGCGTCACCGGACATCCTATGCGGCAGGCATGGCAGCGGATGCAGCGCGCACACGCAATCCGGGGCCGCGGCGCATAATGCCGGCTCAGCCATTCCAGCCACCGTTGCGGCAAGGGCAGCAGTTGCACCACGCTCGTCAAGTTGCTCACTTGACGGAAGCCCGGCACGACCAGTTCGCCGAGCGGCGGGCCGATTATTTCGATCCGGGCCATGCTGCCCGCCCCCCAGCCGCGCCGCTGCGCCGCCGCTATTGTCGGCACCTGCTGCGGTTCCAACCCGATAATCCGGCAGGCCACCTGGTCCAGCGCGCTCAAATCCGCACTGGCCATGACCAGCCCGACGTTAATCGGCTCGCCACTGCTGGGCCCGTCGCCGTGCATTGCCACAATCGCGTCAACAATGGCCAGGGCAGGCCGCGCAATGCGGTTCAGGTCAATCAACATATCGGCAAACGCCGCGCGCTGTTGTACCCGAAAATGCCACGCGCTTTTCTGCGTGCCGGTCACCAGCCCAAATTGATTTTTCACCGCGCAGGTCAGCGCCATCTGCACATGCGTCTTCAATTTTGGCAAGGTGATAATCACCTCGGCCTCGGCCACGGCGCGCGCCAGGTTGATCCGCCGCGCAATCACATTGTCGGCACATTCACACGCCGTCTCGTTCGTGAAATCCGCCAGCGCGACGCCATGCCGCGCGCACACCGCCGTGATGCCGGTCGCCTGCAGGGCCGCGGCGGTTGTGCCAATGGCCGGACTGTCGCCCACGGTCGCAATGCCGCCCGCTTCTTGCACCAGGATAATGGCCGCCTCGACCAGGGCGGGATGCGTGCTGGCGGCCTTCTCCGGCGGCGCCGCCATCAGCAGGTTTGGCTTCAACAAGACCCGCTGGCCGGGCTTGACAAACGCCGCCATCCCGCCCAGCGGTGCCAGGCACGCACGCACCGCCGCCAGCACGGCGTCCACTGCGTACGTGCTGCAGCGTTGCAACGCGACCCTGCTCATGGGATCAGGCGGCGCCATGACCATGTGCCTTAGCGCACGCCGCGCAATTTGGCGTATTTCGCCACCAGTACTTTCGGATTCGGCAAACTGTCGAACTTGATCGTCAGGCGCGCATCGTCACCGCCACCCATCACCGACTCGATCCGCCCGGCGCCAAAATGGGCGTGCGTGACGCGCTGGCCGGGCTTGTAGTCGCCATTCGCCGGCGCCGCCGCGGCGCCATACGGCGCGCCGCCCGCCGCACCGCGGCCCGTGCCGTACACCGGCCCGTTCGTCTCCACCGCGCCCAGCTCTTCATGCAGCGCGCTGACCTGCGTCTCAATCTGCTCGGCCGGCAATTCGCTTAAAAAACGCGAGGGCTCACGCACTTTGCGCTGCCCGAAGATCGTGCGGTGATACGCGCAGGTCATGGTCAGCCGCTGTTCGGCGCGGGTCATGCCGACATAGCACAAGCGGCGTTCTTCCTCGACATCCGTCGGGTCTTCGAGCGAATTGAAGTGCGGAAACAAATCCTCTTCCATGCCGGCCATGAAAACCACCGGAAATTCAAGGCCCTTGGCGGTGTGCATCGTCATCAGCGTCACGGCCGCATTCGTGTCGTTCCATTTGTCGAGTTCCGAGGTCAGCGCGATTTCCTGCAGGAAGCCCTGCAAGTCGGGCCGCTCGTCCGGGCAGCTCTTCTCATACTCAGCCGCGGCCGAGATCAGTTCGCGCACGTTTTCGACCCGCGCCCGATCCTGCATGTCCTCCGAGCCGGCCAGCGCATCCAGATACCCGGTCTGGTCAATCACCTGATTGATCATTTCGGTCGGCCGCAAGGTCGCCGCCTGCTGCTGCAAGCCGTGCAGCAGCTTCATAAAGTTGGTGATGTTGCGGCGCGTGCCCGCCGTCAGTTGGGCGATGTCGCCCGTGTGTTCGAGCGCGCCAAAAAACGAAAGCTGCTGCGCGCGGGCATGCCGCGCGATCGCCTCCTGCGTCGTTTCGCCAATGCCGCGCGCCGGCACATTCACGATCCGGCGCACATTCACGTCATCGGCGTTGTTGACCACCACGCGCAGATACGCAACGATGTCCTTGATCTCGCGCCGATTGTAGAAGCTGACATCGCCGACGATGACATACGGCACGCGCGCCGCCCGCAAGGTGTCCTCGATCACGCGCGAGAGCGCATGCACCCGGTAGAAAATCACCACGTCGTGCAGCGAGGCCAGCGCGCCGCTCTCCTGCAGCCTGCGGATCGTCGCCACAATGTGGTTGGCCTCGTCATGCTCATCGCCCGCGCGATAGACCTGAATCGGCACGCCGATGTCGTTCTTGGTCCACAGCTTTTTCTCCTTGCGCTCAATGTTGTGGGCCACCACGTGGTTGGCCGCGGCCAGGATGGTCGCCGTCGAACGATAGTTTTGCTCGAGAACAATCACCCGCGCGCCTTTGAAGTCCTTCTCGAAATCAAGGATGTTGCGGATGTTCGCGCCGCGAAACCGGTAAATCGATTGATCCGGATCGCCCACCACGCTGATGTTGCGGCGCGGCTTCACCAATTGCTTCATCAAGGCGTACTGGGCGTGATTGGTATCCTGAAATTCGTCCACCAGCACATGCACAAAGCGCTCGTGGTACGTCGCCAGCACGGCCGGGTGTTGCGCAAACAACGCCACGCATTGCATCAGCAAATCATCGAAATCCATGGCGTTCGCCTTGCGCAGCGCGGCCTCATACTCCTTGTAGACATTGCCGATCACCTCGTCCAGGTAGCTGCTGACCGCCGCGGCGTACTGGTCGGCCGCCAGCAGTTTGTCTTTCGCGCGACTGATGGCGGTGCAGATCGCCTTGGGCTTGAGCTGCTTCTCAGTCACATTGACATGGCGCATGCATTCCTTGACCAGGGTCACCTGGTCGCTCTTGTCATACACCACGAAATTCGGCTGATAGGGAATGTGCGCGATTTCCTGGCGCAGGGTGCGCAGGCAGAACGAGTGGAAAGTCGAAACCGGCACGTACTGCTGCACCAGCTTGTCCACCCGCCGCGCCATCTCGTCGGCGGCCTTGTTGGTGAAGGTCACCGCCAAAATGCGGTGCGGCGCAATGCCATGGGCAACCAAGTGGGCGATGCGATAGGTGAGAATGCGGGTCTTGCCGCTGCCGGCGCCCGCGACAATCAGCAACGGGCCGTCACCATGCGTGACGGCCTCGTACTGCACCGGATTCAGTCCTTTCTCAAAATCAGGCAATGGCATGAGGCAGTATCCTTCTAATTAAATGAATTATACCCGACTGGCGCGCGAAATGCAAACGCCCGGCGAACCGGCCCGATCTTGGGGGGGACTTGGGAGACATGATGCGTGATGCGCAGACACGCATTCCGCATTATTCATCATTTATAATTGATTCTATGTTGTGCATGACAACCAAGCTACCTGCCCTGACGGGCATACCGGACGGCGTCACGCCGCATTTGCAGATCGCATAGCGCGGCACCCGCCGCCATAGTACGTGCGCTGGGGCTGGCGTGAAAACGCACCGCGCGCCGGCACGGCAAGGTGCGCGGCCCCGGCCCCAGCCGCATCCGCTGCCGCACGATATTTCCTCGGGCGCAAACCCCGCGTCATCACGCAACTTCGTACCGCTTGTTCCGCACCCATATCACGCCGGTGCTGATGATTTCATCCCGCCACGCAGGTATCGCCCCGCTTCCGTTTGGCCGAGCGCCCCGCAGGCGCCTCTTTTCCCAGGCCGATCTTCACCCGGATGGCGCAGAACCTGCTCCACCTCGGCTTCGTCAACCCCGTGATTCTAGATGTGAGGCCGATCTGTACCTGGGTCAATGTAGTACCGAATCTGCATACACCATTATACCGTTTCGCCGCACCAACATCAAGGATTCTGCAGAACGCATTCTGCAACGCCTCACGCCTCGACTACTAACGTCTCACGTCTCACATTTCACGATTAACTTCCGCAATCCTCCCAACTTCACATCTTCCCAACATCATCCCCAGAGGTTCCGTGACCCCACTCTGCCTCAAAAGCAATAATCAACGCATGACCCGAGTGTCCTCACCCTGCGTGAGGTGATGTCAGTTCTTCACGCCCGGCCATGCACTCACTTAGTGTACATTGCACGCCTGACCCCATTCTGCCCGAATGATGAAGCGCTAACCAGATTGTTTCGTCCAGTTCTCAATATGCAATCCCGCGATTCTTCGGAATTCATCCTCGTTGTTCGTCACCAACACGTAGTTCAGCGACAGTGCGTGAGCCGCGATCAGCATGTCAAGCGCACCAATTACCTGTCCTTGTGCTTCAAGCGCTGAGCGCAGGCGGCCATATTGGTATGCCGCCGCCGCAGTGTATGGCAAAACCTCCAGGGGTGTCAGAAACTGCGCGAGTGCAATCCGGTTTCGCATTGGGAACGCGCTTTTCTCCACGCCATACTCAAGCTCGCTGACCGTGATGGCCGACACGGCCACGTCGGAGACACGCATCTTTTCCAGCCGCGCAAGCACGTGCATCGGCGCACGCTTGATAAGATAGATGCAGATATTTGTGTCCAGCATGCAGCGCATCAGACCTCGTCGCGGCCGGGCTGTTCCGGCTGGTTCCGCTCAGCCATGAAATCATCGCTAAACATGGCCAGACTCTTGGCCAGTGCGCGCCACGGTTTCCGCGCGGGGAATAGCATGACCACGTCACCAATCTTGTTGGCATATACCTCGCGGCCGGTGAAGCGGCAACTACTAGGCAGACGTACTGCCTGGCTGCTGCCATTCACAAATAGTTTCGCCGTCTTCATCTTGGGTTCTCCTCGGTTCAGCATATGTATATACCATTATATATACTTGTTGCCTCTTTGTCAATCAGCGGTCGGGCTGGCCATGATCAAAGCCGTGATCAAATCTTGACGTCCAAAGCGCAAAGCAAATCATCAGCCAAAGCCGTTCTGCCGTCTACCTCAGCCTTATTTTCCCAACCAAGCACCACAAACCGAGTATCCTCTCATGCGGCCAAAGGCCACATTAAAATTGACGCGCCGTGTGGCAACTTTCTCAAGTGCTATATAGCCGCGCCTGGCACTACCCCCGGTTATGCGGTCTGGTACCTGCGCTGCGCCGAACTCGTCGCGTTGCGGCTGCCGCCGTATGTCGGAAGCGCGGCGCGATGCAGAACTCACCGGTGCGAATGCCGTGGATGTTGCGCGTGGTTGTGTGCGCCGGCGGTGTGGCGGGCGTGGCCGCGGCGGCGCGGAGCGCCTCGTCGTAATCCGGCGCCAGCAGATTCATGCCGGCCGGTTCGCCGTGCACCTCGACGATCAGAAAAAATCGCATGTCCTCCGGGCGGGCATAGGTCTGGAGCACACACTGCAGAAAAGTCGAAGACACACACGAAAAGAGTGGTTCGCCCGCATAGACGTCGTTGAGAATGGCGCGCAGGATCTCCGTGTCGCGCGCAGCGTGCGCGGGATCGAAGGGCCGCACGCGTACCGCCGTGTGCCATTGCAGATGCTTGTGCAACCGCGCCATCATTTTCTCCCAGACGGGATTGTCGGCAAACGCGTGGTGATACGCGGACAGATCCACCAGCTTGCGCAGGCCGCACGCCGCGAACAGCTCCTGGTAAAACGGAAAATTATAGGGCTCACCCGCGTTTTGCGGCAGCGCAAAGCCTTCCACCAGCAAGCCCAAATCATAGGCATCCGGCATGGGGTGAAACGGCCCGGTCATGTGCCTGCAGCCGCGCGCCGCCGCCGCCACCAGCGCGCGCGCAAGCGCCGCGTCGTTCCGACACTCGAAAAAACCAAAAAAAACGGTGTGGCTATGGTGCTGGCGACAATACTCCGGATCGTAGACCGCCACGATTCTGCCCGCCACAGCCCCGTTTTCAACCGCCATGAATAGTTCGCGCTCGGCCTGTTTCCAGTAGGGATTACGCGCGGGATCCAGCAGATGCACGGTGGCGTCCGGCGGGCGTGGCGACCACGCGGGCGTACCCCGATAGAGTTCATAGGGCAACCTGAGAAAGGCATCCGGCACTGTGCCGCCGGCCGCTTCAATCGTTATCATGGCGGCGGCATTGCCGGCGCCTGGTGATGTTCTTCCGCGGGCCACCATA
>Ga0247841_10012799_pt1 | contig 10861 bp, 8 predicted proteins | sample LaCruzMarch2015__2_FD_192410 | JGI IMG/M metagenome (GOLD analysis project Ga0247841, IMG submission 192410) | Freshwater microbial communities from meromictic Lake La Cruz, Castile-La Mancha, Spain - LaCruzMarch2015_18m | ecosystem: Environmental > Aquatic > Freshwater > Lake | place: Spain...
GCCAAAGCTGACAAGATCAAGGTAAAGCTTTCCAACGGTAAGGAGTACGACGCCGAAGTGAAGGGCAAAGATCCCAACACCGATCTTGCCCTCATCAAGATAAAGCCCGATGGAGACCTTCCCTGTGTAAAGTTAGGTGATTCCGAAAAGTTGCGCGTCGGCGACTGGGTTTTCGCCATCGGTAATCCCTTCGGCCTCGACCATACGGTTACCGCCGGGATCGTCAGCGCCAAGGGCCGGGTTATCGGCGCCGGTCCCTATGACAACTTCATTCAGACCGACGCCTCGATAAATCCAGGCAACAGCGGCGGCCCCCTCTTCAACCTCGACGGCGAGGTGGTTGGCATAAACACGGCCATCGCCGCTCAGGGTCAGGGAATCGGCTTTGCTGTCCCCATTAACCTCGCCAAGGACATACTCAAGGATCTGAAGGCTAAAGGTCACGTAACCCGGGGCTGGCTGGGACTTGCCATTCAAGACATCACGCCGGACATGGCAGAAAACATGAAATTAAAGGATCGCCGGGGGGCCCTGGTCGGCCAGGTATTCCCGGGTGAACCTGCGGACAAGGCCGGAATCAAGGCGGGCGATATTATTATCGCCATCGCCGGCCGACCGGTTCAGGATACCCATGAGTTGCTCAGGATCGTCGCCGCCCTCCCCGTAAGAAAAAAAGTTGTGGTCCGAATCGTTCGCGAGGGACAGGAAAATGACATGGAAGTCGTCACCGGCGAAAGAAAGGACGCGCGGGAAATGGCTGCCGGCGGCAAACTCGTGGAGCAAATGGGAATGACGTTGCAGGAAATCACGCCGGAAATGGCCCGGAACCTGGGGCTGTCGGAAAGGGGCGGCATCGTGATCAGCCGGGTCAATCCTAATTCCCCGGCCGAAGAGGCGGGACTTAAAGCTGGTGATATCATTCTTAAAGTCAATCGCGCCAGTATACAGGGGATGAAGGATTTCACGGACGAACTTGCCCGGAGTAGCAAACAGGAAACCCTCCTGCTTTTGATCAAGCGTGAAGAGGCTACCCTGTTTGTAACTATCCGCCGGGGGAGCAAATAATGTTGAATTAATCTCCATATTATTTACATTACAATTCAATATTGCCATTCTGGTGATCTATGTCTATAGGTGCAATCAAATTCAAGGTCAGAGAATAAAACCTTATCCTTAAATCCATTTTCATAAGGAGCTGTAATGTCCTCAGCCAAAGTTATCTGTCCTTATTTGTTCTTGCCCTGTCTATATTAAAAAGTTTAGTAATGGATGGGTAGGAATTGGAATCATCAATACATGCCGTGATGTTGTGGGGAAGGCGCGTCCACTGATTATCTTGTTCCGCTCTTATGAAACTGCTTTCTTCTTCCTATCATAATCTGCTTTTCGTACCATATCCATATGCCTCTTCAAATCGCATCTTCGAAATTTCCTGCCGCAACTCTGCCCGTCTCATCTGATGGAAAAAAGACAATTACCTTTTTAGAAAATCATAGCAACTTTCTTTTCGTTTCCTTTATCCACAATTGACGTATCTTGTGAAATATGTAATATTATGATTGTTAAACAAGGCGCAGCATTCTGGGGTACTGATAAGACCAACTATTGACGGTTCGTCACGCTAACACGCAATCGGACGACGACAGAAAGCCCCCTAATGAATGATACATCCTTTATCGGCCTGGTTCAAAACGCCGCGCTGCTGCTGGCAGTGGCATTCATCTTTGACTTAGTCGCGAGCCGGTGGCGTACAAGGCAATCGCCGTTCTGGCAAGCGATTGTCGGTCTCGCACTCGGCACCATCGGCATCACCGTCATGCTGACGCCTTGGACATTCGGACCGGGCATCGTATTTGATACACGTTCAGTATTGATCGGCATATCCGGTCTCTTTTTTGGATCGGTTTCCACTGCGATAGCAATGGCGATGACTGCATTGTTTCGTTTCTATCAGGGAGGAACAGGCGTATGGACCGGCATCGCTGTAATCCTCACCTCAGGCGCGATCGGGATCGCCTGGCGCTACTTTCATCACCGTCCCCAGACCGACATTTCCTGGCGCGAACTCTACCTTTTCGGGATAGTGATTCATTTGTCCATGCTCGGTCTGATGCTTACACTGCCGTGGGAGATAGCCATGCGAGTACTTTCAAGCATCTCCCTGCCCGTCATGTTGATCTACCCACTGGGAACCGCTTTGCTGGGAGTGTTGATGGTCAACCGGCTGCAGCGCGAGCAAGCGGATGAAGGTATCAGAGTACGGGAGCGATCCTATCGGACCCTTGCCGAAAACCTACCGGGGATTGTCTACCGTGTTCATATCCACGAAAAGGATGGCATGCAGTTTTTTAACAGTATGCTCTTGCCCCTGACTGGGTATAACGAAGAAGAATTGACAAAAGGGGAAATCTGTTCAATCGATCCCCTGATTGTCGCGGAAGACCGGGATAGGATAATTTCGGAAGTAAAAGCTGCAATCAAGGATAACCGGAGTTTTGTTGTAGAGTACCGCATAACCCATAAGAATGGGACCCTCCGGTTCTTTGTTGAACGAGGGCGACCAATCTTCGATAACGATGGATTATTCTGCATTGATGGAATAATTCTGGATATCACCCCACGCAAGCAGGCGGAGGAGGCGCTGCGGGAGAGTGAAAATAGATACCGTGAGCTCAGTATTATTGATGACCTCACCCAACTTTATAATTCCAGGTATTTTTACGATCAGCTAAAAAAGGAAATCGGTCGTGTAAACCGCTATGAAGCACAGTACCTGACATTACTCCTTCTCGATCTTGACGATTTCAAGCAGTTCAACGACGCTTACGGCCATGTCGAGGGAGACCAAGTCTTATCACGACTCGGTGAGGTAGTTAAAAGATGTCTCCGCCAGACAGATTCCGCCTATCGATATGGCGGTGAGGAATTTACTATCCTCCTGCCCATGACCACAACCAAGGATGCCTCCGTTACCGCGGAAAGAATCAGGACAGAATTCAAGAAGGAGAATTTTCACCCGGCGCCGGATCAAGATATTCATGTGACAGTGAGTATCGGGCTCGCGCAGTATAAAGCACAGGAAGACATGAAGGTCTTCGTAAACCGGGTTGATCAACTCATGTATCATGCGAAAAATAAAGGGAAAGACATGGTTTGTTCTGAGTAAATTTAGCTCTAATAAAATAAGTAACCTATAACATCACACGTCTTTCTTTTCAGCCAATACTGTTTGTCATTACGGAGGGGTATCAGATGCAAGATCCATCCAAGACAATTCCGGAACTGACCGAAGAGAATTTCTTCTTAAAGCAGAGAATACGTGAACTGGAACATTCGCAAGAAGATTTTCTGGAGAGCGAGAAGCGGTACTGTATTCTTTTCGAGGGCATCAACGACGCCGTTTTCGTGCACGATCTGAGTGAGGATGGCTTGCCCGGTCGTTTTCTCCAAGTCAATAATGTGGCCTGTTGCCGTCTTGGATATTCTAGAGAAGAGCTGCTGTCCCTCACCCCCCAGGATATAACGATACCGGAAGAGTATAACCGAATTGCCAGCGAGAGGATTGGTCTTGTTTCTCAGGGTGAAATTCTTGTTGAGACAATTCATGTAACAAAGGATGGACTAAGGATTCCCGTAGAGAGCAACATTCGTCAGTTTCGATATCTCGGCAGGCAGGTCGCGATCTCTATTTCTCGTGATATCACCGAGCGTAAACGTACAGAGGAGGCGCTGCAGGAAAGCGAATCAAAGTTCCGAACCCTTTTCGAATCTGCCAACGATGCTATTTTCTTGATGGATCAGGAAATATTTATTGACTGTAACCCAAAGACCTTGAATATGTTTGGTTGTACCAGAGAACGGATCATCGGGCAGCCCCCTTTTCTATTCTCCCCGGAAGTTCAGCCTGATGGAAGGAACTCCAAAGAAAAAGCACTGGAGAAGATCCACGCGGCGCTTAAAGGTCAGGATCAGTTCTTTGAATGGAAACACAGTCGTTTCGATGGAGCTCTTTTTGATGCAGAAGTCAGTCTGAATGCCATCTACGCAGCTGGTAAATATTATCTTCAAGCTATTGTACGTGACATCACCGAGCATAAGCAGGCGGAGGAGGCGCTGAGAGAAAGCGAGAATCGATTCCGCCAACTGGCCAACTCGACTTGGGAGGGAATCCTGATTCACCGGGACGGCATTATCCTCGATACAAACCAAACGCTGCTGGATATGTTTGGGTACGGGACAGGGGAGGCAATCGGAAGAGACATTCTTGATTTTATTGCGCCCAAATTTACTGATAAAGTTATTCAAAAGCTGAAGCAGAGCGCCGAGCCATCTACAATACACTTTGAGGGGGAGGGGCTCAAGAAAGACGGGGCTGCTTTCCCCATCGAGACTCTTGGAAGGCCAATTACCCACAACAATCTTCCCGCCCGCGTCACTGCTGTGCGCGACCTGACGGAGCGCAAGCGAGCCAAGGAAAAACTTCATCAGACCCTTGAGAGTCTCACGAAGGCATTTGGCACGATCATTCAGGTCATGGTGTCCGCTGTGGAATCAAGAGATCCCTATACCAGCGGCCACCAGAGCCGGTCCGCGGACCTTGCCCGCGCTATTGCTGTTGAGATGGGACTTTCCCAGGACATAATCGATGGCATTCATATGGCGGGTTCCATTCATGACATCGGGAAGCTATCCATACCAGCGGAGATATTGGCCAAACCGACAAAATTGTCTAAAATCGAGCTTCCCCTGGTTAAGCAACATGCTCAGAAGGGGTACGAGATGCTCAAAGATGTGGAATCGCCCTGGCCCCTGGCGGAGATGCTTTATCAGCACCATGAGCGGATGGATGGTTCCGGATATCCAAGAAATCTGAAAGGAGATGAGATTCTCATGGAGGCCCGCATCCTCGCCATCGCCGACGTGGTAGAAGCCATGGCTTCCCATCGCCCATATCGTCCTGCCTTGGGGCTTGACTCCGCCCTGGCAGAGATTGAGGACAATAAAGGGAATCTTTATGATGCGGATGCCGTGGACGCCTGCCTGAGATTATTTCGTGAAAAAGGGTTTCAACTCAGTGATATTGCACGATTCGTTTGCAGAGGGATACAATATGAATAGCGAATCCTTGCTGAAATCATCAGCCCGGACTATCTGTTTTTCCGCTTTATCGGCTTTAGCCATTAAGTTCTGGAACTTTCGGCGCATGCTTGCTTCCGTTTTCACCTTGGCCACTTCCAGAAGCATGTTTTTGGAGTAATAGGATTGGTGCGACGATGACCGGAGACGGTTATCAGCACCCTTTGCTAATCATGACGAAACTGAATGGGTGTGTGGACGTCCAGTATCCGTATGGATGCGGTAAGCTCGACGAAAAATGTATTCAGACAGTTAATCAAGATTATCCGTGTCTCACGATAAGGAGGGCCTCGCTATGATGAATTATCAACTGTTGCTGAGGACATTGTTACTACGGGGGGCAAAGTATTTCCCCAAAAAGGAGATCGTCTCTGTCTTCCCGGGTGAAATCTTTCGTTACACCTACGCTGACTACTACCGGCGGACCTGTCAATTAGCCAACGCCCTCGCCTCATTGGGAATAAAAAAGGGGGATCGGGTCGCCAGCCTTGCCTTGAACAACCATCGGCATCTGGAGTTGTATTTCGGCGTCCCCTGCATGGGAGCAACGCTGCACACGGTCAACTTCCGCCTGCCCTCTCATCATCTGGCCTATGTCCTCAACCACGCGGAAGACGAGGTCCTGTTCATTGACGAGGACCTCCTTTTTTTCGTCGAACTGGTGAAGGATCAGCTAAAGACGATCAAACATTTCGTGATCATGAACCAGAGCGGCGTAATGCCCCAGACTTCCCTTTCTCCGGTCTATCTCTATGACGAATGGATCGCCCGGTTTCCGGACCACTACGATTTTCCCGAGGATCTCAGTGAATGGGACCCGGCCCTCCTCTGTTACACGTCGGCAACCACGGGGGACCCGAAGGGGGTCGTCTATTCCCATCGGGGAATTATGCTCCATACCTACGCGGCGGGACTTACCCTGCGGGGCACGGAGGAGGACTGCATCCTCCATGTGGTGCCCATGTTCCATGCCAATGCCTGGGGAATTCCCTTCCTCGCTGTGGGATTGGGATGCAAGCAGATCCTGCCGGGACGGGAGGTCATCAATATGGAGGTCCTGTGCCGTATCATCGCGGCAGAGAAAGTCACTTTTACCTGCGGCGTGCCGACGATCTGGATGATGCTTTACGATTATCTGGAGAAGGGAGGATGGCATGATTTCTCATCTCTCAAAGGAATCGCCTCCGGCGGTTCAGCCCTGCCCCGCCATCTTCTGGAACAATTCAACGATAAATACGGCTTCCCCATCATCCAGGCCTACGGCATGACGGAAACCTCGCCCCTGGCCTTGGCGGCCATCCCCAAGAGCTACATGGCCGAATGGTCGGCGGCGGAGAAGTATCATGTCAAGGACAGCGCCGGTCTCCTCGTCATGGGCCTGGAGATGAAGATCGTCGATCACCTGGAGAAGGAGGTTATTCCCGACGGCAAGCACTGGGGAGAGATCCTTCTGCGAGGTCCCTGGATTGCCGGGGAATATGACCGCGATCCGGAACGCACGGCGGCAACCTTTGCGGGCGGCTGGCTCCATACCGGGGACGTGGGCGCCATCGACGAGGAGGGCTACGTCCGCCTCGTGGACAGGACGAAGGATCTGATCAAAAGCGGAGGCGAATGGATCTCCTCCGTGGATCTGGAAAATGCCATCATGGCCCATCCCCGGGTGGCGGAGGCGGCGGTCATCGGCATCGCCCATCCCAAGTGGCAGGAAAGACCGCTGGGCTGTGTGGTCCTTAAACCCGGCGAAACCTTGACGGGGGAGGAGTTAAAGGGCTTCTTGAAGGACAAGGTCCGGGCCGCCTGGTGGATTCCTGACGAGTTCGTCCTTCTCGATCAAATACCTAAGACCAGCGTGGGCAAGTTCAACAAAAAGGAACTGCGGGAGATGGTTGCCGACGGACGCATTAAAATCCCTTGCCAACCATAAGATTAGTTGTTACTTTAACACGCAAAAACCAACCTCAATAAGAAAGGAGTCATCACATGGCCATTATTTTCCCCGAACTACTTTACGGTAAGGATGTCCTGGCACCCCACATCAGCGCCACAACCCTTGAATTCCACCACGGCAAGCATCACAAGACCTATGTAGACAATGCCAAAAAGCTGCTGGCGGGAACGGATCTGGAAAATGCTTCCCCCGAAGACATCATCCGGAAAACAGCGGTTGACGCTGCCAAAGTAGGCATTTTCAACAATGTCGCCCAGGCCTGGAACCATTCCTTTTACTGGCAGGGCATAAAGCCCAACGGCGGAGGTCTTCCGACCGGCGCGATCGCCGGAAAGATCAACGCGACCTGGGGGGCGTATGAAAAATTTGTGGAAGAGCTGAAAAACGCCGGCCTCACCCAGTTCGGAAGCGGCTGGGCATGGCTTGTTCTTGATCAGGGAGCCATCAAGATCATCAAGACGGCCAACGCCGATAATCCCCTGACTAAAGGCATGAAACCCCTTTTGACCATCGATGTCTGGGAGCACGCCTATTATCTAGACTACCAGAACCGGCGCGCCGATTATTTAGCTGCCTTCATTGACAAACTGATCAACTGGGATTTCGTCAACGCAAACCTGGGCTGAAAATGTTTAAAGAGACCAACCACTAATATTTGCATTATTCACCCCCACCCTGACCCTCCCTCGTCAAGGGGGAGGGAATTTCTGGCTGTCTCCGTTAAAGGGGGGGTAATTGTTGTCAAGTCCGAAATTACGACAGCCCGGAATAAGGGAATATGGGTATTTGCACTATGAGCGAAAAACCGAAGCCTCATTATCATGGGCACCGGCAACGTCTTAAAGACAAATACCTTGAAGTGGGCCTGAAAGGTTTTCATGAACACGAAATCATGGAGTTTCTGCTTACCTTCGGGCTCCCGCAAAAAGACATAAAACCCCTGGCCAAGGATTTGCTCAAGGAATTCGGCGGCCTGAAGGGGGTTATAGACGCCGACCTTGAGGAGCTGCAGCAGGTAAAAGGCATCGGTTCTCACACCGCCATTCTGATCAAACTTGTCAAAGACATTGGCTCAGAATACCTCCTGCAGAAGGCGCAGGAAAGGCCACAGGTCTCCTGCACCGCCGAATTGCTAAATTTCTGCAAGACCTCCATGGGGTCCCTGAAGGACGAGGAGTTCCGTGTTTGTTACCTCGACGCCCAGAACAAGATCATAACCTTTGAAACCATCCAGGAAGGCGTCGTCAACCAGGCCGTTGTCTATCCTCGCAAGGTCCTCGAAAAGGCCCTTCAGTGCAAGGCCTCGGCGATCATTCTGGTGCACAATCATCCCTCCGGCCATGTCCGGCCGTCAGATGCGGACATCCGTCTGACCCGAACCATTCAGGAAACGGCGCGGACACTGGATATTCTCGTTCATGATCACATCATTATCGGGGAAAACCGCTTTTTCAGTTTTCGGGAAGAGGGCCTGATGACCTGAGGGGGGATATTGTTTTCATTAAAAAAAGAGACCATCCCCGAGCTTTTTCAGCCTCAGGATGATCCCCGATAGATGGTTTGTTAAACGGCCGGAAATTGATGCAGCTTATTTCTGCTGGTCGACCTTTTCCTTCAATTCCTTGCCTACTTTGAAGAAGGGCAGTTTCTTGGGAGACACCTTGATATTCCTTCCCGTCTTCGGGTTTCTTCCCGTATAGGCCTCATAATCGCGTACTACAAAGCTTCCCAGGCCGCGAATTTCGATTCTTCCGCCCTTCTTCAATTCATCGGTAAAACCCTTGAAGATAAGATTAACGACTTCCACAGCCTTCTTTTCCGTAATGTTCTCTTTTCTGCTTACTGCCTCAATCAATCCCGATTTATTCATACCTTCCTCCTGAAAAATTGCGAAATACAATCGTCATTCCAAATAACAATATAATATAGCTTACTTTTTGGCCGACTATTATTTATTTTATTGCGAATGTCAAGATATTTTTGAATATTTTTTAGTACTTCTCAGATCATTCGGCGGCAGACACGCTGCTACCTCCTGGGGAGACAGAAAACGGCTTTGGCCTTCTTCCAGCCCCTCCAGCGTTAAATCTCCAATAGCGGTGCGGATGAGACGAATGACGGGAAACTCCAAATACTCAAAAACCCTCCGGATAATACGGTTGCGCCCCTCCCTGATCGTAATGTCTATCCAGCAGCTCTTTTCATTCATTCTCCCCACCTGAAAGCGCAGCGGCCGAAATGGACCATCTTCCAGCTCCAAACCCTTCTCCAGACGTCGTATCTCTGAAGGTGTAATATTGCCTTTGACCTTGACCAGGTAGGTTTTTTGCTGAAGAAAACGGGGATGCTGCAGACTAAAGGACCAATCACCGTCATTGGTAAACAGCAGCAATCCCTCGGAGTCGTAATCAAGCCTGCCAACCGGGAAAACCCTTCCAGCTTCATCGGGAAGGAGCTTCGTGACAACGGGCCTCCCCTCCGGATCTTTCATGGTCGTCACATATCCCCGGGGCTTGTTCAGCATGAGATAAACCTTGTCAGGCCGGGGACCAATCAACCGTCCGTCCACACGGATCTCGTCGTCTCGATGAACCCTGACCCCCATCTCTTTGATGATATGGTCATTGACCATTACCCTGCCCTGGCGGATCATCTCTTCCGCCGCTCGGCGAGAGGCAATCCCCGCCCCGGCCAGGACCTTCTGGAGTCGCTCCCCCGGTAAGGATCCCTTCCCCAATTTTTTTTCGCCGCTCGTCATTTCTGATAACCTCATTTTGTTAAATCCTTCAGTTCTCCCATGGTCGGCAACTCAGACAGATCCTTCAGGCTGAAAACCTCCAAAAATTTCCGGGTCGTTCCATAAATCATGGGCTTTCCCGGCACGTCTTTCCTGCCTACCATCCGGACAAGCTTTCTTTCCAGAAGGGTTCGCAGGGGACGGGAAACATCTACACCCCGTAACCGCTCCACCTCCGCCTTAACGACGGGCTGCCGGTAGGCAATGATGGCAAGGGTTTCCAGGGCGGCAGTAGTAAGCACCACCGGTCGGGTTCCTTTTAGTTTTGCGATCCACGCCGACAACTCCGGTCTGGTCCGGAACTGATACCCCCCGGCTACCTCCTGGAGACAAAATCCACCGTGCCGCAAATCGTATTCGGTCACCAGTTCGTAAAGATGGGACGCGATCTCCTGCCGGCTGAGATTTCGCTCCTGGAATATCTCGACGATTTTATCAATTGCCAGCGGCGTTTCCGAAGCAAATATCAAGCTTTCGATGACAGCCATCGTTTCATCCATGCTCTTCCTCTACGGCCACGGCCAAAAACAACCGGATCACTCCGAAAGGACCAGCCTGACAGATGCGGATCATCCGCTGCTTGACCAGTTCCAGCAAGGCCAGCAAGGTATAGATAATCAGACGCCGCTCCCGCTGATCGTTCAATAGCTCCGTAAAAGTAAGTGATTGACGCTCCCGCAACTGATCCATAATCTCATTGATCCGATCCGCCAGGGAAGTCCGGTCCAGGTCAATTTCCATCAACTCCGGTTGCCCAAGATTGCCGAGAACCTGCCGGAAGGCATCCACCAGTTCAAATAGACCAATCTCCAGCCAAGCATCATGGTCATCATCGCCCTGCGGCGGCACCTCCACCGGAGCGGCGCCCCTTATGAAGACGTCTCTTTCGAGAACCTCCCGCGCCTGCAGGGACTGGGATGCATTCTTGAACTCCTGATATTCCAGGAGTTGCTGCACCAACTCCTGACGGGGATCGG
>Ga0247841_10012803_pt1 | contig 10859 bp, 6 predicted proteins | sample LaCruzMarch2015__2_FD_192410 | JGI IMG/M metagenome (GOLD analysis project Ga0247841, IMG submission 192410) | Freshwater microbial communities from meromictic Lake La Cruz, Castile-La Mancha, Spain - LaCruzMarch2015_18m | ecosystem: Environmental > Aquatic > Freshwater > Lake | place: Spain...
CAGAGCGGTAGTGGTGCCATTGACGGTGGGTCCGTTCAATCTTGTCGTGCCGTTCTTAATATTAGCCGAAGCCCAAACGCTATGCCAAATTAGTGCTCCATCGCCACGATGAAAGTCGTAGTTACTGCTGTGACCCAGCAGGAAATGCATACTGGTGTTCGCCTCTTTGACTACCCAGAAAACCGTCCGAATGTCCGTCATATCCGGGAAGGAAAAGTAGGCCCCACCGCCAACGGGAAACCGGACGACCGGCTGCCCGTTGAGTTCGTTGGTCTCGTAGGTGGGGGCGCCAGCGGTCCTGGTGGCATGGTTGTTCAGCCCAGACATGTCGGTCCAGGTATTGACCGTAGCGCCGTCGCTCAAACCGGTGAGCTGCGATGCGTCCAAATGCAGCTTCAGGCCAGCGGTGACTGGCGGCGCTGCGTTGGCGGTTGCCGCCAGCATGAAGCCAACCGCGGTGGCGATTCCCAACATGTTTCTTCTCTTCATCACATGACCTCCTGAGTAATTGCGTAAGCGGTGTCACCCGGTTACTGTTTACCGCACTATTATCTCCTATAAGTTACGCCAGAACACACTTCTAGCACTTACGATTAGCGTGTAGTATCTCACATTTCTCAAAAGCTGTCATGTCGACAAAACTGTCTACAAGCGGCGGAGGAGAATTAGCGCTTCGCTTTCGGCATTCGCCGAATGGTTACGAGTACGTAACGAGCGTTATTGCCTTATTGCCTTATTTTTGGACACTGCGGCTCACCGGGAAGAGACCAGTATTGGTTGAGGACAAAAACTGGCTCTTCACGGTTTGTCGAAAAAAATTGCTTCGTGTTTTACCGCAAAAACCGCGAAGTAGAGCACAAAGGGTCAGCCTGCCTCACGCATGAATACATGCACGGCAGAGCGACCCTTTGCGCTGAAAATGAATTAGATACGCTTGATAACAGTAACCGCCATCTTCCATTGGGTGACACCTTTCTCTTCCTCCGCGTGGCTATCCATTCCGCCGTCCGTGTATTCACGGGTGAGGCGGATGAGATACCCACGCAACATTTGCGGTTTTTGCGTTAGAATTTTCGACAAACCGTGAAGAGCCCAAAAACTAGAATATCCAATATCCAACACGGAATATCCTGATTACTGCGATGCTGAGGCAATCACTTGCTCCAGGCGGGTGATTTCATCGTCGGTCAGTTTCGCGAACGCTAGAAGCTTGCGTTTATTCTGTGATAGCTTTCCTTTGTTTTGCATGCAAAGTGTTAAGAACAGATTGGCAATAGGCTCGGGGAGATCAACAACATCGCGCATCGCGGTACGTGCGGCATCATACGACTGAAGAAAACGAAGTTCAGCGGGTATCTCCAGTTCAATCGTCTCTGCGAGGAAACCGTGCAATGCTTCCGCCATCGAGGTGCAGTCGAGGTAGCGGAAATGGTCTATTGTCGGCTGCTGTACCTTCATCGAACCATCCGGCAACAGCGTGTAGTCGGTCCGAGCCTTGAGCGGCAGGGAGAACGCCTCAAGAGAGGCATCATAATCAGCCGGGCGATTCAGGAGGACTGCAGATACGGGGAGAAGCACGCCTGACGGTCCGAAATGACGAGCGGCAAGGATATGATGAATCAGGAAGCGATGGATACGGCCATTCCCATCTTCAAAGGGATGCAGGTAGACAAAGCTCCAAGCGACAAGCGCGGCTGCGGCAACAGGGGGCACGAGGTCAGAGGTTGCCAGCAGACGAGCGGTCTTCAGCCAAGCCTGCATCAGCTGAGGTAAATCCTCTGGCCGTGGAGGGACCAGGTGGATCTCCTCCATGCCCGGGGCAAGTGTACGGCCAACATAATTCTGGAATGTCCGCCAGCCTTGCGCGGCAAAGCGAGGATCCACAATCTCATTCTGGAGAGCGACAACTGCCTTTTCAGTCAAAAAATCTTCGGCTCCTGCACGGGCGAGCAGAGCCATGAAACGCTCAGCGCGCTGCTGCGTCGGGGTCTCATGTTCGATCGCATAAGAGGTGCGTGTCTCCTTGGCGTACAGGTAGCGAAGCGCACGCTGAAAGATTTCAGGAGGTACCTGCCCGACGAGTTCGGCACACCGCTGGTGCAGGGCGGCATCCCGTTCCGGGGCAAGCGCTGCAGTCCGCCGCAACATCGGTGAGCAGTCGAGCGACTGCAACAGGTTCAGGTTGATTCGCCACCGCGCTATTTTTCGCACCGGTCCTGTGAAATACAACTCTGGATCGGCCAAGGGCACATAGTTTCCCATCTGAAGATCAGGCAGTGGCAAGCGTTGACCGCTGAACGACTCAAAACAGTAGGCTATGCGTCTGGCATTGGCTCCTGTAGGCGTGGCACGTACATACGCTGCCACTTCGTCAGGGTTCAACTGGGGAAGGAGTGCGCGCAGAAGTTGTAAATGCAACCCTTCTCGCTTGAGTGCAAATTCGAGATGATCGAAGACCGTGGTCAAACGATAGGTTGAGCAGGGATAGATCTCACGTACGTTATTCCCGTCTCGCTCAGTCAGGCGGATACCTGGCTCAGCCGTATAGGACTGGACAAAATGAGGAATAGGGTCCAGTTGGAATTTCTCAGCGAACCATGCATAGCCAATCGGAGTCAGTTTTCTGTCAACGTTCATCTTGTTAAAATCCCGTTATTTTGCTTGAAAATTATTACGGCTACACGAAAATCATTACAAACGGTATTTTTTATTCTGTTTTTATTACAGGCTCCTGTAACTTCATTGCGTAAAATGATACCAATCGTGGAGAGTTTAGTCTAGGAGGAAATTTTTGTGCGTTTTTACCTGTGACATCACGCCCAGAAACTAGAGCCAATAATTCATTATAACGAATTTATCATCAATGCCTTACGCAATAATACGAGTCACCCTTTGGTGTCCTTAATTTGTTGCGGACAGATTACTGCCAACTGCTACTGCCAACTGCTACTGCCTACTGCTACTGCCTACCGCCCAGTATGCCAAGCCACAGCCTCGGCACGGGAGTTGACGTGTAATTTTTTGTACATGCGCGCGATGTAGGTGTGAACCGAGGCATAACTGATTTTCATCTCGTCGGCGATCTTTTTGTAGGCATGACCCTTGGACAACAACGACAGCACTTCTGCTTCGCGGGTGGTGAGTGCCTCTCCGTCCGGGACGGACTTACGCTGGAACACCTGCACCAGCTTGCGGGCGATACTGCTGGTCATCGGCGCGCCCCCGCCGTAGATGTCGCGCACCGCGGCCAGCAACTGGTCGGCCTCTACCGGCTTGACCAGATAGCCTGAGGCGCCAGCCTTGAGCGCGTCCACGATCACGTCCGTATCCTTGTGGATTGTCAACATCAGGATATGGGCGTCCACGCCCTTGTCGACAAGCTGCCGGACACATTCGACACCGTTGATGCCGGGCAGGTTGACATCCATGATGATGACCTGCGGTGCGAGCGCAGGAAGCGCCTTCAACGCCTCCTCACCGCTGCTGTACTGGCCAATACAACGACAGTCTGGCTGGCTGTCCAGAATCATCGCCAGCGTCCTGCTGACACGGACATCATCTTCCACAAGAGCTACGTTAATAAGTGTTTCTGTTTTCTTCATTGTCTTATAACCCTACCATTAGCCGTATCCGTGTGCCTTGTCCGCGGACAGATTGAAGCTCACACGTTCCGTTCATGACTGTCAACCGTTGTTTCAAATTAGCAAGCCCGTCGTGCGTACCTGTCGCGTCCTTCACGAGCGCAGGGTCAAATCCCACGCCGTCATCTTCGACCGTGATCTCGAGGCTACGGCCTTCCAGCCGAAGCGTGAGCGTGACGGTCTTGGCGCAGGCATGCTTGATGACATTCGCAAGACACTCCTTCACCATCATGCAGATTTGATGGCGGATTTGTGCATTCACCTCCAGCTCTGGCACGACTGCGGGCACGTCCACCTCACACGGGATTGCAGCCGAACCCAAAAACGCCTGGGCAAACTCACAGACGAAGGCGACCAGTTTTTCCAGCGTGTCATTCGCGGGGTTGACTGACCAGACGATTTCATCCAGAGCCTGCGTCATCTCCCTGGAAGAGGCAAAGATCCGTCGGGAATTCTTCTCGACCACGTCTGGCGTATCGAGATTGAGGCGCACAACCTCGCTGAGCAGGGCAACCTCGGTCAGTCCTGCCCCCAGGTCGTCGTGAAGATCTTGCGCGATGTGGACGCGAACACGTTCAATGGCCTGTTGCAGTTTGAGCTTCTCGATCTTGAACTGCTGGCGCCGGCGCAACCCTAGTACGACTAAGCCTCCGACGAGTCCAAAGGCGCCGAGCCCCCCCCCCACCCGGAACCAGGCCGTCTCCCACCAGAAGGGCGGGATTGTCACGTCAAGTGAGGCTCCCTGCTCGTTCCAAACGCCGTCACGGTTGCAGGCGATGACTTGAAACGTGTAATGGCCTGGGGCAAGCTGCGAATAGAGAGCCGACCGACGGGCGCCAGCCTCTATCCACTCCTTATCCAAGCCCTGCAACAGGTACTTGAACCTGAGGCTTTCCGGCATCATAAACGCGGGGGTTGTAAAATGAAATTCGACTTGCCGTCTGCCAGAGGGAAGATGGAGACCAGCACCCGCCTGTCCCAGCTCAAACAGTGAAGCGGCGTTGGTGCCCGGCAAAGCTTCTTCAACTCCCCCATAAAGGGCGACCACCTTGCCATTGGCCAACACGCGGTCAAGCACGACCTTCGGCGGCAGAGGATCATCCGCGATTGCGTCAGGATAAAGGATCGCCACACCGGATTGCATCGCAAAATAAAGTGTTCCATCCTTGTCTCGGAAGGCATTTGGCCAGCTATCGTAACTGGCCTGCAACTCCAGCAAGCCGTCTTTCTGCTTGTACGTCAGTGCTTGTATCTGCTTGACAAGACCAGCCTCCAGTTCATCCAAATCCTTGATACGCACACTGGAAATGCCCCTGTTCCCTGCGAGCCACAAGCGGCCCCGGCAATCGTAAAGGATCTGCGAGACATAGTCATCGTACAGCCCCTGCTCCCTTCTGAAGGAGGTCAAGCGACCGTTTTTCAGACGTCCCAGCCCCCTGCCGGCAACCCCGATCCAGAGGCTGCCATCCGGAGTCGCGAGGAGAGACCGGATCGGGTGCAGCTTATCGTACAGCAGAAGCGGGGTCTCATCCGTCAGGACATCCCCGCGGACCCGCAGCAGCATACCCTTTACGGTGGCAGCCCAACAGTCTCCTGCGCCATCCCGCGCAAGGGCATTGACCATGCCTGTGCCCGATGGCAACGGGAAGTCTCGAAGGGTACCGTCTTTATAGCAAAAGAGATGCCCGGTGGGCGTATCCTCTCCTGGAGAACTGCTCAGCCAAAGTTCACCAGACTCTGGCGCATACACGGTATCTATACTACTGCCGGTCAGGCCGTTTGTGGAACAGAAATGGCGGGTCACTGCCCCGCCCTGCCAATGGAACACTCCATTAGTAAGCGTTCCGATCCAAACACCGCCTGCCGGATCCGCCGCGACGCAGTTTACATACGTCTCTGTCCAGCCGTCACGAGCGGTCAACGGCTCCCACCCATGGCCCTGGTTCCGGATGATTACGCCTTTTTGCCAGCCAACCGCCCACAAATGTCCTTGCGTATCTTTGCAGATCGACTGTATGACCTCAAGTTGCGCACCCGGATCGGTGATCATCAACTCGGCAACCCGTGGTTTCACCTGTTTCAACCCGCCACCTCGCATGCCGACCCAGATGTTTCCCTCCACGTCCTCCTTAAGGCAAAGGATAGTCTGTTGCGACGTCCTTACTTTAACCGACTGATTACCGTCTATACAGAAGAGCCCCCCCACGCGCGACCCTGCCCACACGCGCCCGGTTCGATCTTCCAAAAGAGCTGTAGGACCGGCATACGCGGAGATCCCTGTTCTCCACTCAACGTGGCCCGAGAGTCCCTCCCTCTCGGTATACATCGCGACAACGGTCTCATCCAAAAGCCGGACACCCCCTCCACGCGCGACGCATATCCGCTCGAAGTAAGGCACCTTCGCCAAGACAGTCACTTTTCCATCGAGGATGAACCCCAGCATGCCCCCCCGAAGAAACCAGACGCGTCCACTCGTATCTACGGCCAATTCAGGGAGGCCTCCAGGGGGTAACCCGTCCGCCGTTGTGTAAGCACGAACATTTCCATCCTTTATCCGCAGGAGTTCCCCATTAATCCGAGACACCCATACGGCGTCTTCACGATCAACGACCAACATACGGGCTCTCCCATCTGCGCTGGCGGGGACAACAGCGGCCACGATCTCCGTTACCCGCCCCCGCTCCACACAGACGACCGAACCCCGTTCCTTCGCAACCCATAGTCGCCCCTTATGGTCTGAGCACATCGCAGAAATCGCGTCAACGGGCATTCCGGGCGCCTGGGTTGAAAACTCCCTGAACTGCACGCCATCAAAACGGACCAGCCCCGTCTTCGTCGCCACCCAAAGAAAACCGTCAGGTGTTTGATCAATGGCCATCACGGTATTGTCCGGCAAGCCGTCATCCGACTGCCATGTACGGACATACCAAGCCTGCTCCGCAACAGCAGGGGTCGCCACAAAGAACGTCAGTACCAACAAACTGAATTGTATCGCTTTCATACTACAAAAAAAACCAACCCAATAGAGTAGCCCCTATCGAGTGGAATAAAAATACAGACTTACTACACCCTTGTCAAGCGTGACGTCACCGTGGGGCGAAGTCACCTGTGACTCCGACAACTACCCCTACAAATGTCGTCCTCATTCTTTTGTTCCTCTCATAACACTTGTCCCCTGTCTATAAAATCAAGTATTCAGAATTCAGGAGACAGAATTCAGAATGACTCCTGAATTCTGTATTCTGAATACCCTCTTACAAGTGATCACTGATCACTTCCCCTCCTATTTCTGTAACTTCACAATTGCCTCTGCAAATGCCTTGCCAACCTGAGACAAGATCTTCGCGCTGCCAAAATAGTGGTAACCGCCATTTGATGCACCTTTGAGGGCTTCCCTGTCTTTGGGTGAAAGGACTTCCTCCAAGGCGAGATCGAGCTTCTTCTGGTCGGCTTGGGTGATCCCCTCAATCCGCACATCGATCGCGGCATAATGTTCTGGAGAATTAAGGGCATATTGGTCATTGGCATAGACCGCCAAGACGTTCTTGCCCTTCTTCAAGTGTTTGAGCTGTTCTTTCCCGAGAACGATGCAACCGTATTGTGGCTTGTCCTGCCACCAGATGTAGGTGTGTATCTTTTGTCCGTTCAAATAAATATGGAATCCTTGTCTCGCTAAAACCGCGATACGATACGACTCACAGTCGAGATTTTCAACTTCAAACGTTGTGCGCATCAGAAGAAATTCGCCCGCTCTCCATGTTGAGGGGGATTTGTCCAAGGTGATTCCGCTGTGTTTCCAGGAACCTTTGCCGATGGGGGCCTTGCCGGAAGCCCACGTGTTGTCATCGAAGTCGGGCATGTACCACTTCTCCATCCCGGCTGGCAGCGTGATCTCACGGAAGCGCCTGTCGGTGTATTTTTCCAGCTTGTCCTTCTTCTCGGTAGCATCAACCGTAGTGAAGTGCCAGACCCGTTCCTCCGGCAGAGGTGTGCCAACCGGCTTCCAGTAAAGATCCCATTTCCGTTCCGTATCTAACGTTCCATCTTTTTTCAGTGTGTGCGCCGTACCGACGATCGTGTTATACTCGCCCTGTTTGGGTTGTGCGGCTTCAATGACAGGATCCCAAAAGGGGGCGGTATCAACAGCAACCACAGTACCCTTGAACTCGGGCATGGCGGCCGGCGCGGCCATGGCCTTGCGGAAGTTGACATTTTTCTCACCGTCGACTCCCAGCACGCCGATCACGAAGGGCAGCTTCGGGGCTGACAGATCTTTGCGAACATCGCAAATGAAGAGTGACAACAGGCGCGCGTATTCATCATAGTTCCCATTGGGATAAGTTCCCCCATCGACCAGATCGTTAAAACCCTGAAACCAGACAAAACCTGCCAGTTCATAACCAGCCTTCTCGTCATATTCCGGACAGACCTGTTTGATGTCCTTGAGCACTTTTTGGACATGCTCAATCATTGCCCGGTACATCACGCCCGAGGCGGCATCTTTCTCATCCTGCCATTTTTTCCGGTCTTCGAGTTTGGGGACCCCGTGGGCGCCCTGGGGATACTTGTCCCACACGTCCTGAACCGCCTTGGGCAGCTTATACTGCCCGGCACTAGGCGGACGGAAATCAATGTTCAGGCTCCTGCCTCCCCAGGCTGTCTTGATGAGGAGGACAGGCTCCTTGAGCATCTTCTCACTGTAAATACCGAAGGTGAACTCCGGCCCGATTTTACTGCAAAGTTTGGTCGGTTGATCATCGCGCGAGCCAAAGCCAGCGGTCAATTTTCCCAGCCCCTCGCCATTTGCACTGCCATCATAAGGACCTGTCAAATAGGACATCCAGACCTTGTCACAAACCCGTGGTGTTCCATCGGGATTGCGCATCTCCTTGAGCATGGGTGCCGTCAGCGGATCCTTGCCGATATAGTCAAACGTGCTGATTTCGGCATGTCCCTCCATGTTGGACTGCCCCGCAAGGATAAACACCTTGAGTGGCTTGGCGACGGCGGATGATGTGAGCGCGCAAAGCAGTGCAGCGCCAAGGATTGTTGTTTTTTTCATTTTTGCTCCTGGGTGTAAGTTCAATTTTTATACTATTGGATTTTTCATTTGCAGGACAGGCGCTCTGCCTGATCTGTTAGAGTAGATAGAATTAGACTAGCGAATGATTGTTTCGACTCATCGCAAGGATGCCGACTTGATACTGCGGAACGGGGGATGCGCGCCATCATCAATAGGTTCATGGGTTTTTCCTTTTCAAGGGATGAGAACGATTTTACCGGTTTGCTTGACTGTCGGATATTGAGCGTCCATCTTGTCAAGGTGTGCCTTGAGAGTCTGGCGCAAGACCTTGTGTTTTTCGGGTTGCTGCTGGACCAGGTTGTTATTTTCGCCAATATCCTCGCGAAGGTTGAACAGTTCCTCTCGCGGCGTGGCCTTGGGGTCGTGATAGAAAATGTATTTCCAGTCGCCCAGACGGATGGCGCTGTGCGGGCCGTAACCAGAGCTGGTCGGTCCCCAGTTGTTGGGTGAATGCCAAATGAGCGGGCGGTTGTTCGCCTGACTGGTCTGACCGCGGAGCATCGAGACGAAACTGACGCCATCAAGCGGTTGCGTGGCCGGTGCGGCGGCGATTTCCAAGATGGTCGGGAAGAAGTCTTCGATGATCAAGTAGTCGTCGCAGACGGAACCCGCTCGAGTCACGCCGGGCCAGGTCACGAGCATCGGGACGCGGATGCCGCCTTCGCGCGGCGAACCTTTTCCACGCGAAAGAGGAAGGTTGTGCGTCTCGGGTTTACCGCCCCGGCCATGATTGCTGAGGCCGCCGTTGTCGGACATGAACAGGATGACGGTGTTGCCGGTCAGTTTGTTTTTGTCGAGATAATCCATGATGTCGCCGAGGCTCTTGTCCATGCCTTCGACTATCGCGGCATACATCGCTTCGGTGTTATCGAGTCCGCGCGCTTTGTATTTGTCATAGAATCGTTTGTCCGGGGAGAACGGCACATGGACGGCGTAGTGCGACATGTAGAGGAAAAATGGTTTCTTGTCGGCGCGGGACTGGTCCACGGCCTTGAGGGCCTCAATGGTCAGCGCCTCGGTAAGGAAGGTATCGGTGCCGTGGTATTTGTCGAGGTGCGGGACATCCCAGATGGGGTTGCCTTTGCGGAACCGGGCGCTGTAATTCTGTTCGCCGAGATAACTCCCGGGTCCCCCCGCCGCGTGCCCGCCGATATTGACATCAAAGCCCAACTTCAGCGGATCTTCGCCGGGGGTACCGATGGCGCCGAAGTGAGCCTTGCCTACCATGATCGTCCGGTAGCCGGCCTTACCCAGACATTGGGGTAGGGTCGGAGCCTGGATCGTGCGTGGAATGCCGGAGACGGGCTGTAAGCCGTTGAGGTTCCATGCTGGCATGGTCAAGGACGGGTGGGCGGCGTCGGGGCTTTTGTCCTTGTACAATGTCCAGTTGGTCACACGGTGGCGGGCCGGGTTGAGGCCGGTCATGAGGCTGACCCGTGTGGGCGAGCAGACAGGCGCGGCATAGGCTTGGGTGAACTTCATTCCGTCTTTAGCCAGCCGTTCCATGCTGGGTGTGTGGAACTTTTTGTTGAGCGGCGTCGGCTTGTCCCAGAAGGGGACGGACGTGTCCTGCCAGCCCATATCGTCCACGAGGAATAAGATGATGTTGGGTTTCTGCTCCGCTGCGTTCGCCGAAAGAGCGAGAGCGGACGCCATCAGTGCGATGAGGATGTTTTGTTTGAACGTTGTCATGGCTGTGGATCTCGGTGAGTGTGGGAGGGATGTGGATATCGGGGTTTTCATGGGGTGGCTGCAGGATCGTGGGCGAAGGCGGCGGTGACGGCGAGGGCTAGGAATGCTGCATGTTTTGTTCTCATAAATTGCTCTTGTCGAGTGGGGCTATTTCGCAAGCACGCCGATTTCGGCGGCAGTCACGCAGCCACCGACGGCATGGAGCGCGGTGAACTTAAAGTAGCGGGATTTCACGGGCTTCGCAAGCTTCACCTTCTGCAAGTCGGGGCTGTTGACGATATTGGAGAATTCGCCGGCTGTGACCGGCTCGCCCCAAGTTTTTCCGTCAACACTGACGCGGAACTCATATCTGTCCACATTGCCGATGGCGTTGCCATCCTGGCGCGGCAGATAAAGCAGGCCGGTCAATTCATGCATGCCGCCCATGTCCACGGCGATATCCT
>Ga0247841_10012804_pt1 | contig 10857 bp, 3 predicted proteins | sample LaCruzMarch2015__2_FD_192410 | JGI IMG/M metagenome (GOLD analysis project Ga0247841, IMG submission 192410) | Freshwater microbial communities from meromictic Lake La Cruz, Castile-La Mancha, Spain - LaCruzMarch2015_18m | ecosystem: Environmental > Aquatic > Freshwater > Lake | place: Spain...
GTCACAAACCGGAACATGGGGCGAGGGCGCAATTTCAGATGTACAAACAGAAACCTTGTTAGACAGAGTTACAAATGTTTTGACATCTCTGGGGATTACTGCAAAGGAAGGACTGGTTAGCATGGCAAATCTGGCAACAGAAAAATTTAGCGCCGATAATGCGAAAATTAAAACCGCAGACATAGAAAAATTGCAAATGGTTGACCAAAAAACAGGAGAAATTTATTGTTCTTGGATTTCAGACGGGCAGTGGCAAAAAGTAAAAGGGGATTGTGCGACAGCCGATGTAAATTCTGCGGCAATTATTACTGACACCCAGGCAATTATTAGCCAAACAACACAGGCCGTTGAGCAGGCGAAAGACGCTGCGGAAAAAGCGCAAGAAGCGGCAAACAACGCCCTTGAAACTTCCCAGCAGGCTCAGCAAGCGGTAAGCGAAAACGTAAAAGAAGCCGTGCAACAGGCAGCAACTCAAGCCATAAATAAAAAAGTTGAAAATCAAATTGAAGAAAAAGTTCAGCAGGAAGTGCAATCTCAAATTTCAGAAATTCAACCAGAAGCTCCTGTTGAAAGTTCAAACGAAAAACCAGAGCCCGTAGCGCCAGAAATTCAGCCGGCTCCCGAAACAGAGGCCCCGGCGCCAACTTCAATGATTTGGAATTCTATAAAATATTCAACAGCCGGAATTTTAGAGGCGATGTGGCGATTTGCTAAATGGCCCATAGAAATATTGTTTAAAAAGTAGTAAAAACAGGCTCGTTTAGCGGGGCTGTTTTTTGTTATAGTTATTCACAGGTGTTGACATTAAAATTTCATGATAAAATAACTGAATGGCTACACAATTCGCATGTAAAATTTTTGTGTAATTTTTGATATACAAAAAATATAATTTAAAGAATGGAATTTAACGGAGTTGAAGGGTGTCCTAAACCCAAAAAATTAATACTTCCAGAACCTCCGAAAAGGAAATTAAGAAAACATATTTTCCCGATATTAAACGGAATGATTTTTGGTTTGATTTTCGCCGGAATATTTTCTGCAACTCTTTTTGTGTTTGCCGTGCCCCCAACTAGCAAATATGATTTTTCTGAAACACTAACACCAACTTGTACCCCCGGCACAACCAACTGTTCGGTTGTTCCACCTGCAACATATTCTTTTAGCGCAAATAATTTTTCCGGTTCAGGAAATTTTACAACCACAGGCACCACCTCAACCAGAACTCTTCAAATTAGTGGTTCAAGTTCTGGCAATGTTAGTTTTGTTGCAGCAGCAACTGCCGGTTCTGTAACATACACGCTTCCGTCTGCAGACGGAAGCAGCGGGCAAATGCTCAGCACTGATGGCTCTGGAGTATTAAGTTGGGCAACTGCGGCAGGCGGAGGAACCCCGGGCGGATCAGACACACAGGTACAATATAATAGCGGCGGAAGTTTTGCCGGCAGCGCAAATTTGACTTATGACGGATCAAAGCTTATCCAAAGCAAAACTTTTACAGATGCGGCTGCCTTGTCTGGAATGCTTCAAGTTAGTTTGAGCGGAGTTGATACAACAGATATTATTGCTACCCACTGGGCTGCCAGTATTAGCGCAGATGAAAAAGTAGCGTCTGGAAAAACGAATAACGCAAATCTTTTGGGGTTGTCACTTTCTGCTTTTAGAAATTATGGAACAACATCTGATAGCGGAACATTAGCCGAAGTGCACGGAATAGATTTAAAATACGGACATTATCTTTCTGATATAACCGCAACTCCAATAACAAATACTATTTATGGATTGAAAATGGAGGGAGACGCTTATTATGGAACCATTGGAACAATGTATGACTTGGCTGTTTTGGGTGGTGGAACCGTAAGCCCAACAACAAGATATGGTTTATATATTTCCGGTTTAACAGGAACCACACTTTACGATATTTATGCAAATGATGCCACAGCCAAAAATTATTTCGCCGGTAACGTGGGCATTGGCACAACTAGTCCCGGAGGTTTATTGGACGTTAGAAAAAATCAAGATGCAGGGTCTGGTATTTATATTTCAAACCTAGCTGATTTGGGGAATACTTCGGCATCAGCTCAATTTATTGCACAGGCGAAAGATGCAAGCGGATTTATGGGCGCGTTTCCTTCGGACTCCAGTACAGTTGCTTTGAGGGACAGGCTTGGTTTTGGCGCGAATTCAGATGCGGCAGGGTTCGCTCTTTATGCGGTAAGCGCCAGCCAAACAATTGATTTTTATGCCGGCTCAACAACAATGAGCATGAAAATTGATTCAAACGGCAGAGTGGGAATTGCAAATACTTCGCCTGGAGCATTGCTGGACATTGGAACTGCTGGCACCACTCTTGGCACAATGCGTCTGGAAGGAAACACTTCAGGTTATGTTCAGTTGCAAACAGCGGCAGAAGCAGGAAGCTGGACTTGGACCCTGCCAGCCAACGACGGCGACAACGGACAAGTTTTAACAACAAACGGATCTGGAGTTTCAAGCTGGGCAACCCCAACCGTCTATCAATCCAGCGATGCCACCCTCACCGCTCTGGCAGGTTTAACCACAGCTCAAGGAGATTTAATTTACGCCACAGGCTCTGACACGTTTTCAGTTTTAAACAAATCAGCCACAGCCACAAGGTATTTAGCAAACACCGGCACAAGCAACAACCCCGCCTGGGCGCAGATTGATTTATCCAACGGAGTTACGGGAACTCTTCCTCTAGCTAATGGAGGCACGGCAGCAAATCTTACTGCGGTAAACGGAGGAATAATTTACTCTGGAGCATCGGCCTTAGCAATTTCGGCCGCCGGATCAGCCAGCCAGATTCTTCAAAGCGGAGGAGCCGGAGCTCCAACATGGTCAACTGCAACTTTTCCAGCTACCGCTACAACAACCGGAGCATACATGAGAGCTGACGGCACAAACTGGATTACCTCAACATTGGTTCTCCCAAACTCTGCAACCGCAAACAGGGTTGCTTATGCTACTGCAACTAATACATGGGGCGACAGCGCAAACTTAATTTTTAATGGGACAAACCTTGGTATTGGCGCAACCAGCCCGGGGGCGTTGCTTGACATTGGAGCAGTTGGCACATTGGGCACAATGCGTTTGGAGGGAAGCACTTCAGGTTATGTGCAAATACAGCCGGCGGTGGCAGCAGGAAGCTGGACATTGACTTTGCCGGCAAATGACGGCGACAATGGACAAGTTTTAACCACAAACGGTTCGGGGGTTGCAAGCTGGACAGCATCTACGGGAGCTTCTTTCGGAACAACGACGCAAATTCCCTACATGAACGCCGGGGGCACAGATTTTTTGTATAACGCCGGATTAACTTTTGACGGAAACACTTTGGGCGTTATTTCCGCATCAGCCGCGCAATTAAAATTAAGCTATAACGGTTCAATTTATTCAACTTTTACAACAGACAGTCATGGGTCTTTAAATATTGCCACGGCCGGCGGTGACAGCGGAGATATTTTTTTACAGCCAACGGGAACTGGAGATGTTGCGCTTCTTTCTGATACAGGAAAAATGTCTTTTGGCGGAAATGGCAACACAAACAACGAAGATTTAAAATTTGATTTTGAAACTACAGCGAATACATCGGCGATTACCTCAACAACCGGAGTCAGCAATATTACATGGACAGGAAATTTAACACTTGGAGGAAATACAACAGTTGGCACGCTTGTAACAAGAGTTGTCACTTCGGCTCCAACAGAAGCGGACGTAAATGGCTCTTTGGTAGTTGACTCCGGAGACGGCGGGAGAATATATTTCCGTTACGGCGGAGCTTGGCACTATGTTTCGCAAGATGCCGGTTTTCAAATTCCAAATTTTGAAACAGCAGATCCTATTTCTGGAGAGGAAATTAAAGAAGGAGATTTTGTTTTAGGAATGATTAATAATACCCTCTCAGATAAGGCATTGCACGGAATTTGGGTGAAATGGGACAGCGTCAAAGCGCAATTGCTTGCCGAAGCAAGAGGAGAGCTGTCAAAATCAGGAACATGGGGGGCAGGGTCAATTACCGATGTTAAAACAGAAACATTGTTAGACCGTGTAACAAATGTTTTGACTTCTTTGGGAATTTCAATTAAGGACGGGGTTACGCAAATAACGCAATTGGCAGTTGAAAGATTTTCTGCAAATAATGCCAGAGTCCAGACTCTTGAAATGGTTGATAAGGCAACCGGAGAAGTTTATTGTACATGGCTGGAAAACGGTGAAATGGTGAAAGCAAAAGGCGAGTGCGGGTCAATTGAAGTTGCCAGTGCAGATGCCCAGCCAGTAGGCCAATCGGTGCAAGATGCCCAGCAAATAATAAATCAGGCCCAGCAGGCAGCCAGCAATGCCTTGGAAACAACTCAGCAGGCCCAGCAGGCAGTTCAAGAAAATGCCCAGCAAGCGGTTGAGCAAGCTGTAGAAAAAACAACAAAAGAAGCAGTTAAAGAAATGAAAGACCAGATAAAAGAAGAGGTAAAACAAGAGTTGCAGGCAGAAACGCCTCCGGCGGCTCCCGAAGAACAACCGGCTCCGGTTGAAGCTTTGCCAGTTAAAATACCAGTTCAGGAAGTTCAACCAGAACCCGAACTAAATCCTGCGCCAGAACCCAATCCTGTAAGCGAAATAATTCAAGAGGCAGGAGCAGGCTTATTGCAATCTATGTGGGAGTTTACAAAATGGATTTTTGGAACCTCGTTTGATAAAATTTCAAAAATTATTCCAATTGGCGTGAAAAGTGCAACAGCAAGTATTTTAGAAACAGATTTTCAAACAATATTAGACGGAGCAAAATCTGCTCCAGGAGCTTTGCTTTTGCCAATACAAAATATATTTAAATGACCTCCAAAAAATTATTATTATTATCTTTTTTAGCCGTTTTTCTAGGCGTTTTTTGGTTTTCTCCGGTTTTTGCAAAAATTGATTCAAAAATAGAAAGCCAAATAAATGCAAAAGTTGGAAGTTTGTTTTTTGGAGACAAGGTAACAGACGCCAACACCAATATTGTTGTTTCAGACGACAAAAATTATGACTTTATGAATGTTACCGACAGCTACAAAATATATTTTAAACAAGACCCAATAACCAATAAAGCAAACATAAAATATCAAAGAGGCGACTCGTGGGTGGAATTTGATACCTTGTCAAAAGTGCAAATAGCAGGAGAAAAAAAAACAATAAACGCAATTGCTTCAGCAAATGATTGGAAGTATTGCAAATATCTACTGGGATTGTGCAATGTTTTTGGATATTTTAAGCTTTGGGGCACAGCGGCCATCTCGTTTAACCAGACCATTCCCGAGGGCAATGTTGCAGAAAACCAAACAAGCCGTTTTGCGTATCCAAAAGTATGGGAAAATAAAACAAAAGACGCATACATTGATGCAGAATACGAAATATCTCCGCAAACATTTTTGGAAGAATTTGTTTTAAACAAATTTCAAGACATAGACTCTGTTTCACAGAATCTTGTTTTACATAACGCTTATTTAAAACAAGAAGGCGACAGAATAAATTTCTATAACTCAAAAACCAACGCAGTTTTATTTTTTATTCCAAAGCCAAAGATGTACGAAGCCGGCTTCGCCGGAAATCCGAAATCCGAAATCCGAAATCCGAAAGAGAGTTACGGCCTGCATTTTGATTTAACAAAAATTGACAACACTCATTATATTTTAACAAAAACGCTGGACGCAGACGGCAAACAATGGCTGGCATCTTCAGAAAGAATTTGGCCGGTTGTAATTGACGCGTCAATTGGTTACGGCTCCGAATACGTTTTTAATTCGGCGGAAACAGAATATGTTTTTGTTGCAAAACTTGACTCAACTCACTTTGTGGCGGGATATAGAGATTTAGGTAATTCCAACTACGGTACAGCTATAATGGGAACGATATCGGGAACCACAATTTCGTACGGTTCTGAATCCGTTTTTAATGCAGTTGATACTTATGTTTATTCTCTTACCGCCCTTGACTCAACTCACTTTGTGGCGGGATACACGCATTCGGAATTGGGATATTTAAACATTGGGACGGCAATACTTGGCACAGTAAATTTGTCCAACGGTAACATAACTTTTGACCCTGAATATTGGTTTAATTGGGGTAGTACAGGATATATCTCTCTTGCCGCCCTTGACTCAACTCACTTTGTGGCGGGATACAAAGATTCTGGGAATTCTTCTTATGGCAGAGCCACATATTGTGTAGTTACTATTTCCGAGGGCACAATGCATTGTAGTGGCACGGCGGCGTTTAGTGAATATACCGAGACCAATAGCGTTTCTCTTACCGCCCTTGACTCAACACATTTTGTAGTGGGGTATCATGAATATCCAAGTCAATATAATCCATGGGGAAGTTTTGGTAAAGCTAAGGTTGGCACAGTTGTTGGAGGAAGCATAACTTATGGCTCTGAATATGAATTCAGTGCTGCTTACGGCCGCGTTATGTATAATATTTTTCTTGCCGCCCTTGACTCAACTCACTTTGTAGTCGCATATAGCGATACCGAGAATTCCAGATACGGTACAACTAAAATAGGAACGGTGTCTGGAGACGACATTGCTTTTGGCTCTGCAAACGTTTTTAATGCAGCCAGTTCGGGTTCGTCTTCTGTCACAGGCCTTGACTCAACTCACTTTGTGATAGGCTATGCTAATTCAACCAGTCAAGGAGGGGCAAAAATTGGTACAGTGTCTGGAGGTAATGTATTGTTCGGTCCTGAATATGTATTTAGTTCAACAGGAACTTATATCTCTCTTGCCGCCCTTGACTCAACTCACTTTGTGGCGGGATATAGAGATTTTGGGAATTCTTCTTATGGCACAGCCATAGTTGGCACATATGCAACCAATACGTCGGCTCCAGTTTTTTCTTCCGGGCCTTCGGACGGAGGCTCTTCGGCAACAACGCCAACCAATGTTGGAAGCAATACAACGTTTACAGCAACGGCCACAGATGCCGATGGAAATAATTATTATTTAGCAATCTGTAAAACAGAAGCTGTTACGGCAAACAATGGCGCTGCTCCAACCTGCACAGGAGGAAATTGGTGCGTATCCGGCTCAACAGCTTCTGGGGCCGCAGCTTCATGCACGCGCGCTGCCTTGGCCGGAGATTCAGAAACAAATGCATGGTATGCCTATGTTTGCGATTATGACGACGCATCAGCATGCTCGTCATCTTCACAAGGTTCGGGAGATAATGGCTCGCCGTTTGTTGTGAATCATTCACCGAATTTTTCGGCAATATCTGATACTCCAGATCCTGTAACAACGGGTTCTCAAGTTACATTTACTGCAACAGCCTCAGATCCAGACACCGGCGACACAGTAACTTTGTATGTTTGCAAATCAGCCAGCTTTAGTGCAAGCACTTGCGCAGACGGCGAGTGGTGCCATACTTCGGCAGTAGCATCAAATCCAACCTGCAACTACACAACTCAAGCAGGCGACGGCACCGGAGCCAAAAATTATTACGGATATGTCGTTGATAACAATGGGGTTGCTTCTACTTATAATCCGAGAAGTTCAACATTTACAATTAGTGAGCCCGTATGGGCTTGCGGAGACGCGCTTACCGACACAAGGGACAGCAAAACTTATGCAACAGTTTCAATCGGAACCCAATGCTGGATGCGCGAAAATATAAACGTAGGTACAAAAATAACTTCATGCACGGGCGGATATGTGGGTGAGTGCGCAACCGGCGAAGATACGGTTCAAAACCAAGGCGTGAGTTGCAGTTCAATTCAAAAATATTGTTATGGTGATGACGAGGCAAACTGTACAACCTACGGAGGTCTTTACCAATGGAACCAAGCAATGTGCAACTCGCTTACTGAAGGCGTTCAAGGAATTTGTCCAACTGGCTGGCATATTCCAACCCACGATGAATTTACAGCTTTAGAGAGGGCAATTTGCACATCTGATACTTGCGCAACAGATTTTCCCTACGATACATCAACAACCAGCTGGCGCGGTACTGATGAAGGAACAAGCTTAAAAACAGTTGACACAACTCATTTTTCAGGTCTTTTGGCAGGTATTCGTGTTGCGTCTACCGGCAATTTTACCAGTTTAAGCAGTAACGCTTATTTTTGGACATCATTGCGAAATAATGACGCAGCTTGGAATCGTCAGCTTGCTGTGGGAAATGCAACAGTTTCTCGTGGTTCTAGTGGTGCCCAAAATGGAGGAATGTCGGTGCGGTGCATACAAAATTCAGGTTCTTCTTCTAGTAGCAATACGCCGGGGTTGAGAATAAAGGCGGGGGATTTGAGAATAAAAAATGGGGATTTGAGAATAAAAGTGAAATAACATATAATTAAAATATTATTAAACTAAAAATATTATTTATAAAAATATTATGCCAAAAGATACATCGCTCACAGTAAGAATTTGCGATTGGATTACAAAGTATAGCATTTACGCCTTAGTTTTTTTCCTGCCAATTTTGTTTTTGCCATGGACCTCGGAAGTTCTGGATTTTAACAAACAGACACTGCTGGTTTTATTGGTTTTTGTTTCGCTTTTTGCCTGGATGCTAAAAGTTTTGGTCTCGGGGAGATTTCATTTGAATGTAAACAAAATTTATATATTCGCAGGAATTTTGGCATTATCCTATCTGCTTTCAACGGTTTTTTCGGTGGACAGATACGGAAGTTTTTGGGGCTGGCCAAGAGTTTCAGCAGATGGCTTTATTACGATGATAGGCTTATTGGTTCTTTATTTTATTGTGAGCAATGTGTTTAGTAAAAAAGAAATTATAAATTCGGTTTACGTTTTTTCGGTCTCGGCTTTGATTGCTGAAATTTTCGGAGTTTTGCAGCTTTTCGGATTATTTATTATTCCGGCGAATTTTGCCAAAGATGTTTCGTTTAACACTTTGGGGGGCGCCGGCGCATTGGGAATTTTTTCTGCGGCGCTTCTTCCGCTTATGATAGTAATGCTTATTACTGCAAAAAAATGGTGGAAGGCAATATTCATCCTTTCAATATTTTTTTCCGGGCTGGCGCTGGTTTTGATTAACTTCCCTGTTGTATGGTGGATAACAATTTTTGGCACGGCAATGATTATGGTATTCGGAATTTTTAAAAGAAATCTTTTTGATGGAAGATGGATGGCTCTTCCGATGTTCTTCCTCGCAGTATCTTTGTTCTTCCTGATTCTAAATCCGCAAATCGGGTGGTTTGCGCAAAAAACAAACGAAATTTCGCTTTCACAGCAGGCAAACTTAGCAATAGATATGGCAGCACTGAAAGAAAGGCCGGTTTTTGGTTCTGGCCCCGGGACATTTTCTTATGATTTTTCCAAATTTAAATCAGCAGACTTCAACAAAACTGTTTTGTGGAACGTAGCCTTTAATAATGGAAGTTCAAAGGTTTTGACAATGCTGGCAAACAACGGCATTTTGGGAATTTTAGCATTTTTGGCTTTCGTTGTGGGCGTTGTATTTTTAGCGGTAAAGTCATTCTTTAAGCAGGATCAGGAATCTTCAGATGGTCAAGAGCATTATTCAATTTTAAGTCTTGGAGTATTCGCTTCGTTATTGGCCGTGATACTTTCATTTTTTCTGCGCAATTCAAATCTTTCTTTAGAGTTTGTATTCTTTTTCCTAACAGCGCTATTAGTAGCATTAGTATTTAAGGCGCGAAAGGATTATGAGCTAAAACCGTCTGCTTTAGTAACCCTTATCACAACCTTTGCGTTTACTTTAATTTTTATTTTTGGTCTGGGACTTTTAATTTTGGATGGTCAAAGATATGTTGGTGAAATAAGTTATTTCAACGGGCTTAGCGCTTTGGCTGCAAATAAATTAGACGATGGAATTAAGAATATGGAAACTGCCGTTTCTGCAAATTCGGGTTCTGATTTATATTTTAGGCAGCTTTCACAGGTTTATCTGCTAAAAATTCAGGATGTTGCCCAAGATAAAAGCAAATCCCAAGATGATAAATCAAAAATGATTCAGGTGCTGGTTGCGAATTCAGTCAACGCTGCGAAAATAGCAACCGATTTGAATCCGCTAAACGCCGGCAATTGGCTGGTTAGGGGATATGTTTATCAGAGCCTTGTGGGGCTGATAACCGACGCAAATACCTGGGCGATAAGCTCATACGACGAAGCCATAAAGCTGGATCCAAACAATCCCTATAGCCTAACGCAAAAAGGAATAGTTTATTTTCAAAACAAAGACTATCAAAATGCAAAAATAGCCTTGGATCAAGCCCTAAATTTAAAGGCTGATTATTCCAACGCTCTGTACTTTAACGGTTTGGTTTACGATCAACTCGGCCAAAAAACTAAAGCAGTTGAGAATTTTACGGCCCTATTACAGCTAAATCCCGACAGCAAAACCGACATCCAGAAAATTATAGATAACTTGAATGCCGGCAGGCCTGCGTTAGACGGATTGGTCCAGCAAGCCCCGGCCGTTGAGGCTCCTCCAGCCACAACTCCAGATCAAGCCGCAAATCCTACCGACAAAACCCCAGAAAAAACAAAAAAATAAAAATTGAAGAAATTATCTTTAATACTATCAATTTTAATTTTATTGCTATGCACTTGTTTTTTTGCTAGGCAAATTTTGGCTGCCACTGGCATAATTGATGCGACCCATAAGTATGCCTGGGCCAACAGGGGCGGATGGATAAATTTTAATTCCGCAAATGGAAATGTTTCCATATCCGACACGGCTATAACCGGATACGCTTGGAACGAACTTTATGGCTGGATTAATCTGGGTCCGGCTGGAAGCGGAATAGTTAATAATTCTTCGGGGATTCTTTCGGGATATGCCTGGGGAGAGAGTGCGGGTTGGATAAATTTCGCCGGAACAATAATA
>Ga0247841_10012807_pt1 | contig 10853 bp, 8 predicted proteins | sample LaCruzMarch2015__2_FD_192410 | JGI IMG/M metagenome (GOLD analysis project Ga0247841, IMG submission 192410) | Freshwater microbial communities from meromictic Lake La Cruz, Castile-La Mancha, Spain - LaCruzMarch2015_18m | ecosystem: Environmental > Aquatic > Freshwater > Lake | place: Spain...
AATTATCATCGCCATCAGATTACGCAAGGCTTTATGGTTAACAGTGAAAGCGGTGTGGAGTTGGGACAGATTGTTTTACCTTTGCAGCGCGTAGGAATTTACGCGCCCGGCGGAAAAGCTTTTTATCCCTCGACCTTGCTTATGGCGGCAATTCCGGCACGCATCGCCGGTGTAGAAGAAATAATTGTGGTTACACCTTCTAAAGACGGCAGATTAAATCCGCTCATTGCGGCGGCGGCACATGTAAGCGGCGTGCGGCGGATATTTAAGATCGGTGGCGCACAGGCGATTGCCGCGTTGGCTTATGGAACAAAAACAATTCCCCGCGTCGATAAAATTGTAGGACCGGGTAACGCCTATGTTGCCGCAGCTAAAAAACTTGTTTTCGGTCAGGTAGCTATCGATATGATTGCCGGCCCCAGCGAAGTTGTCATTATCGCCGATAAAACGGCCAACGCGTCTTTTGTGGCGGCAGATATGCTGGCACAGGCCGAGCATGATGAACTGGCGGCAGCAGTCCTTTTGACACCGCTTGCGGAAATGGCCATCGATGTATCACAGCAAATAGATCGTCAGCTGCAAATCCTGCCAAGAAAGAAAATAATAGAGGAATCCTTAGGCAAATATGGCGCGATTATAATTACCGCGGACATCGCTCAAGCTTTAGAGCTGGCCAACCAATTCGCGCCAGAGCATCTGGAGTTGATGGTGAAAAACCCGGCAGAAATTCTGGCGCAGGTTAGGAGTGCCGGTTCAGTATTCTTAGGTTCGTTCACGCCGGAGGCATTGGGAGATTACATCGCGGGAACAAACCACATTCTGCCGACACAGGGAACAGCCCGGTTTTCATCGCCTCTGGGAGTTTATGATTTTTACAAACGCATCAGCGTGCTGTCATTTTCACAGGAAGCCTTCGGCAGAATTTCCCAACAAACGGCACACTTTGCGGAAATCGAAGGCCTTGAAGCTCACGCCAATTCAGTCATTGTACGAAGCAATTATGCCAAAGATGAATCAGGCAAATGATAGTTCACATAAGAATTTTAAATTTCAGGAGCTGGTATGGAAGAGTCACGAAAAACCTATCGCCGGGAATTTTTAAAGAAAGGTTTGTCGCTTGGCCTTGTTGCCGGAAGTGCGGTGATCCTGGGCAAACCTGATTTCATTCTGGCCAAAGAAAAACCTGTTTCGATTCCTGATCTGGTCGCCGTTAAAAACGGTGAACCAGATGCCATGTTCAAAAAAGCCATGTCACTGATGGGTGGCATGGGACAGTTTGTCAAAAAAGGACAGACTGTAGTCGTTAAGCCCAACATCGGCTTTCCCAGAAAGCCGGAAGTCGGCGCCACAACAAACCCGTTACTGATAAAAACGATCATCGAGAGTTGTTATCAAGCGGGAGCAAAAAAGGTGTATGTCTTTGACAATGTCGTCTCGCCAACATCAGGTAATTCACGGAACTGTTATCAGATCAGTGGCATCGAAGATGCCGCCAAATCAGCCGGTGGAATAATTATTCCGGTTGATGATTTCAGTTATCAAGAAGTAATCATTCCCGGCGGAAAGACGCTAAAAACTGCGGAGGTTCATGGTTTGATCCTGAATTCCGATGTGTTCATTAATGTTCCGGTATTAAAGCATCATGGTTCTGCTCACCTTTCCATCGCGATGAAAAATCTGATGGGCATTGTTAAAAACCGCATGGAATATCATTTAACCGGTCTTGATCAGTGCATTGCTGATTTTTGCCTGTATAAAAAACCCGACCTCAATATTGTAGATGCCTATCGGGTTTTGATGAGCCATGGTCCAGCAGGCCCTCGCGACGGCACAGCGCCTAATGTCGAGCTGAAAAAAACATTGCTGATGTCTCGGGATATAGTTGCGGTGGACGCGGCGGCAACAAAAATTTTCGGTAAGAATCCGGAAGATATTGGATACATAAAAATCGGACATAAGCAAAAATCAGGCAACATGAACTTAAAAGAGCTTAAAATTGTTACTTATGCCATGTGAAGAGAAAGCTAATTGGTATGAAGCTGACTAAAGTCCGTATTTTCGTTTCTCTTTCCGTCTTCATATTATTTATATTTTTATTTTTGGGCGGGGAGACCCTATCTGAGTACCTCAGCAACATATTACTGCCTTTTCAACTTGTTCCCGCATTGATCAGGATTTTAACTAAGCCCTGCGCCATATTCATTTTCGGCCTTGTTTCAGTTTTTGTTATCACTTTGATTTTTGGCAGAGTTTATTGCTCCTTTTTGTGTCCGCTGGGTTCACTTCAGGACATGATCATTGCTCTGTCACGCAAGATTGGCTGGCGCAAAAAACATTCTTATCAAATGCCGCAAAACTGGCTGCGATATTCGATTTTGGTTTTAGTTATTCTTTCCGCAACCGTCGGTTCAATGTCGGTGCTCAATCTGCTTGACCCTTATTCTCTTGCAGGCAGGATAATAACAAAGTTTATCCAGCCGCTTTTTGTCTGGATATACAATACCATTGTAGGCCTGCTTACCAATTTTAATATTTATCTTTTTTCTAAAGAGGCAGCCTGGATACCCACGTCCGTCTTGCTTGTGACCGGGGGATTTTTCATACTTATTTTAATCCTGTCCGCAAGATACGGTCGCCTATACTGCAATACACTTTGTCCGGTAGGAACATTGCTGGGTTTAATCTCACGCGTATCGGTTTTTCAATTTGTCATTGACCGGACCCGCTGCCATGAATGCGTCCGCTGCGAAGGAGTTTGTAAGGCCGGATGTATTGACCCGCGAACCGCCGCAATTGATCAGACCAGATGCGTTAATTGCTTTAACTGTCTTGATGTTTGTTCAAAATCAGCTGTTAGTTATCGCTTCTCCTGGATCAAGGCACAAAAAGTCGCGTGGTCACCGGCGCGCAGAGGTTTTATTATCGGTACTGTGGCTTCTGTTGGTTCCGCATTATTCATGTTCAACTCCGGCATCCGCAGTCTTTTGGGTAACGCTTCCGCGTCCCCAAGCCCTCCCATTACTCCGCCTGGTTCAATAAGCGTAAAACATTTTACGCAATCCTGCAGCGCTTGCCATCTCTGCGTTAGTGCCTGTCCGACAAAAGTCATCACGCCGTCTTTTTTAGAGTACGGTATCGGTGGATTGCTTCAGCCGAAGATGAACTATGCAGAAAGTTTTTGCGATTACGAATGCAATCTCTGCGGCAGAGTTTGTCCGACAGGAGCTATATTGCCGCAATCGAAGGATGAGAAAAAATTCACTCAAATTGGAACTGTGGATCTGTTAAAGGAAAAATGTGTGGTGTATGTGGATAAAAATAATTGCGGCGCTTGCGGAGAAGTCTGCCCGACTCATACCATCAGTTTCATTGATAAGGACAACATCCTGTACCCCGAAGTAGATACAAAATACTGCATCGGCTGCGGGGCCTGCGAAAAAGCCTGCCCGACGACGCCTAAATCCATCGTTGTGCGGCCAAATCCGGTTCACAAAAAAGCTATGAAGTATGCGGCAAAAAAATCTAATATGACTGTTTTCCAAAAAAAAGCACCGTATAAGGATTTCCCTTTTTAGTTTCAATTTTATGCTACATTGCTAAAGAAAATTATGATAGATTAATAAGACGAGGATAAAATCATGGGAAAAATTAATGTCGGAGAGTCAATAAAAAAATTTGCAAAAGTATTCGGATTTTTACTATTCACTTTTCTTTTGCTTTGCTCGGTAGCCTTTGCCGAACCAAAATCATTTGTCAGTGAGGGGAAATATGTACTGGGGTGCCTGGACTCTCAGAAAGACGCGAAAGCTATGGCTTTTATAGATGCAAAAAAACAAGCAATAGATGAAGCTATTAAATATCTCGAGGGCTTGCCTGATTTTAAGACCGCTAAATTAACCAAAGATCAGATCAATACATTGGCAACCTTAATGCTGTCTGTGGAAGTCTTAAATGAAGATTGGAAGAAATCAGGGGAAATCTCATCGGTAATAATTCAGATCCGTGCGACTTTAGACGCATCCAACATCAAGGATAAGATAGCTAAAATGCGGGATGATGATCAAACTGAGACTATTAAAAACATGCAACGACAGTTGGCAGCAGTGCAAAAGGAGCTTACAGAATTAAAAGCGAAACAGCAACAACAAGCAACTCCGCAAAAAAAAGAAACACCGGCTAAAGAGCAAAAAGAATCTGCTCAAGCGGAAGCTCCGGATATTAAAAAGTTTATCAGCAATGAGGAAAAACAAAAATATGAAAATGTTATGAAGAATATTTTTGCTTTGGACTTTTTGGAGAAAGGCTATATGGCATTGGTAGATTTGCGCTGGAACGACGCAAAATATGTATTTGGCAAAGCTATTGAACTCAATCCGAGACTCGCTGATGCCTATACCGGCATGTCCTACGCGCTTCATAATTTAAAGCAATCACTAAAAGCGCTGACGTTTGTAAATATGGCTCTGACGATTAATCCCCGATCGGACAGGAGCCTCGGCATCAAGGCGCTTATTTTAAAAGATCAATCCGGGAAAATTAATCAGGCTTTGGCCAGTGCCAATGCCGCTATCAGGCTTAGAGCTGATAACCCCGCATTATACAGGATTAGGGGAGAAATTTATTCAAAAATGGGGAAAAAAATATTGGCCCAAAAAGATTTCGCAGCCGCTTGTAAAATGGGGGCTGAAGGATCTTGTAAAAAAACGAAGTCATCAAAACAAAAGTCATAAACCTGGGAGTGCCATATTAGTTACTTTTGGGAAGGGTTGAAGCAGGCGGCTGTGCCGATGCTGGTTCAGGAGATTTAACAGACTGAGCCGGCTTAGGTTCTGGAGCTATAGCTGGTTGGTCTGTCGCAGGTGCTTTCACAGGCTGTAAGGGATCAATAATTTGTCCCCTAAGATTTTGAAGTAATCTCTGGAATTCACTATCCGCGTTAAGAAGACGGCCAGCCACTTCACGCAGTTTGTCCACTTGTTGCACCGGCAGCTCCAGCGCGGTTGGAATATCCAAAAAATATTCCTGCTCGGCCTTGTCGGGCAATCTATGAAAAGTCACATGGATAATGAAAAATTCGATCGGTTTTTTGCCCTGTGCTTCGTCTTCATACGTCCAATCCTGAGCATAACGATATAAGAGCTCAATGGTTTCAAAGTTAGATTTGTTGACCATAATTCCGGAAGACGCGCCCAGAGTTAAAGTTAATCCGGGAACTTTACCGTAAAGGCCCCACTCTTTTAGTTCCTTTGTCTGAGCATCGACAATGATGATTGCCACCTTCCTTGTATTGGATAGCCCTAGTTCCTTTAACGTATCACGGACGTGACCACGGGAAATAATAGATTCCAATGGGCCCTTAATTCCGAGATTATCCGCAACTCCTCCATCGATAAGATAGATGTATGGCTTTTCTTCCGTATTGAGAAATTTGCTCGTTTCAACAGCATTGAAATAAGCCCGTTCTGCGAGATTGTGCCTCTCCAGAGCGTTCGTAACCCATGGAGGTACAGGATAATTGCACTTACCGGCATAATTTTTCACGACAATGGGCGATAACGGGCCGGGGAAAGCAGCCGACGCGGCAACAGCTCTGGCGACAGGAAATTCGTTGTAATTAGAACACATCATGTAGAACATTTCCGGAGTAAAACTAAAAATGAAGCCATCCATTGCATCGGTTGCCTGAATAATTATCTGAGGATTGCCGCTTTTCAAGAAATCTCCCATTTTTGCGCCTTTAAAAAGAACGGAATCGAAATATTCCTGAGCCAAGTCGCTTCGGCCGAAGCGGGGAGACATTAATCTGAACCAGAAATTGAAAGGGTTTAAGAAATTCCACACAAGAGCGGTTTGATGATTTTTGATAAGAAAATCTTCCCGATAACTTTTGAATATGTTTTTACCGTGCAGCCCGTAGTAAGAAGCGGTAAAGCTTCCTCCCGACACACTGGAAATCATATCGACTTCGTCCAGAAGGGTATGTTTTTTATCGCTTGGCGGTGCGCCTTTTTTAATGACCTGCATCGGAATCTCAATCTTTTCGAGTGCTTCCAGAATTCCATAAGACAATGCCGCCGCCCGTGTTCCACCGCCGGAAAAAGCCAAAAGCAGAAGGAACGGGTCAGAACGTTGCATATTAGCTTTTTCAGGCTCATGCGAAGCTGCTTGAGTAATAACGGACGTTTTTGGATTCAACTGATACTGGGATACGCAGGATAAAACCATAAGAAGAATTGGCAAAACAAGGATAAAGCGGATAATTCCCCTGAAGAACCCAACTTGTATAGTAGTCTGTATAAAAAGATTATTTTTCATATTAATGATTAACATTTACTTTTAAAGTATAATACAGTCAAGAAAAAATATCAATTATCTGAAATTACTATCCTGTCAAAAACCATCAAACCGTATGTTGCCAAAGCATTCCGGAAGATGAAAATTCAACTCACTGACAGGTGACCATGCGCCCCAGTGCGGATGCGAAGTTTCACTACCGCATTTGTAAAAATTGCCCCGCCAGATTTGGCCGCCTACTTCACTAAGTGTCCCCGCATATTTTGCAAGCAAAGCAAAAGGAATAATAAATTCCAGAAACCATATTTGCTTCGTTGTGATCTCCGGCTCAACTACTTCGGGTAAATTATGATGCCGCACGATTTGGCAATCATCATCCTTCGTAAGTGGCGAGAACTTTTTAACCCGGCCATCGATGCGAGTCGGATCGGTGACGTATGATGCAAGCAGCGCGCCGCCGCAGTTGAACTCAAAATTGAAGTATCCGCCGGTGGACCCTGGCTGCAAAAATAATTCCACACAGCTGTCTTTATACACATCCGCCTGAAAGCCGGTGTTTACGCAGCGTACATACTGATCATCAACTCGAAATATTCCGTAGAGTGCCTCTGAATCATACAGCAGCTTGCACGACGTCTGCGGACGATGCGCGCTGCTTTCAGGCCGGAAACAGGCTACTTCCAGTGAAGACACATCCTGCCACACAGCGCCATCCCATAAGCCCTGCATCTCCGGAGACTGTTCGGCTGCTAAAACTGTGTAGGTCTTAATGTTCATGTATTGATTATCTGATCATCACAAATTTTTGCTCGCCTTGAGGAACGTACCACTTGATGAAGTTGTAATCCAGCCCGATGGGCGCTGGAACAATTCCCCGAAAGCGGCTGCTGACAATAATCAAATCTTCGGGAACGTACAGGAAAGTATAGGGTTGATCTTCGGCAATAATTTCCTGAAAGCGGTCGTAATACTTTTTTCTTTGACTCTGGTTAAATGTGCTGCGACCCTTCTCCAGCATTTCATCGGCTTTGGGATTATTATAAGACATAAAATTCAATTCTTCGGGAGCGGTTTTGCTCGAGTGCCAGACGTCATAAGCATCGGGATCCAGCGTAATTGACCAGCCCAAAATCACCGCATCAAAGCGCCTCTTATTGATAAAGTCTGACACAAACGCCGACCATTCCAGAATACGAATCTTAACGGTGATGCCCACATCCTTGAGCTGCCGCTGAATTATTTCCGCGCATTTCTGCCGCGTATCATTGCCCTGATTGGTGACTATCTCAAAGACAAATGGTTTGCCGTCTTTTTCCAAAATACCGTTGCCTTTATTATCCTTCCAGCCGGCATCACCCAGCAACTGCCTGGCTTTCTGCGGATTGTAGTTGTAAATTTTAACGTTGCCGTTATAAGCCCACGTACCCGGTTTGTAAGGGCCGGTTGCCGATTTTCCCAACCCCAGCAGAACTCCGCTGATAATTTCTTCCTTATTGATGGCGTAAGAAATCGCCTGCCGCACTCTCTTATCGGTAAAAAGCGGATTTTTTAAATTGTAGCCTAAATAAACATATTTGAAACCGAGGTAGCGATATTTTTGAAAATTTTTCTTAAATAAGTTATTTTCAGTCTGCCTTGTGTATTGCAGCGGCGTCAAATCCATCATGCCGATGCCCTGCGCGCGCAGCTCCAGAAACATTGTTGCCGTATCGGGAATAATGCGGGTGATAAAGCCATCAATGTACGGGCGCCCCTCAAAATAATCTGTATTGGAAACAAGGACAATCTTCTGGCCGGTAAGCCATTCTTTGAACTTGTACGGCCCGGTACCGATTGGATGCCTCGAGAGCGGGCTTTTGGTAATGTCTTTCCCGATAAGCAAATGCCGAGGGAGAATGGCATTGCCCCAACTGATCAGCGCCGGGGCAAAAGGCTTATCGTAAGTTACGCGGAAAGTGTAAGCATCAAGAACTTCGGCCTTCTTCACTTTCAGAAAATCACCCGCGTAAGCCGTCGGTGTTTTAGGATCAACTGTTACCTGATAGGTGAAGAGCACATCGGCTGCCGTAAAGGGCTGACCGTCATGCCATTTAACGCCTTTGCGCAAATGGAATGTAAGAACAAGGCCATTGGGCGAAACTTCCCAAGACTCGGCCAGATCAACGATTATTTTCATGTCCTTGTCGTATTTCACCAGACCGCTGTAAACCATCCCGGCAATATTGTGTGAAGGCGAATCGGAAGCCAAAAGCGGAATCAAATTACTGGCATCACCGATGTCTCCTCTGACCATAATATCGCCATAAGCGGGAAGACCTGTGTCAAGCACATTTGGCTTATCACCCGAAGGAGCCTTATCACAACCGGTGATAAGAATTACGGACAGAAATACTAAATAGATAAGACGAAATAATCGCATGGCTTAAACTAGCCCAGGTTTTAAATGATTGCAACCTATTTGAATGAATATTTTGAATATTTGAATATTTGGGACGGTTCTATTTAATTGACATCACCAGTTTATTTTGGTATATATCACCCATGCCGAGAATAGCCAGAATAGCCCCGCAGGAATTTGTTTATCATATTCTGACAAGGGGTAACAATAAGCAAGCAGTCTTTAAAGATGAAGAAGACTTCCTCAAATACATCGACATACTTAAAAAATACAAAGAAAAATATCAGTTTAAACTTTATCATTATGTCTTAATGACTAATCATGTTCATCTGGTTATGGAAACGACAGACGCAGGCGGAGAACTGTCCCAGATCATGAAAGGCATTAATTTATCTTACGCCCAGCATTTCAAAAACAAATATAAATATACTGGGCACTTCTGGCAGGATAGATTCAAGAGCATCATCATATCCAAAGATGAATATCTTCTTGCCTGTGGCAGCTATGTGGAACTTAATCCTGTACGGGCAGCAATGACGAAAGAGCCTAAGGAATATCCCTGGAGCAGCTATGGGGCGAATGCTTATGGAAAGAAAGACGATTTAGTTGACAAGCATTTAATATATGAAAATATTTCTAGTGATGAGAATGTTCGCAAGGAATACCGCAAATTTGTTTCGCAGATGCTGCAAAAGAATGAATCGATGCGCGGTGAGATGGAGCGAAGAACAATTTATGGTGGCGGCGATTTCATCCAGCTTGTCCACAAAAAGTTCAAGATCGATGCTGTTACAAAAAAGCGAGGCAGGCCGAAGAAAGAGACCGGCGTAAAATGAATATAAATAGAACCGTCCCCATTAATTTTGTGGTGAATGAAGATCACGAAGGCCTGCGGCTTGATGTCTTTGTGGCTGCAAATCAATCCGCGCTTTCGCGGTCTCAGGTCAAGCACGCCATAGAAATTGGCAATGTGTTGGTCAACGACAAATCCCCCAAAGTCAGTCAGTTGCTCAATGCCGGGGATGTAATTGTCTTAAAACAACAGCCGATAGTTGAGGGCATTGCCGCACCTCAGGATATTCCTCTTGATATTGTTTATGAAGATGCGGCAATTATTGTCATCAATAAGCCTGCCGGCATGGTTACACATCCTGCGCCGGGCAATTATGAAAACACACTGGTCAACGCGCTTTTGTTTCATTGCCATGATCTGTCGGGGATAGGTGGCGTTGTGCGGCCGGGTATTGTTCATCGCCTGGATAAAGACACCTCCGGCCTGATTGTTGCCGCCAAAAATGATGACGCGCATCGTAATCTATCATCTCAGTTTGAAAAGCATGATGTGCACAAAGTTTACCGGGCTCTAGTCTGGGGTGACGTGAAAGGCAATAGTGGAGAAATAGTACTGCCTGTGGGCAGGCATACAACCGATCGCAAAAAGATGTCCACAAAAAGTAAGCGGGGGAAAGACGCCCTCACTCTCTGGAAGGTGCGCGAAAGATACGGCCTGGCAACTTTGCTGGATGTGGAGATCAAAACCGGACGTACGCACCAGATTCGTGTGCATCTGTCTGATCGCGGCTATCCGGTTGTTGGAGATGCGGTTTACGGCAGCGCGGTGAATAGAATGCGCAGCATTGCTAATCCCGAGCTGAAAAAACAGCTAAAAGCTCTAACTCGGCAGGTTCTGCATGCTGCACAACTATCATTTCTTCATCCGGTCAGTGGGGCAAGAATGGTATTTACTGCCGATATGCCAAAGGACTTGAGCGATCTTTGCGAGCAATTCCGTATTAGCCGCAGCCCCGATATTATTGATTCCGGTTCGACTAACTGGAAAGAACAGCTGAGGTGATTAAAATATTTTATCTGGGAAAAAAGAAGACAATTCAATATCTGCAATCGCCTCTGTTGAATAATTGCGATTTTCTGGAACACGCATTTTGTACGAGGCGCGGTGGCGCTTCGCAAGACGATTATAAAAGCCTCAATATGAGTTTCCGCGAAGGGGATGAAGAATTCCGGGTTTTGCAAAACTGGGATTGTCTGGCCACGGCTTTTGCCATCCCGGTGGAGCAATTTCTGGTTGTCAATCAGGTTCACGGCGACGCTATTTTTGTTGTCATACCGCATGGCAGCTATTTTTCTACGCGCGATGAAC